>Ga0210406_10002467_pt1 | contig 21089 bp, 18 predicted proteins | sample IncBWC30MmetaG_FD_155454 | JGI IMG/M metagenome (GOLD analysis project Ga0210406, IMG submission 155454) | Forest soil microbial communities from Barre Woods Harvard Forest LTER site, Petersham, Massachusetts, United States - Inc-BW-C-30-M | ecosystem: Environmental > Terrestrial > Soil >... | reverse complement strand
ATCGGACAGGATTTGCAGGTCGAAGTTTGTTCCAACTGCCATCCGTTCTACACGGGCAAGCAGAAAATTGTGGATACCGGCGGCCGCGTCGACAAATTCCGCAAGAAGTACGCGACGCCTGCAAAACCGGCGACACCGGCAGAGCCCGCGACCGCTGCGAAACCGGCAGCGGCGGCGAAGCCGGCAACGGCAAAACCTGCGGCTGCAAAAGCGGCGGCCGCAGCGGCAAAAGCCTGACGCTGGATCGCGATCCGCGCGCGGTGATATCGCCGCGCGCGCTTTGACGACGCTCGCATAGAAATCCTCGATGCGACGCACGCGCAGACTCGCCGCGAGGTGCTCGCTTCAAGACCCATGCGCTTGATTCCGTTTTGCGGCCGTGCAAGGCTGCGGGGCTGAAACATACGAAACAGACCGTCGGATACAGCGCATGAGCACGAAATACGAACTCAAGAATCTCACGACCGGAAAGACCACCCTGTTGAATGCGATCTCGGGGACGATCGGTCCCGATGTCGTCGATATTTCCAATCTGACCAAGGAACAAGGCGTCTTCACCTTCGATCCTGGTTTCATGGCCACCGCCAGCACCGAAAGCAAAATCACTTACATCGACGGCGATGCCGGCGTGCTGCTGTACCGTGGCTACCCGGTGGAACAGCTCGCGGAGAAATCGAGCTTTCTGGAAGTGGCGACGCTGCTCATCAACGGCTCGCTGCCGACTAAAACCGAACTCGACGCATTCAACAATTCGATCATGCGGCACACCATGGTCAACGAGCAATTGCTCGGGTTTTTCCGCGGTTTTCATCATGACGCGCACCCGATGGCAATGGTCTCCGCGGTGGTCGCATCGATGGCCGCGTTCTATCACGACACCACGCACATCGGCGATCCGCGGCATCGGGAAATCTTCGCGCACCGGATCATTGCCAAGCTGCCGACCATCGCCGCTGCCGCGTACAAACATACGCTGGGGCAGCCTTTCGTTTATCCGCGCAATGACCTGCGCTACTGCGAGAACATGCTCAACATGTTCTTCGCGGTTCCCTGCGAGCCGTACGCCATTGATCCTGTGGCGGCCGAGGCCTTGGACCTGCTGTTCATATTGCACGCGGACCATGAGCAAAACGCCAGCACCTCCACCGTGCGTTTGGCGGGCAGCACCGGCGCAAATCCGTACGCCGCGATCTCGGCCGGTGTCTCTGCGCTGTGGGGGCCGGCGCACGGCGGCGCGAATGAGGCGGTGCTCGACATGCTCGACGGCATCGGTTCGGTCGCCAACATCGATAAGTTTCTCGCGCGCGTCAAGGACAAACACGACAGCGTGCGGCTCATGGGATTCGGCCACCGCGTATACAAGAACTTCGATCCGCGCGCCAAGATCATTCGCGGCATGTGCTATCGGGTATTGGAAAAAATGGGCAAGGGCAACAACCCCTTGTTCGATCTGTCGCTCAAGTTGGAAGAAATCGCGCTCAAGGACGACTATTTCGTCTCTCGTAAACTCTATCCGAACGTCGATTTCTATTCCGGCATCATTTACAGCGCTTTAGGGATTCCACGCTCCATGTTCACGGTCATGTTCGCCATCGCGCGCACGGCCGGCTGGGTCGCGCATTGGCAGGAAATGGTGTCGGATCCGAACATGAAGATCGGTCGCCCACGCCAACTCTACACCGGCCCCACCAAGCGAGACTATCAGCCGATCGAAAAGCGCTGATCGATGGCGGTGTCAGCCCAGGTATGGAAATGTGTGCCGGTCCTGCTCCTGGTCGGCAGCGTCCATGCCGCCGGCGGCGACGAACCCGCGGCGGCGCCGGCGCCCGCAAGCTTGGTCCCTGAAAAAAATCTTTGCAGTACGCGTCCGGACCCCGTCGCGGTCGGCAGCGTGCAATGGAACGGCTGGGGCCGCGATCTGGACAATGCGCGCTACCAACCGGAGCCGGCGATCCGCGCCACTGACGTGCCGAAACTCGCATTGAAATGGGCATTCGGGTATCAGGCGGGCGCGGAATTCGGCCAACCGACGATGGTCGACGGCAGATTGTTCGTGACCAGTTCCTCGGGCCGCATCTACGCGCTCGACGCCAAAACAGGCTGCACGTATTGGACCTACGATGCTCCGGCCGGCAGCCGCACGGCGGTCTCCATCGGGGAGCTGGGCCAGTCGAAACGGGCGGCGATTCCGAAAAAGCTGAAACGCACGCTGGCGCATCTTGATGTCATCAAGGCGCCGAGCGCCGCCTTCTTCGGGGACGACACCGGCGCCGTGTATGCACTGGACGCGCAGAAAGGCACGCTCCTATGGAAGACTCAAGTGGACACCCACCCTTTCGCGCGCATCGTGGGGGCGCCCGCGTTGTACAACGACCGGCTGTATGTCGCTGTGGGCTCGAACGAAGAAAAACATTCGGCGAATCCCAATTATAGCTGTTGTACTTTTCGCGGCAGCGTCGTTGCGATGGATATCGCCAGCGGGCGGGTCCTGTGGAAAAGCTACACCGTGCTCGAGGCACCGCAACCCACGCACAAGAACAGCGCCGGAGTTCAGGAGTTCGGACCTGCCGGAGGCGCGATCGCTTCCGCCCCCAGCATTGATTCCAAGCGCGGCGTGCTCTACGTGGGCACCGGTGGCTCCGCGACCGGGATCGAGCAGTCGCTCACCGATGCAATCGCCGCCTTCGACTTGCGCGACGGCAAGCTGCGCTGGGTCAAGCAGCTCACGGTTTCCGGCCGGGTGGCAACCAGCGGCTTCAACAGCGCGCCCGTCTTGCGCACTCTGTCCAGCGGCAATGAAATTTTATTGGCCGGTCAGATCTCGGGCGTGGTTTACGGGCTCGATCCTGACCACGGCGGCGACATCTTGTGGCAAGCCCGTCTCGGCGCGCCGGCTCCGGGAGGCGAGGGAGCTGCCGTTGGACCCGCCCCGGCAGCGGGAGCCGAACGCGGCGGCATCGCCTGGGGCACCGCAGCCGATCATCGCAGCTTGTTTGTCGCCCTCTCCGGGCTGCTTGCACAGCCCAGCAATGCAACGGGAAGCTTGTGGGCGCTCGATCCTAAAACCGGCATTGCCCGCTGGCACACGCCGGCTCCGACGCCGCCCTGTTCGTGGAGCGAGGGCCCTTGCTCGCATGCCCAGTCGCAGGCGGTCACAGTGATGCCGGGCGGTGTATTCTCAGGATCCATGGACGGGCACTTGCGCGCCTATTCGACCATCGACGGCAAGATCCTTTGGGACTTCGATACGGCAAAATCATTTCAAACGCAAAACGGCATTCATGCGAGCGGCGGCCCCTTGGATTGCGGCGGGCCGACGATCGTGAACGGCAGCGTCTACATCAACTCAGGCAATACGTTGCTGGCGTTTTCAGTCGACGGAAAATAGGACGCAAGAAATATTCATGACAGCTTCCAAGGGACTTGCACTTGTAGCGGTTGGCTTTTTGTTGAGCGGCACGGTGTTCACCCGCGCGGCCCTCGCCGCTGCGCACACGGCGGACGCGGTCCAAGCGCCGGCATTGGAAAATTCGGTCGTGAAAATCTTCTCGACCATGCGCTTCCCGGACCCTTTCAAGCCCTGGACCAAGCAAGCGCCCAGCGAAGCGACGGCTTCGGGCGTGGTGATCGAAGGCAGGCGCATATTGACCAACGCGCATGCCGTGCTTTACGCCAGTCAGGTGCAGGTTCAGGCGAATGCAGCGGGCGATAAAGTAGCGGCGACTGTCCTGGCAATAGCGCCCGGCATCGACCTGGCGGTGTTGCAGCTCGATGATCCCAGCTTCTTCGACACGCATCCGCCGGTGGCGCGCGCGAGCAAGTTGCCGCAGATCAAGGATGCGGTACTGGCGTATGGATTTCCCACCGGCGGATCGTCGCTGTCGATCACCAAAGGCATCGTATCGCGCATCGAATTCGCATCGTACAACTATCCGGTATCGGGCCTGCGCATTCAGATCGACGCCGCGATCAACCCGGGCAACAGCGGCGGCCCGGCGATCGCCGGCGACAAAATGATCGGCTTGGCGTTCAGCCGCCTGGGAGGCGACAGCCAGAACATCGGCTACATCATCCCGAACGAAGAAGTGGATCTATTCCTCAGGGACATCGCCGGCGGCCACTATGTCGGCAAGGCGAGCATGTACGATGACTTGCAGACACTGGAGAACCCGGCGCTGCGCGATTTTCTGAAGCTTGATAAGAGTGTCGAGGGCATGGTGGTGCATCGGCCGGATAAAACCGACGCTTCTTATCCTTTGAAGGAATGGGACGTCATCACACGCATCGGCGATACGCCCATCGACAATCAAGGCATGGTGAAAATCGACAAGGATTTGCGGGTGAATTTTGCCTACATGATTCAAAGGTTGGCCAAGGACGGTAAATTGCCGCTGACCGTGGTGCGAGGCGGTAAACCGATAAAGATTGAATTGCCCGTGTCGGCCGAGCGCCCAACGCTGGCGGCGGACCTGCACGGCGAATATCCATCGTACTTCGTCTACGGGCCGATTGTGTTCTCGCGCGCGACGCGCCAGTTTCTATCCGGCTTCGAAAACAATGCAAATCTGCTGAGGCTGCTGGGCTTCGTGAAGAGTCCGCTGGTCACGCGGGTGTTCGATACACCGACCCCGGAGCTGCAGGAATTGGTGATCGTCTCTTCGCCGTTTTTTCCGCACAAACTCGCGAACGGCTATTCCAATCCCACCGGTTCAGTCGTGTACTCCATCAACGGCCTGGCAATCCAGAGCCTGGCGCACTTGGTCACGGTCCTGCGCGATTTGAAAGACCCGTTCGTCACCATCGAATTTGGCAGCAAGGGCGGGGAAGCCTTGGTGTTCTCGCGTACGGCCATCATGGCGGCCACGGACGAGATCTTGACCGACAACGGTGTTCGGGCGCAGGGATCGCCTGACATGATGTCGGTGTGGCAGCCGAAAGCGGCGGACAAGGCGTCGAACTAACCAAGGGTCGGACTGCGCGCGGGACACAGTGCGCGGGACACAGTGCGCGGGACACTGCGCGCGGGACTGACGTCTAATTGGCGTCGATCAGCTCAGCCACTTCGCGTGCATCCGCGCGCTTCATAGGCCGCCCGTCCACGGGCGAATACGGCGATTGACGAATGCCATCGATGGGGAAAACGGTGGCATCGACGGTGCGTCCGTCGGCCTCGAATCGCAATGCCGGGTAATTCAGGCTGCGCTCCGCATCCATTTTGACGCGCCGTTCGTAGAATTCATGCGGCACCCCCAAGTCCAGCAGATGAATCGCGACCGATTCCGACGCATCGGCGAACAGGTGCAGGTTGATGTCGCTGTAATTGGTCGCCGTCCCGGTGAGCACGGATCCCACCAGGCGCGGCTGGAACTGCGCCAACATCCGCATGGTATCGAGGGCGATGCGCCGCTGTTCCTTCAAGGTGTGGTCGTGGGTATCGCGTCCGAACAATCTCTGATGGGCGCGCAACGCGTCGACGATCTCGATGTTCTTGGGCAGCACCGCGACGTCGTTTACTCCCAAGCGATCCGCCGCTTTGCGCTTGGCTTGCAGGAAGTCCTCAATGCCGTGCTCAGCCATGATCCTTGCGGCCTCTTGCGCCAGCGCGCGGCGCAGATCTTCGGAACGCTGCGAAAACTTCTTAGGCATCGCCTGGAACCTCCGGCGGACAGGTTCCTAGAATAGCGGTTTATCGCCTTCGGGGTTGTTGGGGTTCTGTCCCTCATACAGCTCCGTCTTGGGCAAGTTCCCCTCGATGAATTTCTCCATGATGCCGCTGGGGTCGTCAGAACTCGCCAACAGGCCGGACTTGGGCGAGATCCGCACGCTGACGATGCCGTCGGGAATGGGGACGCCGTGCTTGGCCGTGCCGGCCAGCGCCTCGTGCATGAAGTACGTCCAGGTCGGTACCGCCGCGTGCGCGCCTTCTTCGCCCTGGCCCAAGGTGCGGTCCTGGTCAAAGCCAGTCCAGACCGTGGTGACGATGTCGCCATTGAAGCCATTGAACCAGGCGTCGTGGAAATCGCTGGTGGTGCCGGTCTTGCCTGCGATGTCGTCGCGATTGAGCGTCCGGGCGCGCTGCCCGGTGCCGCGCTTGATGACGTCCGCCATCATGTCGGCCAGCAGGTAGGCGATTTGCGGCGTCAGGATTTGCGGCGCCAGATTCTTCACGGAAATCATGGTCTTACCATCGTGATAAGCCTCATCCCGGGTGCTGCCCCGGGCCGCCCCACCCGCCACGCTGCGGGGTGTGGGCGCATCGATGGCGCGACCGCATTGCGCGCAGGCGATGGCGGGGTCGGCCTGCTGCAGTACCTTGCCGCCCGCATCTTCGACGTGATCAATATAGTAAGAATTCACTTTGAAGCCGCCGTTGGCAAAGGCCGAATACCCGATGGCCACTTGCAACGGAGTGAGTTCGGCGGTGCCCAGCGCCAGGGTCAGATCGTCCGGAAGCTGCGATTTATCAAAGCCGAAGCGCGTCACGTAGTTACGGGCGTACTCGACGCCGATGGCCCGCATCAAACGTACCGAAACCAAATTCCGCGAATGCACCAGCGCGTCGCGCAATCGCACGGGCCCGTAGAACTTGTCGGTATCCTCGTGCGGGCGCCAGGCCTTTTCATTACCTTGCTCATCGATGACCACGGGCGCGTCCAACACCACGCTGGCCGGCGTGAATCCCTTGTCGAAGGCCGCCGCATAAATAAAGGGCTTGAATCCCGACCCCGGCTGGCGTCGGGCTTGGACCACGCGGTTGTACTTGCTCTGGAAGAAATCGAAGCCGCCGACCAGGGCCACGATGGCGCCGTCCTTGGGGTCCACCGACACCAGCGCGCTCTGCGCTTCGGGTACCTGGACGAACAGTACGGACTCGGGGGTGCGTCCCACGGTGTAAATCACGTCGCCGCGGCTCAAAATCTCCGACGCCTGCGTCGGCGCGCGGTCGGTTTTCTCGTCGGGCAGTTCGCGCCGTGCCCAGACCAGTTTCTCCCAGGGCAGATTTACATTCCCTAAGTCCTTGACGTAAATCTTCGCGCTTCTGGCTTCGACCTGTTCCACGATGGCGGGTTTCAGGCCGCCGATGACAGGAAATTCCTCCAGTTGTGCATCGAACTGCGCCGGCGTGGCGATTTTCGACATGTCGACTTTGGCGCCCGCACCGCGATAACCGTGGCGCATGTCGTATTCCAACAGCCCTGTGCGCAGCGCCACGGTGGCCGCTGCCTGCAGGCGGGAATCGAGCGTCGTGTAGACCTTGTAACCCGCCGTATAGACGGCGTCGCCGTACTTGTTCTGCATGTCGCTACGCACCATTTCCGCCAGGTAGGGCGCGTCCACCTCGATGGAAGCGCCGTGCAGGCGCGATTCCATCGGACTGCTCTTGGCCTGGTCGTAGGCAGTCTGTGTGATGTAGCCCAGATCGAGCATTCGGCCCAATACGTGCGCGCGGCGCACCTTGGCCGCTTCGGCGTTGGCGACCGGATTGACCGTCGACGGAGCCGTCGGGATCCCTGCCAGGGTGGCTGTTTCGGCCAGGCTCAGCTGATCCAAGCCCTTGCCGAAGTACACCTCGGCCGCAGCCCCCACGCCATAGGCCCGCTGGCCCAAGAAAATCTTGTTGACGTACAAGGAGAATATCTCCTCCTTGGTGAATTCGGCCTCCATGAGCAGAGAAATGTAGATTTCGCTCATTTTGCGCTTCATGTCGCGGCGCGGTGTCAAAAACATATCCCGCGACACCTGCATGGTGATGGTGCTGGCGCCCTGGCGGATGCCGCCGGCTTTGAGATTGGCCACCGCCGCCCGCAGAATTCCCTGCCAATCGACGCCGTGATGCCTGAAAAATCGATCATCCTCGGTCGCCAGGAAGGCCTGCACCAATAGTTTGGGCAATTGCTCGTAGCGGACGGGGATGCGCCGCTGCTCGCCGATCGACTGGATCAGCTTGCCATCCCGGGAATAGATGCGCAGCGGCACCTGCAGCTGAACCTCCCGCAAACTCGCCACATCGGGCAGCGCGGGCCTCAAGTAAACATAAGCACAGACATTGGCGAAGCCGACCAGCGCTATTACGCCAACTAAAACTGCACAAATTCGCGAGATGAGAACTAGATAACGTTTGGCCACAGAAAACCGTTCTAACTTATTGCACCGGCGGTCATAGGCATCATAGTACCGCCGGTTACGTGGGCATACTCATCGAAAGATGAGGACGCAAAGCCACCGATCCTCTTGACGCCCTGCGGCGCTCTGAGGACAGCGGGGTTGCCAGACCAGATTAACCAACCGCCGCGGCCCTGGGGGCTTTAAGCGCGATGAGGTCTGAACGGATGAGTCGAGCCTTCCTTGAAAGCGACGAAACTGTCGTGGGTCTCACTTTGCCGACTTGGGCTACCCATGCGGCTACAGCTGTGAGTAGCTTCACGTTCTATTTAACAGTTTCTTGCTAAGTTTGCCCGTCATGGCTAATCTCGCGTCAGATTCGACCTACAAGGTATTGAGCAAAAAGGGAAAAAATCTGTGTGGTCGTTAGGAAAAAGATACCGTCCGCTTTTGGGACTTGACATAACCACTTCATCGGTGAAGCTCATTGAGCTCTCGATGTCGGGTGGCCAATATCGCGTTGAGTCGTATGCCGCGGAGCCCACGCCGCATAACGCCATCAATGAGAAGGCCATCGTCGACGCAGAAGCGGTCGGCGAAGCCATCCGGCGGGCCGTGAAGCGCTCCGGCGCCAAGAGCCGTCTTGCCGCCATTGCCATCAGCGGCGACGCGGCGATTACCAAAGTCATCCAGATGCCGAAGAATCTCGGCGAGAACGAATTGGAAGGTCAGGTCGAGATGCAGGCCGACCAGTACATTCCCTTTCCCATGGAAGAAGTCAGCTACGACTACCAGGTCGTGGGTCCTTCGGAAAAGGATCCGGACATGCTCGACGTGCTCCTGGTCGCCACGCGAACCGAGAACGTCGAACAGCGCCAGGCCGCAGTGCAGGCATCGGGACTCACCGCGCACTTGGTCGATGTGGAGGCGTTCGCATTGGAAAATGCCTGTGCTCTCATGCGTCACCAGATGCCGGACGGCGGCCTCGACCGCACCGTGGCGGTGGTGGACTTCGGCGCCAGCAGCACCACATTCAGCGTGCTGCGCGACATGCGGGTGATTTACACGCGTGACTTTGCTTTCGGCGGCCAGCAGCTGACCGAAGAAATCATGCGCACGTATGGACTCTCAATGGAAGAAGCCGGTCGCGCCAAGAAGGAAGGCGGCCTGCCCAGCAACTACCAGCCCGAAGTGCTGGATCCATTCATCGACGACATGACGCAGCAGGTCAGCCGTTCTCTGCAATTTTACCTGGCCTCCGGCAGCGGCCGCGCACAGCCGGATCAGATATTGATTTGCGGCGGCTGCGCCAACATTCCCGGCGTCGCCGACGTCATCTCCAGCCGCGTCGGCGTACCCGCGGACAGAGGCGATCCCCTCGGCAACATGAAAGTGTCGTCCAAGGCCAAAGCCCAAGCAGTGGCGCGTGACGCCACCGCATTACTCACAGCCTGCGGCCTAGCGCTGCGCAGCTTCGATTAAAGAGTAGCCATGCCGCGTATCAATCTACTTCCCCATCGCGAACAAAAACGCAAAGAACGGCGCCGTGAATTTGCCGTCGGTTTAGGCGGCGCCGCGTTGATCGCCGTCGTCTGTGTGCTGTTCGGCAAATTCATCCTGTATGCGAGCTGGATCGATTCGCAGAACGCCAAGAACACTCTCCTCAAGAAGGAGATCGTCAAGCTCGATGCGCAGATCGCCGATATTCAGGATCTCGAGAATCGCAAGCAGCGCCTGGTTGCGCGCATGGAAATCATCGAGAAACTGCAGCGCAAGCGGCCGGAGATCGTGCATCTGTTCGACGAGCTGGTGAAAACGGTTCCGGAAGGCATTTACCTGACGCAGATCAAAGAGACGGGCAAGAAGCTCGAAATGAAGGGTGTTGCGCAGTCGAGCACGCGCGTGTCGACCTTCATGCGCAACATCGATTCTTCCGCGTGGATGGATAACCCGCAGCTGCAGGTGGTCGAGACGGCCAAGGATTCGCCGACCGGCGGCTCGAGCTTCACGCTCACCAGCGACGTGGTCGGAGTGGACGTGGATAACGGCGGCGAAACAACGGTTAAGAAGGTTGCGGCGAAATGAACTTCCTCGATCAACTTCGCACCATGGATCCGCGCGACGTGGGCCGCTGGCCATTTGCAGTGCGCGGATTCTTCATTGCCCTGGGCTTTGCCGTGGTCGCAGCCTTCGGCTGGTACATGTTCGTCTGGAACGACGACCGGCCGCTGCTGCAAAAGGCGGAGGCAGACGAGTTGGATCTGCGCTCGCAATTCGAGAGCAAACAGCAGCGCGCCGCGAACCTCGACGCGTACCGGGCGCAGCTCGGCGAAATGGAGCGCAGCTTCGGCGCCATGCTGCGGCAATTGCCGGGCAAAACCGAAGTGCCGAATCTTCTGGTCGACATCTCTCAAACCGGCCTGGCCGCGGGCCTGCAGGAAAAGCTGTTCCAGCCCGGCGCCGAGAAGAGCAATGGCTTCTACGCCGAACTGCCGATCAAGATCAGACTGGTGGGCAGCTACCACGACTTCGGCAGATTCGTCAGCGGCATCGCCGCGCTGCCCCGCATCGTGACCTTGAACGACATTCAGATTTCGCCTGCCGAAGCCAAGGGCTACGACAATTTGACCATGGACGTGACCGCCAAGACTTACCGCTATATCGAAGACGAAGGTGGCGCGAAACCGGCTAAAAAGAAGACTACGGCGGCGGGAGGCTAGACGTGAGACAGACACCCAGTATCGGCGTCATCGGGCTCGTGCTTGCGGCACTGGTCGCGGCCGGCTGCTCTGGAGGCCAATCGGATTTGCAGAAATGGATCGAGGCAACCAAGAAGAAGCCGGGCGGTCGCATCCAACCGTTGCCGGAAGTGAAGCCCTACGAAACCTATGTGTACGCAGCCGCCAACCTGCGCTCACCATTCCAGCCCCAGGGCCCGAATTCGGCGAACGGGCAGAACCTGCGCCCCAGCTCGCGGCGCAACCGCGAATTTCTGGAAGGATTTTCGCTCGACACGCTGAAGATGGTCGGCACCTTCAAGGTAGGCGGCAATTTTTATGGGCTGGTGCAATCCAAAGACGGCCTGGTGCACAAGGTTCAACCGGGCAACTACCTGGGACAGAACGACGGCAAAGTGACAGAAATAACCGGCGGAAGAATTAGCTTGGTCGAAATCATCCCGGATGGTCTCGGCGGCTACATAGAGCGACCGGCCTCATTGGCATTGGCAAATTGAGGCCACAGGGAGAGGAAAGCATGATCAGAACGCAAATACGAACGGCGATGATGGGCGCGATGGCAGTTGTCGCATTGGCTGCGGTCGGTATCACGGCGCGCGCCGCTGATCCGGTCCAGCTCCAGTCCATCGACGTTCAAACATTGTCGGGTCAACAGGTGCAGCTCAAGCTGCACATGAGCGGTCCGGCCCCGGAGCCGTTGCCGTTCACCATCGACAAGCCGGCGCGCATCGCGTTCGACCTGCCGAATACGACCCTGGCTCTTGCCTCGCGCCGTTTCGACGTGCACTCCGGCGGCGTCGACACGGTGCTCGCCGCCGAGGCGAATGGCCGCGCACGCTTGGTCGTGAATGTCGATAACCTGATCCCGTACACCACCAAAGTGGACGGCAACAACATCATCGTCACCCTGGGCCAGCAGCCCGGTGCCGACGTCGGCAAGCCCGCCGCCGCACGCGCCGCCGCGACTTCGTCCGGGACGCCGGTAGAGCGCGCCATTCGCACCATCGATTTCCGGCGCGGTTCGGATGGCACAGGCCGTGTGATCGTGCAGCTCACCGACCCACGCACACCTGTCAACGTTCGGCAGGAAGGTCAGCAAATCGTCGTCGACTTTGCCGGCACCGTCATGCCCAAGAATTTGCTGCGCCGCTACGACGTCATGGATTTCGCGACGCCGGTGCAGACGGTGGATGCGGTCCGCGTGGACGGCAGCTCGCGTCTGGTGATCAGCTCGCAGGGAGACTTCGAGCAGCTGGCGTATCAATCCGACAACCAATACACGGTTGAAATCAAAGCCTCCTCGAAACGGACTGCGGGCGCGGAAGAGAAAAAGGAATACACCGGAGAGCGGCTGACCCTGAACTTCCAGGACATCGACGTGCGCTCGGTGTTGCAGTTGCTCGCGGATACCAGCGGCCAGAACATCGTGGTCAGCGATTCGGTGGCAGGCAACCTGACATTGCGCTTGCAAAATGTGCCTTGGGATCAGGCGCTCGACATCGTGCTGCGCACCAAGGGCTTGGACAAGCGCCGCCAGGACAACGTCATCATCATCGGTCCGACGGAAGAATTGGCCACCCGTGAGAAGGCGGAACTGGCGGCCCACAAAGAGGTGCAAGAGCTCTCTCCCACCCACACGGAATTCATGCAGGTCAACTATGCCAAGGTCTCCGACCTGGCGAAATTGATCAAGAGCACCAATGCCAAGGAGTCCATGCTGTCGCAGCGCGGCAGCCTATCGGTGGATGAGCGCACCAATACCTTGTTGGTCCAAGACACGAGCGACAAGCTGGCCGACATCCGCCGCCTGGTGCAAACCTTGGACGTGCCGGTCAAGCAGGTGTTGATCGAAGCGCGCATCGTGATCGTCAGCGACACCTTCGAGCGCGACCTGGGTGCGCGCTTTGGCGTGAGCACGGCGCAAAAGAATGGTCCCGGCGGTCTCCTGGCCGTCACCGGCAACGGAATAGGCGCGAATCAGATCGTCAATGGCGGCCTCGGGAGTCTGCCCGCGACCACCCTCGACAATCGCTACCAGGTCAATACGCCGGCGGCCAACACCAATGGCAGCATCGGCATTTCGCTGTTGGGCGGCAGTTATATCGTAGACCTGGAACTCTCCGCCGCGCAGAACGAGGGTAAAAGCGAAGTGATTTCCTCGCCCCGCGTCATCACGGCCAACCAGAAGACCGCCACCATCATGCAGGGTGTTGAAATTCCCTTCCAGGAATCGGCCTCGAGCGGTGCGACCACCACCCAATTCAAGGACGCGGTGCTGAAGCTCAAAGTCACGCCGTTGATTACGCCCGACAACCGGGTGATCCTGGATCTGGACGTGTCGGACGATTCGGTCGGTCAACAGGTGACGAGCGCCACCGGCGGTAGCGTGCCTTCGATCGACACGCGTCAAATCATTACCCAGGTGCTGGTCAATGACGGCCAGACCGTGGTGTTGGGCGGCATTCTCGATACCACCAGGTCGAGGGCGGCCAATAAGGTGCCCTTCCTGGCCGATATTCCGATTCTCGGATATTTCTTCCGCAGCACCATCGACATCAACAACAAGACCGAACTGCTGATCTTCATTACCCCGAAGATTTTGCGCGAGGGATCGAATCTCTACTGACCGCCGCCGGCTGGTTGAGGTTGTATTGAGCAAGGGGCGCCGTTCGGGCGCCCCTTGGTTTAACAGGCGGATAATCCAACGGCGGATAATCGGTTCCGTGGTCGGAATCGGCCAGACGAACCAGGTGGTCCGCTATGATCAGCGCTGATCATGCTCACCAAGCGCAATATCTTTCTGATCGGCCCGATGGGGTCGGGTAAGACGGCGGTGGGGCGGCATCTTGCCCGCCTGTTCCGCTATACCTTCCACGACAGCGATGCCGATATCGAGGCGAGAACCGGCGTGGATATCCCATTCATTTTTGAGAGGGAAGGTGAAGCGGGTTTTCGAATCCGCGAGAAGGAATCGATCGACCGCCTGACGCGCCTGGATTCGATCGTGCTGGCGACCGGCGGCGGCGCCGTCATCGACCCGGCCAATCGCCGTGCGCTTGCCGAACGGGGCGTCGTGGTATACCTGGCGACTTCCGTTGGACAACAAATCGAGCGTACGCGGCACGCGCGGCACCGGCCCTTGCTGCACGACACAGACCCTGAACAAAAGCTCAAGGATTTGATGACGCGCCGGGCAGCCTTGTATGCGGAAATAGCCGACCTGACGGTGACCACGGACGGCCGCCGGGTGCAGCTGGTCGCCGAGGAAATCCACCACGAGCTGTCGCGGCAGAAAGCTTAAGTGTTCGTATAATCACACCGTGCAAACCATTCAAGTAGACCTAGGCCCTTCCAGCTACCCCATTTCGATAGGACCCGGGTTGCTGACCGATCGCGACATCTTGGATGCACGGATTCCGGGCCGCGATCTGTTGATCGTAACCAATACCACCGTGGCCAAGCTATATCTTGCCAAGCTGACCGGGAGTTTTGCGCAAAGACGCATCGCCGAGTGCATCTTGCCCGACGGCGAGCAGCACAAGACATTGCAAACGGCCGGGTGGGTATTCGACGCATTGGTCGCCAACAAGATGAATCGCGATGCGACGGTGCTGGCGCTGGGCGGCGGCGTGGTCGGGGACATCGCGGGTTTTGCGGCGGCGTCTTATCAGCGCGGCATCGGTTATGTGCAACTGCCCACGACGCTGCTGGCTCAAGTGGATTCCTCGGTCGGCGGCAAGACCGGGGTGAATCACCCGGGCGGCAAAAACCTCATAGGCGCGTTCTATCAGCCGCGCGCCGTGATTGCCGACACCAACGTGCTGGCCACCTTGCCGGATCGGGAGCTGAAGTCAGGGCTTGCGGAAGTGATCAAGCACGGCTGCGTTTGGGATCCGCTGCTGTTCAATTGGCTCGATCGCAGCATCCCCCAATTGCTGGCAAGAGACGCCGAGGCGCTGACCTATGCCATCGGCCGGTCCTGCGAGATCAAGGCCACGGTGGTCGCGCGCGACGAGCGCGAGCGTGATTTGCGGGCGATTTTGAATTTCGGCCATACCTTTGGTCACGCCATCGAGGCGGCGACCGGTTACGAGAAATACCTGCACGGCGAGGCGGTGGGCCTGGGTATGCTCATCGCGGCCGACCTGTCCCACCGCATGGGGTTGATCGACGCCGCCGTCAAGGACCGCTTGCGCGATGTGCTGGTGCGGACCGGGTTGCCGACCGAAGCGCCGCGAATAGGCGCCGCAAGGGCCTATGAATTGATGCAAATGGACAAGAAGGTCGTGGCGGGTGCCGTTCGCCTGGTGCTCTTGGAAAAGCTCGGCCGCGCGATCATAACCGACCAGTATCCGAAGGCTGCGCTCGACGCCACGCTCGCGGAGCATTTCAAATGAGCGGCCTTGCGGCGTATGCCGCTCATCCCGAGCATACGCGGGGGCGCCGTTATCCGGAGCCTGCCCCCGAGTATCGATCCGAATATCAGCGCGATCGCGATCGCATCGTGCACTCCACCGCATTTCGGCGGCTGGTCTACAAGACCCAGGTGTTCGTCAACCACGAAGGCGATCTGTATAGAACGCGCCTGACCCATTCGCTCGAGGTCGCGCAGATAGCCCGAACCGCCGCTCGCGCATTGAAGCTCAACGAGGAACTGTCCGAGGCAATATGCCTCGCGCACGATCTTGGGCACACACCTTTCGGTCATGCAGGCCAGGATGCGCTGAACGAGTGCATGACGGATTTCGGCGGTTTCGAACACAACTTGCAGTCGCTGCGCGTGGTCGATGAGCTCGAGGAGCACTACGCCGAGTTCGACGGCCTGAACCTGACCTTCGAGTGCCGCGAAGGAATTCTCAAACACTGCTCTCACAACAACGCGCTGCTGCTGGGCGAGGTGGGCGAGCGCTTCATCAATCGTCGGCAACCTGGCTTGGAAGCGCAGCTCGCGAACTTTGCCGATGAGATTGCCTACAACAATCACGACGTGGAAGACGGCATACGTGCCGGCCTCATCAGTATCGAACAGCTGCTGGCCGTGCCGCTGTTTCGCGGCTACCACGACGAAGTACAGGCGAAATACCCGGCACTGGCGGGCCGCCGCTTTGTTCACGAGATTCTGCGGCGCATGATCAATCACCTGGTGAGCGATTTGATCGATTCCTCGGCGGCGCGGCTCGGCAAATCGGCGGTGCATTCGATAGCCGAAGTCAGATCGCACCCGAATGCGTTGATCGGATTCAGCGACACCACCAGCGAATTGAATTACACGCTTAAATCCTTCCTCCGCGAGCAGCTGTACAAGCACTACAAGGTACGGCGCATGACCACGAAGGCGCGCCGCGTGGTGCGCGATCTGTTCGACGCGTTTTTCACAGATCCGGCGCTGATGCCCGACGAACACGAAGCGCGGACGAGATTGGAATTGGTGCCCGGCTCCGCCGGCCGTACGGCAGGTCCTGCCGGCCGTGCGCGGGCGGTGGCCGACTACATTGCCGGTATGACCGACCGATATGCCATTCTCGAGCACAGCCGTCTGTTCGATCCAAGAGAGCGAACTTGAGCGAACAGTCAACCTTTGACGAGCACTTCAAAAGTCCATGAGCGAAACGCTGAAGAACGATTTATTGCTGCGCGCACTGCTGCGCGAACCCACGCCGCGGCGCCCGATTTGGCTGATGCGCCAGGCCGGCCGATATCTGCCCGAATATCGTGCGACGCGTACGCGCGCCGGCGGCTTCTTGGAGATGTGCACAAATCCGGAAATCGCCTGCGAAATCACTCTGCAGCCCGTCGACAGATTCCCGCTCGACGCCGCCATTTTGTTTTCGGACATCCTCACGATTCCGCACGCGATGAACTTGGGGTTGGAATTCGAGGCCGGCGAGGGACCCAAGTTCGAGTTTCCGATTCGCACGCCGGCCGACATCGACAAGCTCGGGGTGCCCGATCCGGGGCGGGAACTCAAATACGTCATCGAGGCGGTGGCGCGCGTGCGCCGCGAGCTGGCCGGCCGGGTGCCGCTGATCGGATTTGCGGGCAGTCCCTGGACGGTGGCCACCTATATGGTGGAAGGCGGCAGCAGCAAGACCTTCGGCGTGATCAAGCGCATGATGTACGAATCGCCGCGCGAGCTGCACCGCTTGCTCGATCTGCTCGCCAAGGCGACGATCCTTTACCTGAACGCGCAAATCGCCGCCGGTGCACAAGCCGTGATGCTGTTCGATACCTGGGGCGGTGTGTTGACGCCGGCGCAGTACGAAGAATTCTCGCTGCGTCACATGGCGCAGGTGATCGATGCGCTGACGCGGCAGGCGGCAGGGCGCAGGGTTCCCAACATCGTCTTTACCAAGGGCGGCGGCGCCTGGTTGGCAAAAATTGCCGCGATCGGCTGCGACGCGGTGGGCGTCGACTGGACCACGGACTTGAGCGATGCCCGCAGCGCGGTGGCCGGGCGCGTGGCATTGCAGGGCAATCTGGACCCGTCCGCTTTATTCGCGCCGCCCGACGCATTGCGCAGTGAAACCCTGCGGGTGCTCGACAGCTACGGCGCCGGCGCCGGTCATGTTTTCAATCTGGGACACGGTATTACACCGGATGTCGATCCCGAGCGCGTCGCGCTGCTGGTCGAGACGGTCCGGAACTACAAAGTATCGCAGGCGTAGCGGCCGGCCTGGCACGATCGCTACTTGACGGCGGTGCCGGGCCGGGGGGTTCGCAGCTCATCGCGCAGCGCGCGGCGCAAAATTTTCCCCACATTGGTCTTGGGCAGCTCGGTGCGGAAGTACACGTGCTTGGGCACCTTGTAGCCGGTCAACTCTTTGCGGCAGAACGCGATCAGTGCTTCCGCGGTCAGGTTCGGATCTTTCTTCACCACGAACAGCGCGACGACTTCGCCGGAATTTTCGTCAGGCTGCGCAACCGCCGCGACCTCCAGCACGCCGGGATGTTCGGCAGCGACGCTCTCGACTTCATTGGGGTAGACATTGAATCCCGAGACCAGAATCATGTCCTTCTTGCGGTCCTCGATGTAAACGAAGCCTTGGGCGTCCATGCGCCCGATGTCTCCGGTGCGCAACCAGTCGCCGAACATCACCTTCTCGGTTTCATCAGGGCGATTCCAATAGCCGCGCATCACCTGCGGTCCGAATACGCAGATTTCACCGACCCCGTTTACGGGCAGCTCCTGGCCGGCGTCGTCTCGAATGGAGACGTCGGTCGAGGACACCGGTAATCCGACCGAACCGTTGAACGGCAAGCCGATGGGGTTGGCGGTGACCATCGGTGAGGTTTCGGTGAGCCCCCAGCCTTGGGCGACGCCGCAGCCCGTGACCTCTTTCCAGCGCGCCGCGACCACCGGCTGCATGGCCATGCCGCCTGCAAACGTGGCGCGCAGCGCGCTGAAGTCCACGCCTTCAAATCCCGGCGTATGCAGCAGTGCATTGAACAGCGTATTGACGCCGCTGATGAAATTGAATTTGTACTTCTTCAGTTCCGCCACGAATCCCGGGAAATCCCTCGGGTTCGTGATCAGCACATTGCGCGCGCCCAACGGCAGGAATGCCAGGCAATTGCTGGTGAGGGCGAAGATGTGATAGAGCGGCAAGGCGGTGATCACGACGCGCCCGCCGCCCGCTTGCAGCGCCGGTCTTATCCAGGCCAGGGATTGCAGCAGATTGGCCACCATGTTTCGATGCGTAAGAACCGCGGCCTTGGCCACGCCGGTCGTACCGCCCGTGTATTGCAGAAAGGCGATGTCCTCGGGGCCCAAGCCAACCGGTTCCAATTTGAGTCCGAGACCGATACCCAGGACGTTCTTGAACGACAATGAACCCGGCATTTTCCAGGGCGGGACCTGCTTGCGCACATGACGCAGAACGAAATTGACGATCAGGCCTTTTGGAATTCCCAATAAATCGCCGACGCCGGTGACGAGCACGTTTTTCAAATCCGTACGCGGCAAGACCTGTTGAAGCACGTGCACGAAATTCTCGACAATGACGATGGCCTTTGCGCCGGAATCCTTCAATTGATGCTCGAGTTCCCGAGGGGTGTACAAAGGATTGGTGTTGACCACCACCATGCCGGCGCGCAGCGCACCGAACAGCGCGATGGGATATTGCAAAATGTTGGGCATCATCAATGCCACACGGTCGCCGCGGACCAGCCCGGATTTATGCTGCAGCCAGGCGCCAAAGGCACGGCTGAGTTCGTCGAGCTGCGTGTAAGTCAGGGTCGCGCCCATGTTGGTGAATGCAGCCTGCTGACGAAAGGTTGTGAAGGCCGCTTCGATCGCCTCTTTCAGCGATGGATACGCGTCGGGGTCGATGTCCGCGGGAACGCCCGGCGGGTATTGATTGAGCCAATTTCGATCCAAAAGGGCATGCCTCTTAATTTGTAACGCGTGTATAGCATCCGCTCATGAAGCCAGCAACGTTCACGCACCCTGCAGGTACACTACAGGTTCTCGCAGACTTGAGGCCACGGAGATTGGAATGATCAAAAAATTGCGGCTCATGGTCGGCGCCGGTTTGTGTTTCGCGCTTTGCGGCTGCGTCATCGGCAGCGGTCCATGCTTGTGGCTGCAGACAAGGCACGATTTTTCAGGGCACCTGCATTTTCGTGAATTCCCGCGCTCGGATGGTGTCGACACGGTGCCGATTCTCATACTGGACAAGACTCAATACATCTATGCTCCCCCGCAGAGTTTTCATTGTCTGCCGGCGAACGACGTGCAGCTCGTCGGCGTGAGCGAATTTCCGGACAGGCTCGGCGAAAATTCGCATGTCATCGTTGACGGCAAGGTTTTGGAAGGCGTAGCACAGGGTCAATACACGCGCTTTGTGATTCAAGTGATCGGCGTATTGCCGGTCCGGCCGGCACCCTGAGCGGCGATACCATCCGCTAAAAATCGGATTACAATTCCAGCCGCGGATTAACCAGGGAGTGAACGTTCATGAAAAATATAACTGTTGCCGCCCTCGTTGCGGCGCCTTTATTGATACTCGCATTGGCGGTGCCGAGTTTCGCGGCGGACCCCGCTCCGACCACGTGCAAGGACGGAACCACCACCACATCCACCGGCAAGGGCACCTGCAGCGGCCATGGTGGCGTACAAAAGGCCGCGAAGACCACGGCACCGGCCGCCGCGACACCGGCAGCGCCCGCGACACCGGCAGCGACCGGCGCGACGACGACATGCTCGGATGGAACCACCACCACATCCACCGGCAAGGGCACCTGCAGCGGCCATGGTGGCATACAGAAGGCAACCAAGGCCAAGCCGGCGACAGCGGCCGCCGCCGCGCCGGCGAGCAGCGCCGCGCCGGCGCCCACGGCTAGCGCTACTCCGGCCGCGCCCGCGGCTACCACCGCACCCGCGGCTACCGCTGCGAAGTCATCGACGGCGACCAAATCCGTGCCTACGGCCAGTGCCGGCAATACCGATCCGACCGGCGCGACGGCCAAGTGCAAAGATGGCACCTACTCCAAGTCGGCGCACCGCAGCGGCACATGCTCGAGTCACGGCGGCGTCGCGGAGTGGCTGACAGCTGCCCAGTAGACTCGCTCGGCTCGCGGCTGAATCGCGGCTGCTCTATTTGCGCAGCAGCGGCTTGAGCGTCGGCCAGACATTCTCCAGCAATACCGGCTGACCTGCGGCGTTGGGGTGAATGTCATCGGCCTGCAGCAGCGTCTGGGAAAGGGCGATGTCGTTCAGCAGGAACGGCACCCAAGGCAATTTCCTGTCGCGCGCCAAATCGCTGAAAACCAAGGCAAATTGCGCCGTATAGTCGGGTCCGTAATTGGGCGGCATCCGCATTCCCAGCAACAATGCCTTCGCGCCGGCCGCGGTCGCCAGCTCGACCATCTGGGTCAAATTGGCGCGCATTTGTGCGACGGGCAGCGCGCGCAAACCGTCGTTGCCGCCCAGTTCGAGAATGACGATCTTGGGGTGGTGAAGTTCGAGCGCCCGCGGCAGGCGCGCGAGTCCGCCCGCGGTGGTCTCGCCGCTGACACTGGCATTGACGACTTGGTAACCGTACCCTAAGGCGCTGAGCCTCGTCTTGAGCAATTCCACCCAGCCTTGTTCTACGTGCGCCAGCCCGTAGCCGGCGCTGATGCTATCGCCGAATACGAGAATCACCGGTGCTTCGGCTCGGGCCGAGGCGGATGCAACAATCAAGACGAAAAGTGCCAAAAGCCGTTTCACGAGCGCTCCTGATGCAAGATCAAGTCAATCTCGAAGCC
>Ga0210406_10002466_pt1 | contig 21096 bp, 19 predicted proteins | sample IncBWC30MmetaG_FD_155454 | JGI IMG/M metagenome (GOLD analysis project Ga0210406, IMG submission 155454) | Forest soil microbial communities from Barre Woods Harvard Forest LTER site, Petersham, Massachusetts, United States - Inc-BW-C-30-M | ecosystem: Environmental > Terrestrial > Soil >... | reverse complement strand
TACCGATCGCACGGGCCACGCCGAAGCCGTCGAAGTCGAGTTCGATCCCGCCAAAGTCCCCTATGCCGACCTGCTGAAGGTTTTCTGGGAAAACCACGATCCCACCCAGGTCAACCGCCAGGGCCCGGATTGGGGTTCGCAGTACCGCTCCGCGATTTTTTTTCATTCCCCCGAGCAGCAAGCGCAAGCCCAAGCTTCGAAAGAGTCGCTGGAGAAGGCGCACCGCTATTCCAAACCGATCGCGACGCAGATTGTCCCGGCGGTTACGTTTTACCCCGCGGAAGACTACCACCAGCAATATCTGGAAAAGCGCGGCCTGGCCAGCTGCCATATCAATACCTAGCGGGTGGTGAGCTTCGTTCCCGTCGCGGGAGGTCCCCCGCGCCGCAGATTGTAGCCGGCGCAGCGCTTCCAGTGCTGCCATAGGCTGACTGTCGAGGAACAGCATCGCTTTGGTCGGTGTCTGAATCTTCTGGAAGTTTGCTGAGCATTCAGCGATAGTCTTCCCGGTTGCATGCTGAGCCGTCGAGTTGCAAAACTCGTTCTTGCCCTACTACTCGTTGCTCCTTTGGGAGCATGGGTTGTACTGCGTGTGTCACTGTTAATCAAAGTCCGGGAGGCGAAGGCCCTCCTTTCTCAAGTCAAGGCTCTTCGCGTGCGTGAGTCCACTTTTCAGGACGCGAAGCGGCTCGCCGATCAATACAACGGCAAAGTCGAAGATCACTGGAAAACTGAAGATCGCAGCGATCCCTGCACTTTCGAGAACTGCAAGTTCATGATTTCCCTCGGAACTTGGCCCGATCGTCAGCCGGGCTTGTTAAAAGAAGCTCTCCGATTTGTTGGAATCAGAGCTTACGGGGTTGAGGGCGCCGTTGGCGTGCGCAATGGACGGGTAATCGGGACTGAGTTCGGGGTTACTACAGAAGCAACGCCGGGCTCGGTCGGGGGGCAATGGATTGCTGCGGTGGCCAAGATTTCTGATCGTTTTTCGCAGAGCGACTACTCGCGGGGACACCGACTGGTTCTTGACGACCATCCAAATCGAGAGGTCATTCATCCGCACTTTACAACCACGGGCGGCGGTCAAATCATACTGTCTGAAGTGACTGCCGACGCGAACGCCGTCGAGAAGGACAGGGCGTTCGATTTTCGCTTTTCCTGTATCTCTGGGTTGAGGGGCTGTTCAGAACTCCGCGAACTTGCGCCCTCAGCGTGGGAAGACTTGACCGCATCTTCAAGCGAACAAGAAGAGCAGCTTGAAGAATCCATCGACTATGGGGAGTGTTCCCGGCGGTCTCTGGCAAGAATCGCTCGCGACCTAGACAATGTGCTGTTGGTTGAGGTAAGGCGAGCTTTTCCGATCAAGAAGGCAGAGGACCGGTTACAAGACGTCGAATTGCAGCTGATAGAAGTACGGAAGGGCCAACCCGACAAGCATCTTTCGCGGTTTCCCCTGGAAGTTCCCGAAGCTGACCCCGCGGCGAGCGGTCGGTCCTCCCGTCTACCCAATACATTCTCGCCCGCAAATCAATTCCTGTTGTTCTTGAAGGAAGGTGAGTTCGATTTTATTCCGGATCCGCATTGCGAAGTTGTTCCTGCATCCCGAGAAAATCTCGCTGTGGTCCGCCAAACGCTGACGCAACTAGAACACGGAGTGCCCATCACCGCCCTCGCAGATGGGCATCAACGTCCCTGATAGCCAGCGTCAATCGGTTGGCTTTCGTTCCAGTGTCGGCCAGGCTGGGGCATCCTCAATCGCCGACATATCGACGTCCCTTAGAGCGACACTCATGCTATTTTCCCGAGGAACAGTTCTACGCCGCCGTCAGCAGCATCGGAGCGCCCTGGGTGATCACCAGGGTGTGTTCATAGTGCGCCGACGGTCTGTGATCGGCGGTGACAATCGTCCATTTATCCGGAGCGACGAATGTCCTGCCAGAACCGGCGGCGATAATCGGCTCCACAGTAATTACTAAACCTTCAGTGAGGATCCGATTGTCCCGCGCATCAGCATAATTCGGCACGCGCGGCGCTTCGTGAATCGTGCGGCCAATTCCGTGTCCGGCCAGCTCGCGAATTACGGAGAAGCCGCAGCGCCGCACCTCGCGCTCCACGGCGCGGCCAATCTCCCAAACGCGAAAACCGGCTCGCGCTACCAGCATGGCTTTGGCGAAGGCTCGCTCCGCGCATGCTACGAGATTCCGCCGCTCCTCCGTCACTTCACCGACCGGAACGGTTATCGCTGCATCCGCCATGAATCCATCTTTCTCGACAGTGACATCGAGCTTGACCAGATCTCCTGGCTGCAGAGCACGTTTGCCGGGAATGCCGTGCACAGCTTCATCGTTGAGACTGATGCAGCTTACACCGGGAAATTTATAGACCAGCGCCGGCGCGGACTGTGCTCCGTGCTGCCGCATCACGCTGGCCCCCGCTTCGTCGAGTTCGGCAGTGGTAATTCCCGGCCGCACTTCGTCGCGCATGGCTTCCAGCATGAGGCGAACCACTATGCCTGCGGCGCGCATCCCCGCGAGTTCCTCGGGTTCATTGATGGACACGTATCACCTCAGAAACATCATATCCCCACGACCGGAAAATCAGATTCTCGCCGGAGATTTCGGCCGGAAAAACCAGAGCAAAACGAAGCCGCCTAAATAGTAAGGCACACTCTGCTGCATCGGGCCTCCTCGAAAGCGCAGAACGAATCCGAACAGGGCCAGCACTTCGCACAAGGCATAAGTCGCCAGGTAGCCCGTTCTCCAGTGATGAAGACTGAGGCCGTCCTCGGGCCGCGTTGCCAGACTTTCCGCCTCCCGCAGAACCAGCGTCCTCCGCACCACGAAAATCACTCCGACGATGGCCACGCCCAGAGTCGTGAACAGGTAACGAAGCCCGGGATCGATGGCATGCTGAACCGGTCCCACAACTTCTCCCGCAATCCAATAAAGCAGAATGCTGGCCAGCATCGACAACTGCACCAACCGCAGTGTCTTGAGAGCCTTGATCATGGGCCGATATTCTGGAGCGTAGGAAGACTACAAAGAGGATTCTACTCGCGGAATCAGTTCGCGGAATACGTTTTTATCTGTAGCTGCGATGTCTGTGTCCGTGATGACCATTGCGAGACTCTCCCGGCGCCGTAAGCGAGATCGAGCACGGCCGGTTTGGAGTAGATCGTTATATCCGCTCCCAGCCCCAGTTGCCAAGCGCGATCCTGGATTTAATCGCGGGCGCCGCCAAAAGTATCTGCCCCGATCCGGCAGGCAGGATGCACCGGGGCCTGCGGAAAAGAGCGATCAAGCGCGATCATCCGGACATGCGTTTTAAGTTCCGGTAATTTTGATGCGCAGTTCTTCGGGAAGGCGTTGCCGGATTTCTTCCGGTAAGCTGTCGTGGACGCGCCGCGCGCCCTCTTTGGCGGCATCGAGAACCGTTACCGGCGCCGGAGTGGCCACTGCCACACCCAGCCAGATCAGGGCAGAAAGCCCGAATCCCGCAAGAGCGGCGATTTCGAGCCAAAAGGCATGCCGCGGGCCGAGGTGCCAGATCACTCCGAACGCAAGCAGGAAGACCCCGGCAGAAATCGAGGCCAGCGCGATCAATCCTACATCGATAATGCGATGCATCTGCTGGCGGCTGCGGCAATGCTCACAACCAGCGAAATGGCTCTCGTAATCTCCGCACATCTCTGGCGCCAGGCCGGAAATGTCATAGCGCCAGCCCGCCAGAATCTTGCCAACGATCGGATCAACGCACTGCTGACTCATGGGAGGGAACAAAAATGCCGACAACCCCAGTTACAACCGAATCGGCTCCATAGCCTCAGTTTGCGACGCCAGAAGCACGCGGTTGTGGAACAATCCCCCTCGCGTGGCCAGCGCTTTTTCCGCCTCTCGCCGCGCTATTTCCGGATGGTTGTTCTCTTCCGACAGATGCGCCAGGACCACAAACGTCGCACTATTATCATAGTCGTTCGTGAGGAAATCAGCGAGAGCGAGGTTCGAAAGGTGCCCCACGCGGCTCATCACCCGTTGCTTTACCGACCACGGGTAGGGCCCTCCGCGCAGCATCTCCAGATCGTGATTCGATTCCATCACCAGCACATCGCAGCCCCGCAGGTGGTCGCGCACGCTGACCGGCAAATATCCAAGATCGGTGGCGACGCCGACCTTGATGCCCTCGGCGCGGAAGCTAAACCCCACCGGATCGGCAGCATCGTGGGGAATGGTGAAGGGTCTCACCTCAATATCCCCGACCTGAAAACGATGGCCAGACTCGAACGGCTCAAACTTTTCGAGATGCGGCCGCTCGCCCTTTGCAATGCGCAGCGAACGGGTCCACGCCTGGTGGGTTGCACCGGTCATAAACACCGGGATGCGCAGCTTCTTGGCCAGCGTCGCCAGTCCATAAACGTGATCGGAGTGCTCGTGCGTGATGAGGATGGCCGAAAGCGTGCGTGGATCCTCGCCCAGCGTCTTCATTCGCTTGAACGTCTCGCGGCAGGAGATGCCGGCATCGACCAGAATTTTGGTGCCGGTGCTGGCCACCACCGCGCAATTCCCGCGGCTGCCACTGGCCAGAATGGAAACACATACACCCATGCACGCAGCATACGCGCCCGCCCTGTGGATCGGGAGTAACTTTTTGGGCAAGCCCGATACCGAAGAGCGAGCTTACGGCTGCCGGCTCTCGAGTTTGGCCTCGAGGTGCTTAAGGCCGGGAAGCCGACAGAGGGGAAGCCGTCCTACTTTTCCTGCTTCAAATTATCCATCACCCGCCGCATGATCGCACCACCATACGCGCCCGCAATTCCAGGGAGAAACGCCAGATAGGACCCATAGACCTGCGCCCGCGTCGGTTTGACGGTGAGAATCACATACGCCGCCACTTCTGTGAGCGGAATACAGACTCCCACCACTGCTACCCATCGCCAAGGCCAGCGCGGCCGCAGCATCCCGAGCAGGATGCAGGCCGACAGCACCAGCAACGCGGTGAACAGCAGGTCGTTGATCATGACGTCGGCCCAGCCCGTGCCGATACCGCAAAGCGCGGCCAGCAGGTAAAACCAGGCATCGCTTTCCCGGCTGGAGCCTGCCTCAAGTGTTTTCATTCAGCATCCAGCGATCAAATCATCAATATGCGTAAAACCCTCGCCCGCTTTTCCGCCCCAGCCACCCTGCGTCCACCATCTTGATCAGCAGAGGACAGGGACGGTACTTGGGATCGCCCAGACCATTTTGCAGAACCCGCATGATGTCGAGGCAAACATCCAGTCCGATGAAATCCGCCAGCGTCAGCGGCCCCATGGGATGTGCCATCCCCAGCTTGAACACCTCGTCGACCGCCTGGGCGGTCGCCACGCCCTCCATCACGGTATACATCGCCTCGTTCAACAGCGGCATCAGCACGCGATTCGAAACGAAGCCGGGCGCGTCGTTCACTTCCACCGGCGTTTTTTCGAGTTTCCCAGCCAGATCGTGTACGGTGACAAAAGTTTCCTGCGAGGTTGCCAACCCACGTATTACTTCCACCAGCTTCATCACCGGCACCGGATTGAAGAAGTGCATGCCGATCACTTTTTCCGGACGCCTGGTCTGCGCCGCCAGTTTGGTAATGGAGATGGAAGACGTATTGGATGCCAACACAACTTCCGGCCGCGTGCGACGATCGAGGTCACGAAAGATTTCTGTTTTGATTTCGAATTTCTCGGTCGCGGCCTCAATGACGAAGTCGCAGTCCGAAAGTTCGGCTTGGTCGGTGGCCGGCCGAATGCGGCTCAACGCAGCAGTCTTGTCTTCCGCGGTGATCTTGTTTTTCGCGACCTCGCGCTCCAGATTCTTGCTGATGGTCGCAATGCCGCGCTCCAGAAACCGCTGCTCCATATCACACAAAACGACGCTGTATCCACGGCGCGCAAACACATGTGCAATCCCGTTGCCCATCGTGCCCGCGCCCACCACTCCCACATTTCTGATTTCCATCGCTGACCTCGCCAGAAAAGAAGCGACTGTACTAAAACGCTTGAGTCTACCACCGCGGGTAGACCCGGAACGCGCTGCCGGTAGCAGGCATAGCAGGCAGCGATCGTGGTGGTGATGGCGGTCTTCTAAGGACCGCGACGCCGATCGATGACTGGCGTCGATGTAACTCCAATTTCAGAGTTCGTGCGCTAAATTGCGGGCATCGTAGGCGTGGAGCACTGCCGGCCGTCCATTTTCAACCGCCCAGACGATGCCGTCGCGCGACCCGTCCGCCGAAATGTTCGGCATCGCGCCGGGATAGGAAAACCTTGTGGTCGTGGGCGATACGGCGGGCGTGATCAACTTATTTCCCTCGCCAAAATACTCCCTCCACTCCGGCGCCTGGATGCTGTTATAGGTTCGGGAAGCAGTCGGGCGTCGGCGAAGCGGAATTCAAGGATGGCGTCGTTTACCGAGGCGCCGTACCCGCGATCGTCCGACGGGTTCCGTCGCGTCCGAGTATGCGAACATGCCAGAATTCTTTCCCGTATCCGCGTCGAAGGCATAAACACTGTCGTGCTCCGTGACCACGAGAAGCGCATTCCGCAATCCCTGATTCGCGATTTCCAACTTCTCGGCATAAAGGGGTTCCGCATCGGCTTTTCCACCGACCGCAATGACGAATAGCTTGCCGAATGTTCTGCGGTTCACATTTTGTAAAGTGAGGATTGTCCCTTCCCCGTTGTTCGGGTCTTTGTGGGGATCGTTGAGCAACATTTTCGAACCGGAATGCCGCGGTGCTGAACGGCGATTCGGTAAATTCGCCTCAACGAGCGCACTGATGGAGTCCGCAGATGAGACTGAAAATCTCCACGATGGCGGTCAGGTATCGGGGAGGGCAGTTCAAGCCTCGTGCCGCAGCGCCGTCACCGGATTGAGATTACCGGCTCTCGCGGGCAGCCATGCGGCCAGCAGCGCGACCGCGGCGAGGAGCAGCACGATCGCCGCCAGCGGAGCGACCCCGAACGACGTCCTCGTGAACATCTGGAAGCGCACCAGGCGTTCGATGAGGAGGCTGCTGCCAACGAGCCCAGTAGCAAGGCCGAGGGACGCGAACTTCGCGACCATGAACAGGATCAGTCTAAGAATGTCGCCGCGTTTGGCGCCCAGCGCCATGCGCACGCCGATCTCCTGCACGCGCTGCGTTATGTGGTAGGAAATCACGCTGTAGATGCCGATAGCCGCGAGCGCCAGCCCCAGCGCCGCGAATGTGCTGAACAGCGCCATGAAGAAGCGGGGCTGTTGCGTCTCTTCGCTCAGTAATTCGTCGAGGGTGTTCGGCTTTCCGAGGGCGACGTCCTTGTCGAGGTCGCGCGCTTTGAGGCGTACGGCGTTGACGATGGCCAGCGGATCGCCGGTGGTGCGTACCGCGAGCTGGCGATCGGGCGGCGCGTACAACGTGTACGGCAGGTAGACGGCGGGAGCCGGGACCTCCCCGAGGCCATCATTTTTTGTATCGCCGATCACGCCGACGATCATCACGCCCGCTGCAATCCCCGGAGCCGCGAGCACCTGCGGATTATCAGGCGGTTGCGCCAGATCGTCGATTTGCATCGCCCCTCCCACCGGGTCCTCGCCCGCGGGCCAAAGCCGCGCTGCACTCTCGTTGATGAGCGCCACGCGCGTGCCCCTCTCGACTTCCGCCTCAGTAAATTCCCGTCCGCGGCGCAGCGGAATCCCGAGTGTCTGCAGGTACAGGCCGCTGATGAGCGCAATGGCCACCTTGCGGCCGTCCACGCGCGGTTGCCCGGCGATCGTAAAAGACGAACGCCATCCGCTGTATGGCAGCCCTTCGTTGCCGAGTTCCGCGGCCCGTACGCCGGGCAGGTTCATCACGTTTTCCAGTAGATTGCGATCGAGTACGTTGCGCTGGGCCCAGGTTGGATAGCGCTTCGGCGCCAGCGTCACGCCGATGCGCAACACCTTCTCCGGCCGGAAGCCAGGATCGACGTGCAGGAGCTGGACGAAGCCGCGCACCGCGAGGCTTGCCCCGGAGAGCAGGATCACGGACAGCGAGATCTCGGCCACCACCAGCCAGCTGCGAAGGGTGCGTCCGCCCACACTGCCGGTAGCCCCGGCGCCTCCGTCTTTCAGCGTTCCCACCAGGTCGGGCCGCAACGAACGGAGCGCCGGCGCGAGGCCGAACAAAATCCCAGTGAGCAGGGAGACGCCCAGCGAAAACAGCAGCACATAACCGTTGATGGTGATGCGCGCTTCGTTCGGCACATAGTCCGGCGGAATCAGCACGACGATCAGCCGCGTCGCGCCCAGCGCGAACAGCACGCCCAGCGCGCCGCCCACCACCGACAGCAGCACACTCTCGGTGAGCAGCTGCCTAACCAGGCGCCCACGTCCTGAGCCCACGGCGATGCGCATCGCAATCTCGCGGGCGCGACCGGTGGTCCTCGCCAGTTGCAGGTTGGCGACATTGACGCAGGCGATGAGGAGCAGCAGGCCGACTGCCGCAAGCAGCAAATGAAGGCTCGCGCTCATGTCGCCACTGGCCACGGTGATGTCCATATAATTGAGCATGATCGTGCGCAGATGTCCCTTAGGGTAATCGTCCGGGCGCTCCGCGGCGAACCGGACGTTGAGCTGGTTCAACTGCTGCTCGGCGGCGGGTGGCTTCACGCCCGGGGCGAGCCGCACGATGACCGCGAGGCCGCTCGGATCCTTCGGATCCATCCGCAGCGGCAGCCAAAAGGCCTCATTGGTCCACCAGCCGAAGCGCGGCGGCATCACGCCGATGATGGTGCGCGGCACGTCATCCAGCGTGATGGTGCGGCCGATCGCGCGCGGATCGCCGCCGAAGAAGCGCTGCCAGAAGCCGTACGTGAGCACCACGACCGGCGCCGGATCGCCGCCCGGTCCGATATCGAAAGGCTGGATCGTCCGCCCAATGAGCGGCTTCCCTTCGAGGAAGTTGAAAGCTCCGCCGGAGAGAAAAACGCCGTAGAAGTTCTCTGGGTTAATGCCGCCCGTCAGCATCACCGGCTTTACGCTGGTGGCCATCACATCGCCGAACGCCGGAAGCTTCTCGATCTCCTCCATCTCCCGCTGCGAATACCAATGCCAGCCGTGGATGGCATCATTGGGGCCCAGCACCGCCGGCGCCCAGATCTGATTCGGCCTGGCGTAGGGGTACGGCGCAATCAGGACGCCATAAACCACGCTGAACAGCGCAATGCTCGCCCCGATGCCCAGAGTCAGCGACAGTAGTGCCACCGCGGTGAAACCGGCATTCTTGCGGAAGGTGCGCAACGCAAAGCGCACATCCTGCCACAGCTGCTCCGGCCACAGCCATCGCCACGCTTCCCGCGACTGGTCGATGGCCAGCGCAACGCTGCCGAACTTCTTCATCGCTGCTTGCCGGGCTTCGAGCGGCGCCATGCCCGCCTCGCGGTTCTCCTGCGTCTCCAGGTCGACGTGCTCCTGCATCTCGTCCTCTAAACGCTTCTTGCGGTCTTCCCAGCTTTCCATCGCACCATCCTCGCTTCGGGTTTGCGGGGGCCTATGAACTCTGGTCCACCAGTGGAATCAGCAGTCGCGCAATCGCGCAATCGCGCTCGCCAAACGTTTATCCCTGATTCTTTCATGTTTCTGCCGGTTGACGGACTTCCCGCAGGTTATGACACGGGACACACTTTCAGCAACGCTCGCCAGAAGTCGCCGTTGGCACGGTGAAAAAGTCGATGGCCGCAGTCTCGGCCAGATGATTGGTCAGAAACGTTCGCAAGGTCTGGCAGGGCGGTTTCCGAGGACGAGTCAAATATCGAGCCGCCGTCGATTGCGCCACCGCAATCCCCAACTTGCGGAGCTCCGCGGTCAATGAGCGCAGTGCCTTCTTCGGGGTAATCCCAATCGTTAGCAGCCACCTCTCTACCAGCTTGGGCCATTCCGTAATCGGAAACTCCGTACGCCGCAGCCCAAAGGCATGACCACCTTCCGCGTACAGATGCATTTCCATCGGAACGCCAGCTTGTTTCAGCGCGGCCCAGTAGGCCAGCGAGTTCTGTACGGGATCGATTGGGTCATTTTCCGCCTGCAGCAGAAATGTAGCTGGGGTTTGGCGGGTGACGGGAATGCGCGGATTCAACTCAAGATTGTCTTCCGTCCACAGATGCCCGGGATAGATTGCGACGGCAAAATCGGGCCGGCAGCTTTCTCAGTCTGGGGCATCGATAGGTGCGTACAACCGGTGATCAAAATGAGTGCTGATCTCTGCGACTAGATAGCCGCCGGCAGAAAACCCTAGCACTCCAATCTTGTGAGGATCGATATGCCACTCGTTGGCAGGAAAGCGCACCAGTCCGATCGTTCCCTGCGCATCCTCCAGCGCCAGTATCGATATGGCAAGTCCGTTGGGTCGGCAATCGCAGTGCCAGTCATAAGGCAGGCTCGGTACGCGATATTTCAGCAGGACGCACGTAATCCCTGCAGACGTTAGCCAGTCGCAAACCTCCGTGCCCTCGAGATCGATCGCCAGTCTCACATAGCCACCGCCTGGAAATACAACCACCGCAGCGGCTGTATTCTTTCCTTCCGGGGAGTAGACGGTCATTGTAGGCCGCGAGACGTTATCCACCTCGACCCATAGCCTTCCGGCGACCGGCTTGTTCCCTTTTGTCGTCGCGAACTCCGTCCCGGGGACAGACTGTTCATCCGGCACCACTCCGGCCATATCGGTCGCCGCGACCTGGAAGCGCTTTTCGACGACTAATCCACAAGATGTGCCAACTGGCAAAGTGTGTTCAGCCAATCCAGTCCGACTTCGGCGGCCATCATTTGTAGCGGCTAACGGGCGTACGCAGTTGACGAGTCCTTCATGGACGTACGAGCGGCACTCTTTCTCCCGACGGTCGTCAGCCTGGTTCCAGATCACATTGAACACCGAGAAACATTTTTCTCACCCAGGTTCTGTCCCGTCCGCGCATTGTCGTTGTGCCAGGTGACAACGTCCTCGGTGGGGGCAGCCGCCGCCGCCCAGACGACAAATACGAAGGCGACCGCTGCTCTCCAGGCCAAATATGACGAGTTCTTCGCGTCCGGAAAGTGAACTCCCCATGATCGGACCAACCCACGGCACCGCGGATTGGCAACTTGCAAGTTGGACGGGCGAAATGGGGCTTCGGTTTCCGATGCTACAATAAAGGCTGATTTCGAGGAACCCAATGGTCCTTCTCGGGGCCTGAATATCCTTTGAGGAGTATCCCGAATGGCGATCGCTGAACCCCCCGTCCGGCCGCGCACGATGCTGCATCAGGGTCCGTTTGTTACCGAGCCCTTTTTCAATTTCCGCAATGAAGATCATGCGCGCCGCATGCGTGCAGCCATCAGTAAGGTGCGGGGGCAGTTGGGCCACGAGTATGACCTCATCATCGGCGGCCAGCGGCTCAAGACCACTGACAAGATTAAATCGTTGAACCCGTCGCAACCGTCGCAGATTGTCGGCGTCCATCAAAAAGCGGGCAGAGAACACGTCGAGCCGGCGATGAAGGCCGCGCTCGCCGCCTTCCAACCCTGGAGCCGCACTTCAGTCGAACAGCGCACCAGCCTGGTGTACCGCGTCGGTGATCTGCTGCGCCAGCGCAAGATGGAATTCATGGCCTGGCTGGTCTTCGAGGTCAGCAAGAACTGGGCTGAGGCCGACGCCGATATTTCCGAGACGATCGATTTCTGCGAGTTCTATGCCCGCGAAGCCTTGCGACTCTCTCAGACCCAAACACCCATTCAGTTGCCCGGGGAGCGCGATACTCTGAAGTACATTCCCCTGGGCGTGGGCGCTGTGATTCCGCCGTGGAATTTTCCCTGCGCCATCATGGCCGGAATGACAGTGGCGTCGATCGTGAGCGGCAACACGGTGATCCTGAAGCCCTCGAGCGACTCGCCTACCATCGCCGCGAAGTTTGTCGAACTGCTCGAAGAAGCGGGGATGCCTGAGGGCGTGGTGAATTTCTGCCCCGGCGCCGGAGCCAGCTTCGGCGATGCGGTGGTCGCGCATCCCAAAACTCGATTCATCGCCTTCACCGGTTCTCGCGAAGTCGGTCTGCACATCAACAAAGTGGCGGCCACCCAAGCGCCGGGCCAAGTCTGGATCAAGCGCGCCATTCTTGAGATGGGCGGCAAAGACGCGATCATCGTCGATGCCGATGCCGACATCGATTCCGCCGTTGAGGGCATAGCGCAATCCGCATTCGGCTTCCAGGGCCAGAAGTGTTCAGCGTGCTCACGCGCCATTGTCGATGAGCGCATCTACGACAAGTTCCTCGAACAACTCAAAGCGCGTGTCGAAAAAATTCAGCTCGGCGATCCCGCCGAAAACGCCAACATGGGCGCTGTGATCAACGAAGGCTCGATGAAGACGATTCTGGGCTACATCGACCAAGGCAAGAAAGACGGACGCCTCATCACTGGCGGCGACCGCGCTCCCGGCGAAGGCTACTTCATTCGTCCCACCATCATCGCCGACATTCCGCCCAAATCGAAACTCGAACAGGAAGAAATCTTCGGCCCCGTACTGGCAGTGATCAAGGCTCGCGGCTTCGACCAGGCGCTCGAAATTGCCAACGACACCGAATTCGGCCTGACTGGCGCGGTCTACACCAAGTCGCGGGACAAGATCGATCGCGCCATCCAGGAGTTCCAGGTTGGCAACCTGTACATCAATCGCAAGTGCACGGGCGCCATGGTGGGTGCGCATCCCTTCGGCGGCTTCAACATGTCGGGCACCGATTCCAAATCCGGCGGCCCGGATTATTTGTACTTGTTCACTCAGGCAAAATCGGTGGGAGAAAAAATCAGTTAGCGTTTTTCTCGGGCACAGGGACCGGCAGCGGATTCCGCTCTACGAATTGACGCTGATGCCAGTAGGGATAAATCGGCGTCACCTCGCTGGCGCGGTCCAGTTTGGCGATCTGCTCCGGCGATAGATTCCATCCCGCTGCGTCTAGATTCTGGCGCAACTGCTCTTCGTTGCGGGCGCCTATAATCACCGTAGCCACACTCGGCCGCTGCAACAGCCAATTGAGTGCGATCTGCGGTACGCTCTTTCCGCTGTCGTTCGCAATCGCATCCAGCGCATCGACCACTTTGTACAGATGCTCGTCGGAAACCTGCGGGCCTTGCTCCGATGTCTGGTGCAGCCGGCTCACCGCCGGTAAAGGCTGGCCGCGCCGAATCTTACCCGTGAGCCGTCCCCATCCCAGCGGACTCCAGATCAGCCCACCCACTCCTTGATCCAGCCCCAGCGGCATCAGTTCCCATTCGTACTCCCGGCCAATCAGTGAGTAATAAACCTGCTGGCCGACATAGCGCGCCCAGCCGTGGCGATCGGAAGCCGCAAGGGATTTCATCAGGTGCCAGCCGGAAAAATTCGAGCATGCGATGTACCTGACTTTGCCGCTGGTCACCAGATTTTCGAGCGTGCTCAGAACTTCTTCCACCGGAGTCAGCGCGTCAAATCCGTGCAAGTGATAAATGTCGATGTAGTCGGTGGCGAGCCTTCGCAGGCTAGCTTCGCAGGCCTGGATTAAATGATGACGCGAAGACCCCAGATCGTTCGGGCCGGGCCCAGTACGGAATGTGGCTTTGGTGGAGATCAGAACTTTTTCGCGGCGCCCGGCGATGGCCTTCCCCAGGATGGTTTCGGAGAGTCCGTCGGAATAAACATCAGCGGTATCGAAAAGATTCACGCCTCCGGAGAGGCAGACATCCACGAGCCGCGTCGCCTCGGCCACATCACTCCTACCCCAGGCACGAAAAAATTCGTTTCCCCCACCAAACGTGCCCGTGCCAAAACTCAACACCGGTACCTTCAAACCAGAGCGTCCCAGAGTTCGGAATTCCATTAGTCCATAGATGCTCGGCGTGCCAGCGACGATGCGGGGAGTGCGGGGTAGTGATCACAAACGAAAAGGCCGCCCGCAGGCGGCCTGAATTCACCGACCACAGGCTTACTGGGCGACTCCCGCGGGCGGTTGCGGCGCTGCTCCTTGCGTCGTGGCGGCAGCGGCCTCGTTCAGAATGCGATGATGAATGGTGAACAGCGCCAGCTCCAGCCGATCCGATACGCCGATCTTGTCATAGACGTTGCGCAAATAATTCTTGATCACCTGCTCTGTCGTGCCCAGCTGCGAAGCGATTTCCTTGTTCTTGTAGCCCTGCACGATCAGCGCCACGATGCGCAGTTCTTTGGCAGTCAGCCGGTCGCGCACCCGCAATCCGACCATATCGTTTTCGGTGAGTTCACTGGGCACGGCGACGTCTTGTACCCAGGTTTCGCCGCGCGCCACTTTGCGCACGCAGTCAACCAGCGCCGCGCTGGTCACGTTGCGATAAACCACTCCATGCGCACCGCTCGACATATGGCGCTGCGCGCTCTCGCCTGTATCCGCCAGCACTATAACGCGCGTCTTCGCTTTGTTTGCGGCTGCCACGATCGCGGCGAAATCATTGTGGAATCCAGCCGCCACCACCAGCACTGCCGCGCGGAACTTGTCCAGGGCCATGAACATCTGTTCCGGCGTCTGGGCCTGAGCCACGATACGCATCTCATCTTCAACGGCCAGCACTTTGGCAATGCCCGCCCGGAAGATCGCCTGATTATCGGCCAGTATCAGTTTGAGCATGTTGTCAACGCTCCAAGAAAGTCCGATTCAAACAAATTATGAGTTCCTGACGAACTCGTATGAGTCGATCACACACGCCACACCGCGGCCTTCTCCACCTTTGCCGGTTTCGTCGGCGCGCACTACTCGCCCCTTGCACTGGATGGTCACATGCTCCTGACCGCCCGTCATCTCCGGGGGCAGCGTGATTTCAAATTCCACCGGTGAACCAATCTCCATCGAGGAATCAGCGCGAATGTAAACTCCGGCCGCGCTGAGATTCCCGGTGATTCCCTCGGAATCTCCGCCGGGCTCGCCCTTATGTATCTTAATGGGCAATTCCAGCGGAAACCGTTTTCCGGTCCGTGCTTCTTCCCCCACGGGTACCTCCTCTCGGGCTGGCCGGTTCTCTGTTTCCCGTCTGCGAATGAGGCCAACCTCGTCAAAACAAGCTCCGGCGGGGCGCAGACCCGCTTTTCTGCTCAGGGGCGGTTATATCACGAAAGGCATCTGCGTAAAAGCCTGATAACTCATTAGTTAACGGTAGTAACTAGGTTCCTCCTGGCTGGTGAGGCCGGCCCGACCCACCGGCGAGACCAGATTAACGCCTGACGTCAGGCCCCCACGCGCGTGGTAGTGTTTCTGTTCAGGCATTTATCGACATAAAAAAGGCGTATTCCTATGGCAAATCTGTTTCGGATTGGCGTCACGTCCAGGTCCCGAGCCCTCCGCATTCTAATTTTTGTGGTCCTGTTGGCCATGGAGGGCGTTCTGGCCCAAAGCAGCCAGCAGCCTGCCAGGCAAGAGCCCCCGCAGAAGAAAGCTGGCACGGGCGAGTCCAAACCAGCCGAGCCTGCCGGCATCCTGGTTCAACTCAATGGCGCTCTGGAAAGCCTGGCCGGCAGGGTTTCTCCAGCCGTGGTGCAAATTCTTGTTACCGGATATGGACCTCTCCGTGAGGAGGATAAATCCCAAACCGCCTTCATTGTCCGTCAGCACGCGGTGGGTTCGGGAGTCATCGTTGACTCCAGCGGCTACATCATGACCAATGCTCACGTGGTCGAGGGCGCGCAGCGCATTCGCGTCGCCCTGCCGCTTCCCATGGGCGACTCCGCTGGTCAGGTGCCGATCGGGAAGCGCCGCATTGTTGAAGCGCGCCTGGTGGGGCAGCACGCAGAAACCGACCTCGCGCTGCTCAAAATCGATGAGACCAATCTGCCTACCCTTCCACTTCTCAGCCAGCGGCCCCATGTAGGCCAACTTGTATTTGCCATTGGCAGCCCTGAAGGTCTGCAGAATTCAGTGACCATGGGAGTGCTCAGCGCGCTCGCTCGTCAGGCGGATTCCACCAAGCCGCTGACCTACCTGCAGACCGATGCTCCCATCAATCCCGGCAACAGTGGCGGTCCGCTGGTGGATATGAATGGCTTCGTTCTCGGGATCAACACTTTCATTCTGTCGCAAGGCGGCGGCAGTGAAGGGTTGGGATTCGCCATTCCGGCTCGCGTGGTGGATTTCGTTTACCGCAGCCTGCGAAAATACGGGCACGTCCATCGCGTCGAAATTGGCGCAGTGGCGCAGGAGATCACCCCCGACTTGGCGGCGGGCCTGCATCTGCCGCAGCGCTGGGGTGTCATCGTGGTCGACGTCAACCCGCACGGTCCCGCGGGGGCGGCGGGCTTGCAAATTGAGGACATCATTCTCGCCGCCGACGACCGGCGCGTTGAAACCCTGCCGTCGCTCTCCTCCGCTTTGTACCTGCACCGTCTCGATCAGGTGGTGAAGTTGGAGATTCTCCGCGGCGACGAGAGAAAAACGCTTTACGTCCCGGCGATCGAGCAACACGATCACATGGACGAACTTCTCGATACCGTCAATCCCGACAACAGTCTGATCTCTCGACTGGGTATTCTTGCCATCAGTCTCACCGACGAATTGCGCACCCGTCTGGGCTCGCTGCGACTCCCGTCCGGCGTAGTTGTCGTGGGACGCGCCGCCGATCTGATTATGCCCGACACCGGCCTCCAAGCCGGCGACATAATCCACAAACTGAACACCACTGCAATCGATTCTATGGATGGACTCCGCGCCGCCGTCGGCGAACTCCAGACGGGCGATCCGGTCGTGCTGCAAATCGAGCGCGACGGCGGCCTGATGTTTGTAAGCTTCGAGGTGGAATAGAGCGTGAACCTGAGCGTGAGAATGATGGGATTCACGAGCCGAAGCCAGACTCACTCGCCTGAAGAACTCGGGCGCGGGCCTGAGGCTGCGCGTCTCTCGACGCTGGTCGGTTGGTCGCTAGCCCGATCCCGCGCTCACGGCCGAAGATTTAATCTTGCCCGCGCTCTCGATCACCGCTCCCAGTCCGGAACTGAGCGCCTCCACAATAAGAAGATCGTCCGCCGTGAACGCATCCTGATCTGCTCGATACAGCGCCAGCACGGCGGCAACTTCGCCAGATCCTTCCAGAGGCACAGCCAGCGCTGAACGCAGCGTGCTGAACTTTGTGGGATCATTCAAATAGCCCGGTTCAACCGAAGGATTACCGTTCAGAATGGACTTATGGTTTTGCGCGACCCATCCCGAGAGGCCCTCTCCATGCGGAATCTTCAAGGAAGAGAACAACCGGAAATTGTCCCCACTGACAAACTCCGCCCTCAGCGCGCCTTTCCTGGGGCAGTAGACGGCCATGGAGTCGTGTGGTACCAGATTTTTCAAACGCACCGCCAGCAGAGAAAGAATGTCTTCTGCGCTTAACGAAGAGCCAGCTCTGCGATTGAGTGCAATGATTTCCTGACCGTGGCGGCGCGCCATCAAAAGGAGGGCAGTCGAATCTCCGCCCGCTCCCGGCCCGTCGGCATCTGGGCCGGCAGAAGTCTCGAACCCCGCCGCCGGCGCCGAACCGCGCTCCACCTTGATATCAGTGGACAATTTCGGCGGAGCCTGCAGCGGCTGCGCATTCGCCATCTTCTCCAGTTCGATGTAGCGGCGGTGCAGGATCGCAACCACCTGCGGATCGAAGCTCTTGCCCGCATCCGCCACCACTTTGGCCATGGCCTCGTCGAGCGGTAGGGCCTTGCGGTATTGCCGGTCCGAAGCCAGAGCGTCCAGGCAATCGACCGCCGCGAGAATGCGAGCGCCAATCGGAATGGCCTCTCCGGCCAATCCGTTCGGATACCCGCTGCCATCCCACTTTTCGTGGTGGGCGCGCACGATCGGCGCCACCGGATAGGGGAAGTCGACCTGCTCCAAAATCTCCGCTCCCACCGTGGGATGGATTTTCATTTTCTCGAATTCTTCCGGCGTCAGTTTTCCCGGCTTTGAAATGATGTGCTCGGGCACTGCCAGCTTCCCAATGTCGTGCAACACCGATGCCGCCCGCAGCGCCTCGGTTTCGTCCTCGCTCAAACCCAGTTCCTTCGCCAGTTCCATGGCATACACCCGCACCCGCTGCAAGTGTTCGCCCGTCGTTTGATCCTTGGCTTCGATGGCCAGGGCCAGCGTTTCAATCGTTCTGAGGTGCAGGCTCGAGACCTGTTCCGCATGCCGCTTCTCCGTCTCCAGTTTGCCGAGATACAGACGATACGAGCGGTACATCAAATAAATCGGCGGCAGAATCAGCAGTGACGACTGCCATCCGATGTGCCCGTTCAAGAAGTGGACCAGCCCCGCCGCAGCGGCTCCAACCATGTAGTAGGGAAACGACCAAAGGTAATGTTCCGCCCACACTTTCGAGATGGGCTTATCTTCAGTCAGCGTGATGATGGCCGACATCGCTCCCGAGTTGCAACCGAAGTGAATGATGGCGGCTACGAGAAGAGCGAGCGGTCCGGGAGCATGCAGAACATGAAGCACAACCAGCTTGTAAGCGCCGTAGGCGACGCCAGTCGAGACCGTCACCTGGGAAAAATTAAAGACCAGCTGAACCAGTTTCAACTGGCGCGCCGGCTTCCAATAAAACTGCGCCAGCGTGCTGGCGAGTCCAATCAGCAGCGTTTCCGGCAGGCTCAATTCCAGGATGCCCAGCAGGGTGAACAGGAAGTTTACCGACAGCGTTGCCTCGACTCCCGGCAGGCCCACTTTCAGCGACGATGCCAGCAAGGCTGCGGTCAGATAGCAAGCGAACTTGACCGGATCACTCGACTGCCAGTGCGAGAACGCCAGCACAAAGCACACGCTTCCCGCCAGAGCCATCCCGGAAATGAACAAACGTGCGCCAATGGAACGTATCCATGACATGAGGGGTGCTTAAATTCTCAACCAAGTGCGGGACCCTGTCCGCCCAAAACGAGTGTCCCTGGTTACCATGGTTTTCCGTCGGTTGGTTACTGAGACGGGCGTGCCCCCGGCCGCCAGCAAGCTGCCGAAAATCAGTTTGGAGCGAGACAAATTGGCCCGTGCCCGGGGCGTGGGACAAAGTGCCCGTTGAATCCCGCATCTGTTCGTCCTAAGTTACTGAAAAATAAGGTAATTCCAAATTCATAGTGGACCCCCACCTGCACAGATCCAGGTCACTGAGGGGCAGGTTACGGCGCCCGTGGGCGCTGTTAAATTTTTGGGGGAAAAATGAAGAAGCTCTTGCTTGTCGTGTTAATCGCTACGGTCACGTTGGCTCACGCCGACAACACGAAAATATCGCCGGATCTGCAAAACTATCGGTCTTCCCAGAAAGCACAAGTCATCGTGCAGTATGCGCCCGGAACCCAGCTGAATTGCAGTGGCATTTTCGGCTTCCTGGGCTGCTTGGTCAATGATGTTCTAAAGCTTGGCGGCACGATCCTCGGGGATTTGCCTTTGGTGAACGGCCTGGTCGCGGTGCTTGACGGCAACGGCATCGTCAACCTCTCCAACCAGTCGAATGTCGTATATATCAGCCTGGACCGGCCGTTAACTCCGAGCCTCAGCAATGCCGCGCCGGCGGTGAATGCGTTCGCTGCCTGGCAATCCGGCTATACTGGCGCCGGCGTTGGTGTGGCGCTGATCGACAGTGGAGTCAGCAGCCATCCCGATCTGAATGGCGGGTACCAGGGCGCGTCGCGCGTGGTCTGGAATCAGAGCTTCGTCCCGGGCAACGCCAGCGCCAGTGATCAGTATGGCCACGGTACGCATGTCGCCGGCCTGATCGCGGGGGATGGCGCCAGTTCGACGGGCAACCTGTATTCGAAAACCTTTGAAGGCATCGCTCCGCAGGCCAACATCATCAACCTGCGAGTTCTGGACCAGAACGGTTCCGGCAGTGACAGCGCGGTGATTTCCGCCATCAGCACGGCGATCGCGATGAAGTCTCTGTACAACATCCGCGTGATCAATCTTTCGTTGGGACGGGCAATCTACGAGAGCTACAAGTTGGACCCCTTGTGCCATGCCGTCGAGGCCGCGTGGAAAAGCGGTATTGTGGTCGTGGTCGCAGCCGGCAACAATGGCCGCTATCTGCCGACCAACGGCTATGCCACCATTACGTCGCCCGGCAACGATCCCTATGTGATCACTGTGGGCGCGATGAAGCCCATGGGAACGCCAACCCGCCTGGACGATCTGATCGCCAGCTACAGTTCGAAGGGACCGACCGCAATCGATGAAGTGGTGAAGCCTGACATCGTTGCTCCCGGCAACTTGCTGGTTTCGCTCGAGGCTCCAAATTCGACGCTCTATACCGGCTATCCGAGCAACCAGATTCCCTATAGCTATTACGAGAACGGTGGAAGCAGCGCCTCATCTTCCAGCTACGTCACCCTGAGCGGCACCAGTATGGCTACTGGTGTCGTGAGCGGAGTGGTTGCCGATCTGCTGCAGAAGAGTCCGAGCCTCACTCCCGATCAAGTGAAGGCTCGCCTGATGAAGACGGCATGGAAGTCGTTGCCGGCATTCAGCAGCACGACCGATCCGACCACGGGAATTACCTACACCGATCAATACGACGTATTCACCGTCGGCGCCGGGTATGTCGACGTGGAGGCCGCCCTCAGCAATACCGATCTGGCGAGGGGCACCGCGATGTCTCCCATAGCGTCGTATAACCAGAACTCCGGCAACGTCTACCTCACCAGTAGCCGGACCGCAATCTGGAATACGTCAGCCACCTGGTCAGACGCGGCGGTGTGGGGAACTTCCCAGTTCGTTGTGGGCGCTCCGCCCTCGACGATGTCGGGCAGCAGCAGCGGCGCGCTTTGGGGTAGCAGCGATGCAGTGTGGGGCTCCAATATTTTATGGGGCAGCAACTCCGCCTATGCCAGTAACATCCTGTGGGGCAGCAACTCAATGTATGCGAGTAATATTTTGTGGGGCAGCAACGTCACCGGCGGCGAAAAATAACAACCCGGGAACGGGAAGAAAGCTCAAAGCAAAGAAAAAGGCCGCGGTCAACTCGCGGCCTTTTTTCTGTGTGCCGAGCATGTTCGACAGCTAGGAGGTGCAAGTCCTCTACCCAACCTGATGGAGGTGAAGGGTTAGCGAAGCGCAAGGGTGAAATA
>Ga0210406_10002464_pt1 | contig 21112 bp, 19 predicted proteins | sample IncBWC30MmetaG_FD_155454 | JGI IMG/M metagenome (GOLD analysis project Ga0210406, IMG submission 155454) | Forest soil microbial communities from Barre Woods Harvard Forest LTER site, Petersham, Massachusetts, United States - Inc-BW-C-30-M | ecosystem: Environmental > Terrestrial > Soil >... | reverse complement strand
TCCGGCGCTGGGAATTCAATGGCCGCTGCCACCGGGAATAACACCGGTGATGTCGGCGAAGGACGGAGAAGGCGCGACCTTCGCGGCAATTGAGAAATTCCCGTGAGAGTGCTGGTGCTCGGCGGCGGCCAGATTGCGAGGGCGGTCGGCGCGGCGGTGCCCAGCCAGCATCAGGCCGTGACCCGTACGCACTCTGAACTTGATATTGTCGACGAACACGCGGTCGCACGAACTTTCGCGGAAGTTAAGGCAGATTGGGTCGTCAATGCGGCCGCCTTCACGGCCGTGGATCTAGCGGAGGATCAACCAGAGCAGGCACATGCCGTCAACGACGCCGCGGTGGTCTCAATCGTTCGCGCGGCCGCGCGTCAAGGGTGCAGGTTGCTGCATCTTTCGACGGATTTCGTGTTCGACGGCAATTCCAACCGCGCATACTTGCCGACTGACGAACCTAAGCCTTTGAGCGTCTACGGGGCGAGCAAATTGGGCGGTGAGCGCCACGTGCTGGATGCAGGCGCCTCGGGTATCGTGCTGCGGACGTCGTGGGTCTACGCTGCCGTGGGCAAGAACTTCGTCTTGACGATGCTGCGCCTGATGCGCGAGAAAGATCGGATCAGCGTCGTGTGTGATCAGATTGGAACACCGACCTGGGCCGCCAGCGCTGCCGCCGCAATCTGGGGCCTGATGGAAACGGCGCCAAAGGGCGGCGTTTTTCATTGGACCGATCTTGGCGTGGCCAGTTGGTACGATTTCGCGGTCGCCATACAGGACGAGGCGCTCGCGAGAGGGTTGTTGCCCCGGCCGATCTCCATCAACCCAATCGCCAGCGCCGCGTATCCGACCCGGGCTCGGCGACCGGCCTTCAGCGTTCTGGATACGGCCTCGACGCGGGCGTCGATTGACGTGCCGGTTCAGCATTGGCGGCACAACTTAAGAGCGATGTTGGATGAACTTCGAACCCCGTAATCTGTTCATAACGGGTGGCGCCGGCTTCATCGGCTCGAATTTTGTCCACCACTGGTTGGCTAATTCGCGGACCGGGCGCGTAGTCGTTTTCGATGCGCTGACTTATGCCGGCAACATCGAGAACCTCGCAGACCTGAAGGACGATCCGCGTTACACGTTCGTTCGAGGCGACATTTGCGATGAAGCCACGGTGCGCACACTGCTGCAGCAGCATCAGATCGATACGCTGGTCCATTTCGCCGCGGAATCGCATGTCGATCGGTCGATTCTGGGACCCGATGACTTCATACGCACCAACGTTGTGGGAACCCACTCGTTGCTCAAGGTGGCCAAGGCATTATGGATAGACCAAAGGATCGTGCCGGCACATCGCTTCCATCACGTGTCGACCGATGAAGTCTATGGTTCGCTGGGCCCTGATGACGCCCCGTTTCACGAGGACAGCCCCTACGCGCCCAACTCGCCATATTCGGCGAGCAAAGCGGCTTCCGATCATTTGGTGCGCGCCTATCATGAGACGTATGGACTCCATACCACGGTCACCAACTGCTCCAATAACTACGGACCTTTTCACTTTCCAGAGAAACTAATTCCGCTGACCATTATCAATATCTTGCTCGGCAAGGCTTTGCCGGTCTATGGCGACGGATTGCAGATTCGCGACTGGCTCCACGTAGAGGACCACTGCACGGCGATTGCATTAGCTCTCAACAAAGGCGACCCGGGCCAGATGTACAACATCGGTGGCAATAGTGAAACGACCAATATCCAAGTGGTACACACGCTGTGTCGGCTGGTAGATGAGCGTCTAAAGGCCGAACCGGCATATCGCAACTCCTTCCCTGGGTCGCCAATCTACAATGCAGCGCAAGCGTCACAGTTGATTTCCCATGTTCGCGACCGGCCAGGCCACGATCGCAGATACGCCGTTAACTACTCGAAAGCGGCGCGCGACTTGGGTTATTCGCCCGGTCACGACCTTGAGAGGGGGCTGGTAACCACCGTAGATTGGTATCTGCGACACGTGAAATGGTGGCAGGATCTGCTGGGCCGAGATTACTCGGACTGGCTGCGAAGGAACTATGGCGCCTAGTGCTCCAACTTCAATCGCACCGGTGAGTGCGTGGCTGGCGTTTCATCGGCAGGATCAGGGTTCGTGCTTTAGTATACAATTTGGCGCTAATGGTCTGTTGTTCCACAAATAATTCTCGATAAGGTCAGTCAGAAAACGATGAGTGTTGTTCCTTACGCAGCCTTCAAAAGGCTGACCCGTTCTTTTGGCGCCGCGATTGCGCTGATTTTGATCGTGACGGCAGGCGGGGCTCAGACTCCTGCCCCCAGTCAAGATCAGTTAAACGCTCTCAAAAACCTGTCCCAAGAGCAACAAGACGCGCTGTTGCAAGGTGTGTTGGGCAAAGGCGACGGCACGAACAAGAAGAGTGACTCTCAACTGGAATCCCCTGAGACGGTGCAGAAAAAGAACGATCGCACTGGCAAATCAGGCAAGCAAACCAACGAAATCCAGAACGATAAAACAATAGACGGACATAATTTGCGCAATGCGGACGAGGATCCCGAGCTGCGCGCAGACGATTATGTGCTGATCGATCTGACGCCGGTGGAACTCGACAAAGACGGCAACTTGATCGTTCACGGCACGGGCGCCGGGGGAAGTGGACCAGCCTCTCCCAGCGCGACCGCGGCAGTCGGAGGCACTCAATCCAGTAAGGACAAGGACAACAAGGGCCCCCCTCCTGCCGATTTTGGCCGCCTGCAGCTCGATACGCGGCCGAAAACGGATGAACAAATGACTCGGTCGTTCGCGGTCAGAGATCGAATCCTCAAGGGCAACCCCTACAAATTGAATCGCTTTGGGGTGCTGGAGATTCCCGGCCTGCCTTCGATACCAATTGCCGGCCTCACCGCGGAGGAGGCGAGCAGGCGGCTGAGCGCTGATCCTGATCTGCGTGATTACACAGTCAGGCTGACATTGTTGAGGTTGGAGCCCCAGGACGATTTGGGGGCCAAGCCATTCGGGTACGATTTGTTCCAGGGCGCGCCAAGCACGTTCGCGCCGGTCAAGGACATTCAGGTGCCCATTGACTACGTCGTCGGACCCGGCGACACATTCAATGTTCAACTCTACGGCAACGAAACGGGGTCCTATGCACTGACGGTGGGCCGGGATGGCCGGATCAAATTTCCAAAACTCGGACCCATCTCGGTGAGCGGCATGGGGTTCGATGCGGCTCGAGAGGCACTCGAGCACCGTGTTTCCCAGCAGCTGATCGGCACGCAGATCAGTGTGACGATGGGTGATCTGCGGTCGATTCGGGTTTTTGTCTTGGGTGAAGCAGAGAAGCCGGGCTCGTACACGGTAAGCGGACTGTCCACGATGACCAATGCGCTGTTCGTCAGCGGCGGCGTCAAGACCATCGGTTCGCTGCGCAACATCGAGCTGAAGCGAAACGGCCATACGGTTTCGGTGCTCGATCTTTATGATTTGCTGTTGCGCGGCGATACCAGCGGCGATCACCAATTGATGCCCGGGGACGTCATCTTCATTCCGCCCATCGGTCTTACGGCCACTGTTTACGGCGGCGTGAGGCGTCCGGCCATCTACGAATTAAAGAAAGAAAAGACGGCAGAACAGCTGGTCGAGATTGCAGGCGGTCTATCGCCCGATGCGGATGCCGGGCTCGCTCAACTCGAGCGCATCGATTCGTCGCGACTGCGCGAAATGCGAAACATCGATCTAAATTCGGCCGGCGGCCGCAATACGGAAATCATGAACGGCGACAAGCTACGCGTCCCGGCGGTCCGTCCCACTCTCGAAAACTCCGTGGAGTTGTCCGGCTACGTCTTCCGTCCGGGCGCCTTCCAATACCGAGCGGGCTTGAGGCTTACGGATGTTTTGGGAAGTTTCGATGAACTTCGCCCGAACGCGGACCGACATTACGTGATGATTCGCCGCGTCATTCCCCCCGATCAAAGGATCGAAGTGATTTCTGCGGATCTCGAACGCGCGCTCAGCGCGCGCGGATCTGCGGCCGATCCCGAATTGCAGCCGCGCGATCGCATCATCGTGTTCGATTTGAGTGCCAATCGCGCGCGCACCGTGGCTCCGATCATTGAAGACCTTAAGCTGCAAGCGTCGGCGGGCAGCCCTTCGGAGGTGGTCGTCATCAGCGGTCAAGTGAGAACACCAGGCGTCTACCCTCTGGAACCTTCCATGCATGTCAGCGACTTAATTCGCGCGGGAGGCAGTCTCGACGATTCGGCATACACCGGCGATGCCGAATTGAACCGCTATGAAGTAGTTGATGGGAAGGAGCGGCAGACTGCGCTGCTGGATGTGAATCTCGCGGCAATTCGTCACCACGAACCCGGCGCGGATCTCGAGCTCAGGCCTTTCGACATACTGGTGATCAAGAAAACACCGCAGTGGGAGCAGCCGGGAAGCATCGTGCTCAACGGTGAGCTACGACATCCCGGCCGGTATCCGATCCACCACGGCGAAACGCTGTCATCAGTGTTGCGTCGCGCTGGCGGACTGACAGACATTGCCTTCGACGAGGGCGCGGTGTTCATTCGCCAAGAGCTAAAGCAACGCGAAAAAGAACAACTGGAAACGCTGACCAATCGCCTGCAAAGCGATTTGGCTGCGCTTTCGCTCGAGGCAGTTAGCACGAGTGCGGCGACGAATGGCGGCGGCGGCGGCAGTGCGGCTCAGGCATTGACCATCGGTCAGCAATTGATCGAGCAGCTCCGCAACACCAAGCCCGTCGGCCGATTGGTCGTCGATATCCACCAAGTAATGAACGGTCAAGCAGGCGGCCCGGGCGACGTGCTCTTGCGTGACAACGATATGCTGCTTATCCCCAAGAAGACCCAAGAGATCACAATACTGGGCGAGGTGCAAAGCCCGACTTCCCACATATATCGTGCCGGTCTTACCCGGGACGATTATATTGCCAGGAGCGGCGGAACCACGCAGAAGGCTGACCGCAAGCGCATTTACATTGTGCGCGCGAATGGCGATGTCGTGTCAGGAAGCCGAACGGGATGGTTTAGGCGATCGCGGGCGGTCGACATACGCCCTGGAGACACAATAGTCGTACCTCTCAACACCGAAAGGGTAGCGGCGCTGCCGTTGTGGACGTCAATAACCACAATCATCTACAACCTGGCTATCGCCATTTTGGCGATTCATAGCGTCCAGCCTTGATGGGAGCCCCGGAACAAAGCGATTTCATCCGAGCCGCTCTTTGGAAGATGGCCATTGAATCGCAGTGAAGAAAAATTGTACGACCAAGAAGCAGGTCTGCAGTTGGCAGCGGTTTGGCGACTGGCATGGACTTCAAAAATCCTGATTTCGCTTGTGACGCTTGTATGCACTGCCTTAGCTGCAGTCGTCGCATTCAATATCACACCCATTTTTCGCGCGGAGACCGTTGTCCTGGCGGTGCACAACGGAGGCACGGGCGGCGGGGGATCTTTGTCCGGCCAACTTAGCGGCCTGGCGAATATCGCAAGTCTTGCCGGGGTAAATCTCGATTCGGGAGGGAGCCAAGATCGTGAGGCAAAGGCAATTCTCGAATCGCACAGACTGGACGAAGAGTTTATCAAGCAGAACAATTTGATCGGGGTTTTGCTGCCGAGCTCCAAGGAGCCTCCCACGATGTGGCTTGCGGTCAAATCGTTTCGGGACGATGTGCTGGCGATTCGAGAAGATAAACGAACAGGCCTTACGACGCTTGATTTTAGTTGGAAGGATGCGAACGTCGCAGCGGAATGGGCAAACCGCTTTGTTGCCTTGGCCAACGATCGTATTCGGACTCGCGCAATCGACGAGGCCAACCGCAATCTTAAATTCCTCAACGAGCAGATCGAGAAAACAAGAATTGTCGAAGTGCAGCGATCTCTGTACAGCCTCATTGAAAACGAGACCAAGACTCTGATGCTGGCAAATGCTCGGGCTGAGTACGCGTTTACCGTGGTGGACCCTGCGGTGCCGCCGGAACGAAAAATTAGTCCGCACCGAAGCATCTACATTCTTTTCGGCTTTTTTCTGGGAGCAAGCATTGGGCTCTTTGTCGCCTACGTGCGTCGCATTCGAACCAAGTCGGTTGCCTAATGCTCGCTTTGAACGGTGCGGCAGACGCGCACTAAGACTCCAACCATTTTGCGCACAGTCGGCTACATTCGCGCGGTTGACATCGTGAACGCATGGTGAGTAGACTCCAGCGTTCAATGCGTGAACGCAATCTTGATTGGGAACCATCGTTGGAATTTTGCAACGCAACATTCGGTGTGAGTGGACGTTCGGTGCGCTGGCCGCGATGTAAATGGGTTTTTCCTTGCGCTGGTATCTAATTCATACAAAGCCCGGCCGCGAGGCGATCGCCGAAACCAATTTGCTGCGCCAGGGTTTCCAGGTCTATTACCCGCGTCTTTTGCGGCCTATGCGAGCCCGGGGACGCTGGGTCACTCGAATCGTCTCCTTGTTTCCGCGCTACTTGTTCCTCCGTCTGGCGGTGGGTCGTCAGGCGATGGGGCCTGTGCGGTCCACATTGGGTGTTGCCAATATTGTGTGCTTTGGAAATGAGTACGCCGTTGTCCCTGATCCGGTTGTCGCGGATCTGCGCGGGCGCGAGAATCCTGAAACCGGATTGCACGACCTAGGTGGTCACACACTCTTTGAGGCAGGGTCGAATGTACGGATCGTCGCCGGCCCGCTCGAAGGGCTGGAAGGCGTATTTCAGCGAGAGTCCGGAGATGAGCGTGTCGTATTGCTGTTGGAACTGCTTGGACGCGAAACCCTAGTGCAGCTTCCGTCTGCGTTTGTGCTACCCCATTTGGAATCCCTTTCAAAGACTGCTGTGCGGTAGTCGAGGCGTTAGAGCAGCGGCGGGACATGCTTTCGATGCGAACACCCTTATGTGTACTTCGCAGGCGGTAGCTTGTCTGGCTGTCAATTGCGGCGACAGAATACGAAGGCGGTGGAATCTGAGTAAATCATATCTACCGCTGTTACTTGCCTATTACGCATACTGCACATGGCGTACACACATTGCTGACTGACGAAGTTCGATTCAAGTTGCTGAAGTTATTCCAGGCAAATCCGACACTCAGCCAGCGAGAGGTAGCAGGCGAACTTGGGATCAGCCTCGGAAAGGTAAACTATTGCGTGAACTCCCTGGTCGCGAAGGGATGGATTAAAGTGGCCAACTTTAAGAATAGCAAAAACAAAAGCGCATACATGTATCTGTTGACGCCACGCGGTATTGAGGAGAAAGCAGGGATCACTGCGCGTTTCTTGCAGAGAAAGCTACAGGAGCATGCTGCGTTGACCGCAGAAATCGAGCAAATTAGAGATGAGGCAGAGCGCGAGAGTCTGCGCTCGACGGTACGCTGAATTGCGCGTTAGCAACAATCAGACTCAGGCGACCTGCTATTTATGCGGCCACTCCGATTTTAGCCGCCGATCGGGTTCAGTGCGCGATGCAACGTCATTGCAAATTCTAGAATGCGGTAACTGTGGCCTTGTAGCGCTAAGTTCACTCCAACATATTCAAGATAGTCACTATGCGAACTCCGGCATGCACGGCGATCTCTTGCCGTCCGTCGATGCGTGGCTGCGCGAATCAGAGCACGATGATAAACGCCGCTTCGACATGCTCGAGTCTTCTTTGGTCAATAGTAGAGTGCTTGATTTCGGCTGTGGTGCGGGTGGGTTCGTGCTCCGCGCAGGTCAACTTGCGGCCGAAGTTGTGGGCATTGAACCCGAGCACCGCGTCCGCGAGCATTGGGGCGACAGGCTGTGCATACGCAGCGGTCTGGAAAATGCGGGTACTGGCTTTGATTTGATCACCGCGTTTCATGTACTCGAACATCTCCCAGATCCACGTGAAACCCTGAAAAGATTGTCAGGGCTGCTCGCTAGGCGGGGCCGCATGGTGATTGAAGTACCCAGTTCCGAAGATGCGCTGCTTACGCTCTATGAAAGCGATGCATTTCAGCACTTTACCTATTGGAGCCAACACCTGTTCCTGTTCAATTCTGAAACCTTACGGAACTTAGTGCAGCAAGCCGGGCTACGTGTGATAACAATCCGTCAACTTCAACGCTATCCACTATCCAATCACCTGCATTGGCTGAGTCGCGGCCGCCCCGGTGGGCACAAGCAGTGGTCGTTCTTGGATACACCGATTCTCAATGAAGCCTATGCGAATTCGCTGGCAGCACTTGGCAAGTGCGACACTGTCGTCGCCTTCATTGAAAACCCAGGCGTCGAGCGAGAGTAAAAATTGAAGTGTGTTTTCGTAGATCGCGACGGTACACTCATTCGCCATCGCCCCTATCTCGCGGACCCCGCCAATGTCGAATTGCTGCCTAGCGTCGCAGACGGCTTGACCGAGTTTGTTAGCGCAGGATGCAAGCTCTTCCTTCATAGCAATCAATCGGGAATTGGCCGAGGTTATTTTTCGCAATCAGACGCGCTAGCTTGTAATGAAGAAATGCTGCGGCAGATTGGGCTCGGTCCTCAGCTTTTTGCGGGGGTATGTATGTGCCCGGAGACTCCAGATCAAGCTGTCATTTACCGCAAACCGTCGCCGAAATATGCTCTCGAGATAATTGCGAAATACGGCATCACCAGGCATGACATTTGTTACTTGGGCGACAATTCTTCCGACATGCTCACCGCAAGAAATCTAGGGTGCCTGGGCGTTGCGTTGAGCACCGGAGTGCATGACCTTCGCCAGATGCTTCAGCAGAGCGGGTTCGGGGATGGTTTCCCAGTGTTTGACAACTTCATGGACGCTGCGAAGCATGTGCTCTCGCACTTTCGGCATCAAAATGCGGCCCGCTAGTCTGTTAGTGATTGCGGGCGGTGTCGGGTCCAGACTCCAACCTGCCGTGTCCACTGTGCCTAAGCCTCTGGCGCCGGTAGTTAATAGACCCTATCTGCACTACCTTTTAGATAATTGGCTCGCGCAAGGCGTTACTTCGCTGATATTCCTCCTGCACCATCAAGCAGGCCTAATCGAGACATTCCTGGAGCGGGAGCAAGACTTAGGTCGACCTTTAGTAAATTGCAGTGTACGGATCTTGACTGAGCCTCAACCGCTCGGCACCGGCGGGGCGATTGCTTATGCGGTTCAGCAACTGCAAATAACAGGGTCATTCCTAGCCACGAATGCGGACACGTGGTTGGGATCTGGAATTAAACAAATTAGCGAGGCAAGTGAGCCGGCCATGGCCGTGGTCCGCGTGGACAACTCAGATCGATATGGCAAAGTTCGTATTGAGCGAAACGTTGTAGTGGGATTCGATGAAAAGCGAAATGGCGCAGGCGCGGCTTGGATAAACGCTGGCCTTTATCATTTGAACGCGGCGCAGTTTCAAGACTGGGATGGTCGGGCGTTTTCACTGGAGCGGGAAATGTTTCCGGCACTCGCCAGTACCGGTAAGCTCAGCGCGGTACCATTGGAAACAGAATTCATTGACATCGGCGTGCCAAAGGACTACTTCCGCTTCTGCAGTTGGATTGAATCTGGAAAATCGAGTGCGCTGTGAGCCTTGATCTCTACTTGATTTCCGAGTCGGCTTCCCTGCGGCAGGCGCTGGCGCAAATCGAAGTCAATCAGCACGGCATCATACTCACGCATGACGGCTCTGGCGCGGTTGTCGGCCTCGCCACCGACGGTGATATTCGCCGCAGGCTCCTTGCCGGCGGGTCATTGGATGATCTGGTAGCGTCGTGCGCAAATCCGGATTTTGTCTGGGCTGACCAGGCGACGCCGCGAGAGCTCTTGCTGAAGCAATTGGATCAACGGATTCGTGTGATTCCATTGCTTGATGTGTCGCGGGGATTGACCGGTATCGTAAGCCGAGATCATCTCCCTGTGCAAATCGAAGAGCGCGTGTATGCGCGCGCTCGCTCCCCCGTAAGAATCAGTTTTGGCGGCGGCGGCTCGGACTTGACGCATTATTTTGTCGGCGATGGCGGTGCCGTTATCAATACCACGATCTCGCTGTATAGCCACGCGACATTGCGGGTGCGCAACGACGAGCGCGTCGTAATTCACTCGCGCGATCTCAGAGAGTCGCTAGATGCGGGAAATTTGCAGGATGCTCTGGCCCACAACGGGAATTTTGGCCTCATTCAGTCCTTGCTCAAGGCGGTCCACCCGAATTTTGGTTTCGAGTTGTACTTGCATTCGGACTTCCCCATGAATTCCGGTCTTGGTGGTTCCGCGGCGGTATCCGCCGCCGTGCTCGGGTGTTTCAACCAGTTTCGCCAGGATCGTTGGGACCCACACGAGCTGGCCGAGCTGGCATTTCTGGCTGAGCGCTTGTATCTCGGAGTCGCCGGCGGCTGGCAGGATCAGTACGCCACGGTCTTTGGCGGATTCAATTTCATGGAATTTCGAATGGATCAGAACATAGTCCATCCTCTGCGATTAAATCAAGATACCCTGCTCGAATTGGAGGAAAGCCTGATCCTTTGTGACACGGGCATTGCGCACAATTCCGGTGAGATTCATCAGGACCAGCGACTGCACATGAGACAAGAGGATATACATCAACGAGTGCATGCAAATGTCGAGCTGACTTACCGTATACGCAACCATCTGCTGCGAGGCCGATTATTGCAATTTGGTCAATCGCTCAATGAAGCATGGCAGTTGAAACGGCAGCTTAGCAGCAAGATATCCAATGCAGCGCTGGACAAGATCTACGAGGACGCGATCAGTTGCGGGGTGGTCGGCGGTAAATTGCTGGGCGCCGGCGGGGGCGGTTTTTATCTGTTTTACGTTCCGCCGTTTCGCAAGCACGCTGTTATCAATGATCTTGAGGACGCGGGCTTGAGGATCTGTCCATTTCGGTTTGAGCCCGAGGGATTGCGAGCTTGGTCGGTGCGCGAAGGCCGCAATAATATAGAAGAAGGGGATTCGTGAAACTGCAGATCGGAAGACATGAGATCGGTACGGGGCGTGTGTTTGTTATCGCGGAAATTGGCAATAACCACAACGGTAGCTTTGAGCGCGCGATCGAAATGGTGGATCTTGCGGCGGCAATTGGCGCGGACTGCGCTAAATTTCAATTGCGCCACCTCGATGAGGTATATCGCCAACGCACGCTTCGTAAAGATGGCGAAGACCTCGGCACCGAGTATGTGCTAGATCTCCTAAGGCGCTTCGAATTGCCGGTCGCGGATCACCGAAAGCTCGCGAAATATTGCGCGCAGAAGGGGATTATGTATTTGTGCACGCCGTGGGATGCCCGCAGTGTTGAAGTCCTGGAATCCATGGCCGTCCCTGCGTACAAAGTCGCGTCGGCCGATTTGACCAACCTGCCGTTACTCGACTGCCTGTGTGCAACCGCCAAGACGCTGATTCTTTCGACCGGCATGAGTGGCCGGGAGGAAGTGCAGATCACGGTTGATTTCCTCAATCAGCGGAACGCCCAGTTCGTATTGCTTCATTGCAATAGTACGTACCCAGCACCCGTGCATGATATTCAGCTGCGGTGGATCGAACAGCTGCGCGGCATACACGCCTTGGTTGGCTACTCCGGACATGAACGCGGTATTGCCGTATCGCTCGGTGCGATCGCGCTAGGCGCTTGTGTGATCGAGCGGCATTTTACTCTGGACCGACAGATGGAGGGTCCTGATCATGCGGCCAGCCTTGAGTTTGGCGAGTTTGAACGCCTTGTGCAGGGGATTCGGGAGATCGAGCAAGCGCTAGGTGACGGGCGGGAGCGGCGTATATCGCAAGGCGAAATGATCAACCGAGAGAACTTGGGGAAAAGCCTTGTTGCTGCAAGATTCCTGCAAAAGGGAAGTGTCGTCAGCGCTCAAGACGTCAAGGTCCGTAGCCCAGGTCAGGGACTCTCGCCGCAAAAATACCCGCAATTGCTCGGCCGTACATTAGATCGGGATTTGAACGAAGAAGATTTCTTCTTTCCGTCAGATCTCAGGAACGAGCGCGTCGAGCCTCGCGCATACTCATTCGAGCGGCCTTGGGGCGTGCCGGTTCGTTATCATGATTTCCACGAGTACCAGCAACGCATTCAGCCTGACCTGTACGAATTCCATCTTTCTTATTCTGATATGGACATCGACATCAGCAAGTTTTTGTCTGGTAGTTACCCGTACGATTTTGTAGTCCACGCACCGGAGCTGTTTGAGGGAAGTCACTTAATGGACATGGCGTCTCCAGACGAGGCGTACCGCGCGAGGTCCGTGCAAGAGACTCAGCGAGTCGTTGAAATTACGCGCAACCTCATGCGGTTTTTTCCGCTTGCGAAGCGCCCCATGATTGTTGCGAATGTTGGCGGGTTCACGATGGACGCGCCGCTCCATGCAGACGCTATCCCGCGCTATTACGAGCGGTTTGCCAAGAGTCTGGAAGAACTGGACTTAGAAGGAGTCGAGCTAATTCCCCAGACGATGGCGCCTTTCCCTTGGCATTTTGGGGGACAGCGCTTTCAAAATCTGTTTGTGAAAATCGACGAAATCGTAGAATGGTGCGAAACGCTTAGGTTGCGCATGTGCTTCGATGTATCCCACACGCGGTTAACCGCCAATCACTTTGGCTTGGACTTTTACGATTTTTCGCAGAGGATAGCTCCTTTGTCGGCGCACTTGCATCTGGGTGACGCTCAAGGGCTCAACGGAGAGGGCCTGCAGGTTGGCGAGGGAGACATCGACTTCGTTCGTCTCGGCAAAATTCTTCGCGACGGTTGTCCTGGAGCATCGTTCATTCCGGAAATTTGGCAAGGTCACAAGAACGGTGGCGAAGGTTTCTGGATCGCCCTAGAAAGGCTGGAGGGAACTCTGTGAGCCCCGCAAAGGAAGTGACCATCGATATGTCCATGCTCGCGGAGTCTCGAAGGCAAATTGAATCTTCAATCAAGGTGAAACAGAGTTTATTGTCTGACACCAGTTTGCTTCTGCAGATTGAACATCTCACACTCGCTTGCATCCGGTCCTTAAAGCTGGGCGGAAAGATTGTCTTTGCGGGTAACGGCGGGAGCTTTGCCGACGCTCAACACCTGTCGGCAGAATTCACGTCGCGTTTCCTGTTCGACAGGGCACCGTTGGCATCGATCGCACTCGGCACCAACAGTTCGGCGATCAGCGCGATTGGCAATGACTATGGATATGAGCAAGTCTTTGCTCGCGAGCTGCAGGCTGTGGCGAGGCCCACGGATACCTTCATTCCTATTACTACCAGCGGCAACAGCCGAAATATTCTTGAAGCCGTGGATGTTGCAAGGCAGCTGAACATTGCCACGGTTGCACTGACCGGACTCAGCGGCGGACAGCTCAAGCAACGGTGCGAGTGCATTTGCGTGCCCTCAGCGGAAACTCCGCGGATCCAGGAATGCCACATCCTGCTTGGGCACATAGTGTGCTGTGCGGTGGAAGCACGCTATTTCAAGAATATGAAATCTGCGGATTGAGTCCGGTATGACTAGACGAGTGGTCCTAATCATTCAGGCCCGCATGGGTTCGTCGCGACTACCGGGCAAGTCCATGATGGACCTGGCGGGGGCGCCTTTGGTGGGCCGAATCCTTGAGCGAGTGAAACGTAGCAGTCGGCTCGACGAGATTGTGCTGGCAATTCCCGATACAAACGCCGATGCAGTCCTAAAGGAAGTAGGTCGACGCTACGGCGTGACAATATTCGCGGGCTCCGAAAATGACGTGCTGGACCGATATTATCGGGCCGCTGTGGCTGCCAACGCCGACATCGTCGGGCGATTGCCTGCGGACAATGCTACCCCTGAGCCGAGTGAAATTGACCGCATAATTGATCATCACATTGGACTGGGGCGTCGTGGGTTTAGTTCCAATTTGACGGTCGTCCATAATTCTGGGTACCCCGATGGAATCGGTGCCGAGATTTTTGATTTTTCTTTGCTAGCAGAGGCTCGCGACCGACATCCGACTGAGCGCCAACGAGAGCACGTACACTTGAACTTCTTTGATTATGGAAGTCAACAAGGAGTTGACGAAAGCTGGTGTCCGATTAGCACCGTAATGTGTCCCGCGGAGTTTCGTCGGCCTGATCTCGTTCTAGATGTCAACACGCAAGCCCAGTATGAATTCATGAGGCGGTTATACATGGACTTATATCCCGTGAATCCGGATTTCCACATTACCGATATCATTCGTTGGTATGACGAAAGGACGCGGACTGCGTCGTCTAGCGAAGGCTGACGGCCGCGTTGCATCGATGCAGCATCATGGACAGCGATTCGCTGACGAGTCGTTGCCGACGTTGAACGGTGATTTTATCGGTTCATTTTCTAAAAGAGAGACTCAATGACAAAGCAAGGACGAGTGGTTTACTTCAACGGGCAGCTAGTGCCCGAAACTGAAGCGAAGGTTTCCATCTACGATTCAGCGCTGATGTTTGGTGACATGGTATTCGAAATGACTCGTTCGTTTAACAAGAAGCAATTCAAGCTAAGAGAACATATAAATCGATTGTACGCGGGGATCAAGATCCTCCGCATTCCTTTGGAAATGACACCGAAAGAGATGGAACGGGCGTGCCACGAAACCGTGGATGCCAACGATCATCTGTTCGCTAAAGATGACGAACATCGCCTTATGATTGACGTATCTCGCGGCCTTCTCGGCATTTATCAGGGAATTGACGGACTCCACAAAGGTGCGAATGTCATCATCGCGGACTTTCCGTTGCGCTGGACCGTTGCTGGCATGAACAAGTTGTTTGAGACGGGCATCAATGCCGTAATTACTTCTCAGCGAGCGATACCGGCGAGTCTGCTAGACCCCAAAGTTAAAAATCGCAGCCGCATACACTATCTCATGGCAAATATTGAAGCATCTCAAATCGCTGGCGACAACAATTGGGCGCTATTGCTCGATCCGGACGGCTTTGTGGCCGAAGGCACTGGTGACAACTTTTTCATTATCAAAGATGGAGTGGTGATCACTCCGGAAGGAAGGAACATTCTGCGCGGCATTTCTCGCGCATATATCATCGAGGAGATCTGCCCGCAGCTCGGTATTACCGTCGTGGAAAGGAACGTCGAAGCTTATGACGTTCACACAGCCGACGAAGCTTTTATGACCGGAACGCCGTTCTGTATGTTGCCAGTCACGGCGCTAAATGGTGATCGAATCGGGACGGGGAAAGTCGGGCCGGTTTTTACGAAGCTTATCGAGCGTTGGAGCAAAAACACTGGCGTCGACATTAGTGGTCAGATTGCGGCGTGGGACGCTACCCGTGGTCCTGCGCAGGAAGGCAGCGCGCCGACTCCTTACCGCTTCAAGACCAAGTGATTCGTCGCGTAGGCTTCATGCAAGGACGATTGTCACCGGTGATTGACGGCCGGATTCAGGCGTTCCCGTGGTCCTGTTGGGCGGATGAATTCCCGTTGGCGCAGCGACACGGCTTTCGTTTAATGGAATGGACGCTCGACGAGGACCGGCTACGTGAAAACCCTCTGCTCACACGGGAGGGCCAGACCGAAATTCGCATGCTATGCGACCGGCATGAACTCACGATTCAATCGGTCACCGGTGACTGCTTTATGCAGGCGCCGTTTTGGAAAGCCTTAGGCCCAGAGCGTGAGCGGCGGGGGCGGGACTTTCACGCGGTGGCCGCAGGCTGCGCAGCGGTGGGCATCTCAATAATAGTGATACCCTTGGTGGATAATGGCCGGCTGGACACGGTAGGGCAACAGGACGCCTTGATTGATTTCCTCACACGTGAATCGGCATTTCTCCATGAGAATCGACTAAGGGTTGCTTTCGAATGCGATTACGCGCCTGCCGATCTCGCCCGATTCATCGGGCTGCTTGATCCTGCGCTGTTTGGAGTCAACTACGACATTGGCAACAGCGCGAGTCTGGGATTTGACCCGGCTGAGGAAATCTCCGCGTACGGACACAGAATCCTGAATGTACATATCAAAGATCGTGTTCTCAAGGGCACGACTGTTCCACTCGGCGCGGGGAATGCGGACTTCGGCGCGGTGTTCACTGCTCTGGGCCGGTTGCACTATGCCGGCAATTACATTCTTCAGACCGCCCGAGCAGCCGACGGCGACCACGCGGGAGTGTTGACTCGCTATAGAGATATGGCCGCAGGTTGGATACAGACACATGGAGCTTGAGCTTTCTGGGAAGAGGGCGCTTATCACCGGGTCGTCGCGGGGCATTGGGCGAGCGATTGCCGAGGTACTGTATGGTGAGGGCTGTCGCATTGCACTGAATGCCCGGGGCGCTCGCGATTGCGCACTTACCGCGGAAAGTCTCCCGGGCGCAGCGTTTGTTCAGGGGGATGTCTCAAATTCAGACGACGCATTGCGCGTCGTTAGGGAAGCTATCAGCAAGTTGGGTGGACTAGACATCCTGGTGTGCAATGTCGGTAGCGGGCGCTCAGTGCCGCCGGGTTTTGAAACACCCGAGGAATGGCAGCGAGTATTCGCACTGAATCTCTGGAGTACTACCAATACAGTGGAAGCTGCTCGCGCAGCATTGCAGCTGTCACGTGGCGCTATCGTTTGCGTTTCTTCCATCTGCGGACTCGAAGTGGTGCCGGGCGCTCCAGTCACGTATTCCGCCGCTAAAGCAGCACTACATGCATACATTCGGGGGATCGCCCGACCGTTGGGAATGTCCGGAATAAGGATCAATGCGGTTGCTCCAGGCAATATCATATTCGAAGGGTCTGTCTGGTCAAGCAGACTCGCCAGCGATGGAGCCGGTGTGCAGAACATGCTCGAACGCGATGTCGCGCTCAATCGTCTGGGTGAACCGCGCGAAGTTGCGGAGCTGGTCGCTTATCTAGTATCGCCGCGAGCTGGGTTCGCGACCGGCGGGGTATGGGCGCTCGATGGCGGTCAAGTCCATGTCTAACAATACACAACATGGCAGAAGCAATACGTGAGCAACGCGCTTAAGAGATTTGACCTGACTGGCAGGGTAGCTCTGATTACAGGCGGTGCCGGACTCCTCGGCGTTGAACATGCCGCCGCATTGCTAGAGATAGGCGCCACCGTAATTCTGACTGACATTTCTCACGTGAGCCTGGAGAAGGCCAGGGCGGCGCTCTTACGTGACGCGGATTCGTCGCGCGTACTGGTTCGGGTAATGGATGTTTCCAGCCTAGACGCGATCGCGGCGACTGCGCTAGAACTCAAGAATGCCGGCCGACGAGTGAGCATATTGGTCAACAACGCCGCAATAGACCCCAAGGTCGAGACAGATGCCGGGCTACTGGAGAGATCGCGGCTAGAAAGCTTCCCATTGGGTCAGTGGGAGTTGCAGCTGAAGGTCGGCCTGACCGGGGCGTTCTTGTGCAGCCAAGTGTTCGGGAGTGCCATGGCCAGGGATGGTACGGGCGGCGTGATTCTTAATATTGCCTCGGATCTCTCGGTGCTCTCGCCTGACCAGCGCCTTTATCGAAAGGAGGGATCGCCCGAAGATCTACAACCTGTAAAGCCGGTGACCTATTCCGTCATCAAGGCGGGGCTAGTTGGCCTAACTCGCTACCTCGCCACGTATTGGGCCGATCGCGGTGTGCGCTCGAATGCGCTGTCGCCTGGCGGCGTCTTTAATGGGCAAAGCGAGAATTTCGTGCGCCGATTGACAACATTGATCCCTCTCGGACGCATGGCCGCTCGTGACGAATACCGAGCGGCCGTGCAATTCCTGTGCTCCGACGCTTCGGCTTATCTAAATGGCCAAAACATCGTGATGGACGGCGGGCGCTCGGTGTGGTGAGCCGGTTTTTATGCACAACTGCGCTGGAAGAAACTTGGCCTGACGCTCAACCCATCTTATTCCTAGGTGAGTGGTGCAAACGGTATTCTCGCAGGGATCAATGGTCGAAGTTGGACGCCGAGATTTTGCCCTATCATTGGGATGACCGTGCGCGTCTAAATGCTGACTACTTGTACTTGCAACAATTGCATGAGCGATTGTTGCGAGAGCTCACGGTAAATCTCAACGAATTGCACGGTGTGGACCACAGTTTGCGCTATTGGCGAATATTGGTGGGTCCATGGATAGGTTACTTCGTTCAAATGGTTTTTGATCGTTGGATTTGCCTTCAACGTGCGGTCGCTAGATATGAACTGTCCACATCCATTGTCCTGAAAGGCCACGAAGAAGCGCTTGTTCCGAATGGCATGGCGGATTTCCCCGGTCTGTTTGTGGGAGACAATTGGAACCATCATATTTGCGGCCTTATTCTTCAGCGATTTACCGATGTATCGTGTAGCATTCGGCCGCGTCAGCCCGCGATAAAGTCGTCCTCGCCATCGATACTTACTGCCTTGAGGCGACAGCTAAGCGAAGCCCTTTTGCGGGTGTACTCACGAGCGGCGAGCGCGCTATCGCGCGAGAACGATGCAGTATTTCTGTCGACCTACCTGCCGTTTCTCGATGAGTTTAGAGTGCAGCTGCGCCTTGGCCAGCTTCCGCAATACCGGCGTTCACTGTCGCCGATTGAGAGCGCTGTCGACGGAGGCAAACGACACTGGACCGTGGGCGGAGAAAGCCTCTCGCAGTTTGAGGATTGTGCCCGCGCCTTGATTCCCGAGCAGATCCCGACGATTTATTGCGAAGGCTATCACCGCCTTAAGGAGCAGGTTGCGAATCTCCCTTGGCCGCAGCGACCGAAAGTGATCTGGACCTGCAATTCCCACGTTTTTGACGACGTGTTCAAAGCTTGGGCGGCGGAAAAAGTAGAATGCGGGGCGCCCCTCGTGATTGGTCAACACGGCGGCCACTTTGGCACGGGACGATGGTCCTTCATCGAAGACCACGATACAACCGTTGGAGACATGTACCTAAGCTGGGGTTGGTCGGATCGACGGCGCCGCAATGTGAGGCCGGTGGGACAGTTGAAGGCGAAGCACCCATTAAATGTTAGACACTCAGAGCAAGCGCGTGCGCTTTTGGTAACGTGCACGGTGCCTCGGTTCAGCTATTGGATGTACAGCGCAACTGTTTCTCGGCAATGGCTGGATTATTTTAATGATCAGTGCGCATTCGTCGCGGGATTGCCGCGTTCGATCAGAGATAAGTTAATCGTACGCTTGTATCCAGAGGACTTCGGTTGGGACCAACTTGCGCGCTGGCAAGATCGTTTTCCCGAGGTGTATGTGGACCAGGGTAAGTCCAAAATAGACGATTTGATTCGTCAGAGCCGCCTGTACATCAGCACATACAACGCCACCACCTTCCTCGAATCCTTTACGATGAACGTGCCCACTGTCATCTACTGGAATCCGAGCCACTGGGAATTGCGGGATGACGCCGATCCTTATTTCACTCATCTAAGGCGCGTGGGCATTTTTCATGAGACTCCGGAATCAGCGGCTCGGCATGTAACTACCATTTGGGGAAATGTTGACGCGTGGTGGTCAAGTGAGATCGTGAGAGAAGCGTTGGATCGATTCAAAAAACGCTTTTGTCATTTGCCGGATGATCTTGTGGGGTGTGTCGTAGAAGCCGTCCATGAAGCGACGTCTGTTGTAGACGAAACCGCCACCCTATGAATACTTCGGTGCGCAGGCGCTTCATGTTCACCGTCTGTGCCAATCTGCTCCGTTCCGTGTTGAGTTTCGTGACGGGAATGCTGCTCGCCCGTTCGCTCGGGCCTAATTCCTACGGCAATATGGCTTTTCTGTTGGGCACGTTCGTAGCTATTCGGCAGATTCTGGACATGGGCAGTTCGACAGCTTTTTATACGTTCATGTCGCAGCGTCCGCAATCTAGACGTTTCGTCAATCTCTTTTTCGGCTGGCTTGGTGTGCAATTTCTTGTGCCGCTGTGTGTTGTCGGACTGATGTTCCCCGCGGCATGGGTTGATGTCGTGTGGCACGGCCAGAAACGGGATGTGGTACTCCTTGCGTTTGCCGCTGCGTTTATGCAGAACAGCCTTTGGCCGGTTGTACAACAGCTTTGTGAGTCTCGGCGGCAAACACTCTGGGCGCAAAGTGTGGGAATCGCAGTCGTGGCGACTCACTTGGTGGCAGTGATTTTGCTCTGGTTGTTTGGCGCCTTGGGGCTACGCGCAGTATTCGCGGCAATCGCTTTCGAATATGTAGTTGCCGCGGTTGTGATACACAAGTGGCTTCCGGCACCCGTGGTGAGTGAATCAAGTGCTCGCCCAGTCGCACTTGAGTCCGTGTTAAAACTGTTTGCGCGCTACTGCCTACCGCTGATTCCTTATACTTGGATCGGCTTTGCGTACGAATTCGCAGATCGATGGCTGTTACAGAATTATGGAGGCAGCGTGCAGCAGGCTTACTATGCAGTGAGCGCGCAGTTCACCGGCATTGCGCTCATTGCTACGTCCTCCATACTCAACATTTTCTGGAAGGAAATTGCCGAAGCGCATCACAACGCAAACCACGCTCGGACGCAGATGCTATATCGACGTATTTCCCGAATCCTGTTTCTGGTTGGAGCAATTATCGCGGGATTCCTCTCTCCATGGGCGGAAGAGTTGTTGCGTCTAATACTGAATGTCGCCTATGTCGGCGGAACATCGACTCTCGTCGTCATGTTTTTGTATCCCATCCACCAATCAATGGGTCAAATCGGCGGGACGATGCTGTACGCGACGGAACGAGTATCTCTTCAGGTGACCATTGGCATTGTTTTCATGGTGCTAAGCATGGCAGTAACGTATCTCGTGCTCGCGCCGGGAAACGCGAAAGTGCCGGGTCTGGGATTGGCTTCCGAGGGGCTTGCGTTCAAAATGGTGGGCATGCAGATTATACAAGCCAACATTATCGCTTACATCATTGCACGTATGTGGAAGTGGCGATTCGACTGGGTCTATCAGCCGGTTAGCCTGTTCGGATGCTTGGCGCTAGGATGGTTCGCGCACCGTGCTGCACTCGATGTTGCGGGCGATTTGCTGCCCGTACCCGCGGTCATGGCTATGGGCGGCTTGCTATATCTGATACTGATTTCCGTTTTCGTGTATGCGCTGCCGTGGCTGGCCGGATCCACACGGACGGAGATAGTGCAGGAGGCGAACATGATGCTGCGGAAGGGGATCGCTGGCTTCGGATCGCCATAGAGTCGGGTGAGGGTACTTGAACAAAGAATTCCTGAATCCGATGCTGTTCT
>Ga0210406_10002462_pt1 | contig 21122 bp, 18 predicted proteins | sample IncBWC30MmetaG_FD_155454 | JGI IMG/M metagenome (GOLD analysis project Ga0210406, IMG submission 155454) | Forest soil microbial communities from Barre Woods Harvard Forest LTER site, Petersham, Massachusetts, United States - Inc-BW-C-30-M | ecosystem: Environmental > Terrestrial > Soil >... | reverse complement strand
AAGCGGTTGAATTGCAGCAGCACCGCAAGCCCAATCAGCGCCTGCGCCACCATGAAAACAAAGGCCTGCGACACGCGCACCTGTCCCGCCGGAATCGGCCGCGATCGCGTCCGTTCGACCATGGCATCGAGATCGCGGTCGGTGATGTCGTTCCAGGTGCAGCCCGCCCCGCGCATGACAAACGCACCGATGAAGAACAGCGCGATATTGAGCGGCAATTGGCTGATGTCGTGAGCGATGCCTGCGGCGAGCGCGAGCGACCACCAGCACGGCAACAGCAATAGCCACGATCCGATCGGACGGTCGAGCCGGGAAAGCCGCAAGTAGGGTCGCGACCACGACGGCGCGTGGGTGTCTACCCAGTTGCCGGTCGCGTCGGCAACGCGGGCGGCGTCGCTCATTTGAAATTCGTCATCGCGCGAGCACGTTGCCGTTCAGCGTATCGAAGGTGCTGCCGCCCTTCTTGGTCGGGGTAGCCTCCGGCATCGCGGCCGAGGAGCCCAGCACCTCGCTCAGGCTCGGACCGGCCGGACCCCTGGTTTGCGCCTGCTGCGCGACGTCGCAGACCTTCTTCTGCATGGCCTCGGTGTTCTTGTGGCCGGCCTTGAGCTGGTCGCCGATTTGCGGAGGGATCCCGCATTTCGCGGAATTGGTCTCGATATATTTGATCATCTTGAGTTCGGCCTGGCCGAAATTTGAGATCAGCTTGCAGGCCTCCGCTGGCGGTGCGTGGCGGTCGCTGGCGGCCTTGATCAGCTTGCCGCGTTTCTCGGCTTCTTCACGCAGAGGAATGAAGCTCTTCATGCAGGCGTCCTGGGGACCTCCCGCCTGTGGCCCCGGCCCCGCTGGCGGGCGCTCGAACTGCGTCCCCGTGACAGGCGCGGCGCCACTGCTCGGAAACGGCGATGGGCTGGAGGGAGGCGCGCCGAGGGATACGGTCGGCGCCGCCCCGTTGACCGGCGGAAATGCCGGGTCGTTCGGCTGGATGGTCTGGCGGCCGGGCAGCGGCGCGGGAAACGCGCCTTGTGCATTGGCCTGTCCGGCGAAGGCGGTCACGATGGCCAGCGTCAGCGGCACGATCAGGTGGCGGATGGTCAAGGTAAGATTCTCCAGCGAGGTCCGTTTGTCCCACGTCTTCGCAAGGTGACGCACAATTTCCGATGACGGCTTTTTACGATTCCTGCCTTCTCTTAACAACCCGGGGAATTTGGCAACAGCGCGGCGCAAGGCCGCGCCCGTCGTGATAATTGCCCCATGAATCTAGCCCTTTAGGCTAAAAGCGGCCTATTCGGCTAACCCATTGGAACATCACCGCATGCCGCAACTCGACTTTCGTGCGCCCCGGCTGTTCGTCGACGCCCCCTTGAGCGCAGGCGGGACGGTCGCGCTCGCGCGCGACCAGAGCAATTATCTCGGCAATGTGCTGCGGCTTGCCGCCGGCGACACCATCCTGGTCTTCAACGGTCGCGACGGCGAGTGGAAGGCGCAGGTCTCCGGGCGAAAACGGCCGGACGCGCTCACGATCGGTGTGCCGGCCCGGCCGCAGGACCATCTGCCCGACCTCGCTTACGTGTTCGCTCCCCTCAAACACGCCCGGCTCGACTACATGGTGCAGAAAGCGGTCGAAATGGGCGCATCAATGCTGCAGCCGGTTTTGACCCGCTTCACCCAAGTGGCGCGCGTCAATACCGAGCGGATGCGCGCCAATGTCATCGAGGCGGCGGAACAGTGCGGCATCCTGAGCATCGCAGGGGTCGCCGAACCACTACCGCTCGAACGATACCTGGCGCAGCGCGCCGCCGAACGCCTGCTGGTGTTCTGCGATGAGGCCACCGATGTCGCAAATCCGTTGGACACGCTCAAGAACGGCGTTAGCGCCTCGCGAGGAATAGACGTCCTGATCGGTCCCGAAGGCGGATTTGCCGAGGACGAACGCGCGATGCTGATGCGGCAGCCGTCGATTTTGACGCTTTCACTGGGGCCGAGGATCCTGCGGGCCGATACCGCTGGTGTCGCGGCCCTGGCGCTGGTGCAGGCGGCGATCGGCGACTGGTCCGGGACCCCTAAGGAGAGGTAAACGGCTTGGCAGGTTCGTTTGGCGGGGACGTTAAGACACTTGCCCGATCCCTGTCGAAACGCCCTCGCAGGCGTGCTAAGGCCAGCGCCAAATCGCTGATGGAACCCAATTTTCGGGCTTTTGGACACGAAATGACCACCGCCGCCAAAAAATCCAGCGGACCCGCCGCCTGGGCCGATGCGCTGCTGATGTCGTTCGCGGAGGCCGGCTATGTCAGGGCTGAACCTGCGATCCTGCAGCCGGCCGAGCCGTTCCTCGACCTGTCGGGCGAGGACATCCGCAAAAGCCTTTACCTTACGACCGATGCCACTGGCGAAGAACTCTGCCTGCGTCCCGACCTGACCATTCCGGTGGCGCGGGACTATCTCGCCTCCCACCGTGCCGGGCAGCCGACCGGCTTCAGCTATCTCGGGCCGGTGTTCCGCCATCGTGGCGGCCGGCCGAGCGAGTTCTTGCAGGCCGGCATCGAATCGTTCGGCCGGCAGGATCGCGCCGCGGCCGATGCCGAGATGCTCGCGCTCGCGCTGGAAGCAACCAGCGCGTTCGGATTGACCGAGGTCGAAATCCACACCGGCGACGTCGCGCTGTTCAACGCCCTGATCGATGCGCTCGGACTTTATCCGGTCTGGCGGCGGCGGCTGGTGAAGGATTTCAACCGCAGGATCAACCTCACCCAGGACATCGAGCAGCTGACGCTCAAAACCGCACCCGGCCGCAACGAATATGAGGGCGTGCTCGCCGCACTCGCCGGCTCCGACCGCAAGGCGGCTCTGGCGCTGGTCACCGACCTGATGTCGATTGCCGGCGCGATCAATTTCGGCGGGCGCACCGTCGCCGAAATCGCCGACCGCTTTCTGGAACAATCGACCTTGAAGGGCGGGCAACTGCCGCGCGATGCGCTTACCATCATCAAGCGCTTTCTTGCGATCGCAGGCGAACCCGCTGCCTCGGCCGCGAAGCTGCGCGCGCTCGCCACCGATGCCAAACTCAATATCACCGCCGCCATCGATGAGTTCGAGAGCCGCGTCGGCTTCATGGCCGCGCGCGGCATCGATGTCCGCAACACGCGCTTTTCCACTTCATTCGGGCGGGGGCTGGATTATTACACCGGCTTTGAATTCGAGCTGCACAATAGGGCAAATGGCGTCGAACCCCTGGTCGCCGGCGGACGCTACGATGGATTGATGACCCAGCTCGGTTCGACGACGCCGATCGCCGCCGTCGGGTTTTCGGTCTGGGTCGAGACCCTTACCGACGCCGCCGGCAAAAGCGGGGGCCCATCATGACCGCGCCCTTCGTTCTCGCGGTGCCCTCGAAAGGCCGCCTGCAGGAGAATGCCGAAGCCTTCTTCACGCATGCCGGGCTGGCGTTGGCGAAGCCACGCGGCGTGCGCGAATATCGCGGCACCATCATGGGCCTCGACAATGTCGAGATCGCCTATCTTTCGGCGAGCGAGATCGCCTCGCAGCTGGCCCGCGGCGCGGTGCATCTTGGCGTCACCGGCGAGGACCTGGTGCGCGAAACCATCGCGGGTGCCGACAAGCGCGTGCTTTTGATCGATAGCCTCGGCTTCGGCAACGCCAATGTCGTGGTGGCGGTGCCGCAGGCCTGGATCGACGTCCGCACCATGGCCGACCTCGACGACGTCGCCTCCGGCTTTCGCGAGCAGCATAACCGGCGGATGCGGGTCGCAACCAAATACATCAATCTCACCCGGGCATTCTTCGCCTCCCACGGCGTCGTCGACTACCGCATCATCGAGAGCGCCGGCGCGACGGAAGGAGCGCCCGCGGTCGGCACCGCCGAGATGATCGTCGACATCACGACGACGGGCGCGACGCTTGCCGCCAACGGGCTGAAGGTGCTCGATGACGGCGTGATCCTGCGCAGCCAGGCCAATCTCGTGGCGTCAAAGGACGCCGACTGGTCGAGCGAGGCCCGCGAAACCGCGCGCGTCATCCTGGATCACATCGCCGCACGCGCTCGCGCCAGCAAGTATCGCGAGGTCCGGACCCGTTTTGCCGGCTGCAACGACGCGCTGCTCGCCGAGGCGCATAACCGCTTCGGCGTGGTATCGCCATTCGGCGGCCCGACGTCCTCGGGCATGGTCACGCTGCACTGCCCGCCGTCGCAGCTCTACGCGCTCGGCAGTTTCCTGCGCGGGCACGGCGCCGACACGGTGTCGGTGGCTTCGCTCGACTATGTGCTCGACCGCGAAAACCCGCTGTTCGCCAAGCTTGAGGCCTTCTTGCGGCAATGAAGAGAACTGCTGAACCACCAACTAGCGCGGCGACAAGGCGCCGCGATTGCCATATGTTGCAGGAATGTTGTCGGGCACGAAGGGTTGGAACCTGATCAAATGCTGCTGGGTACGGATGTCTCCGGTCTGACCACCACCTCGGCGACCGCCGCGGCGCAGGGACTATCGATCGTCGTGCCGGTCTATAACGAAGCGGCCGGGCTCGCCGCACTGCATCAGCGGATCAGCGATCTCGCAAGCGCGCTGCGGCGGCGTTACCGTCTTTCCTGTGAGGTCGTCTATGTCGACGACGGCAGCACGGATGCGACGCTGTCGATTGCCAACGGCCTCAAGGCAGACGCGCTCGATGTGCAGGTGGTGTCGCTGTCGCGCAATTTCGGCAAGGAAGCGGCGCTGATGGCGGGGCTCGACCATGCCAGGCGCGGCGCCGTGCTGTTCATGGACGGCGACGGCCAGCATCCGCCGGCGCTGATCGAACAGCTGGTCGGCTACTGGATCGATGGCGGCTTTGACGTGGTCTATACCGCAAAAGCGCATCGCGAAAACGAATCCTTGCTGCGCCGCCTTGCGGTGCGGAGCTTCTACGCCGTGATCAATTGGGGCGCGCGGCAGAAGATCCCCGAGGATGCCGGAGATTTCCGCCTGCTGTCGCCGCGCGCAGCGGCCGCGTTAAGGCAGCTTCCAGAGCGCAACCGCTTCTTCAAGGGATTGGCAAGCTGGATCGGCTTCCGCCAGATCCGTGTCGACTACGAGCCAGCGCCGCGCGCGCATGGCGTGACCACCTTCAACGCCGGCCGGCTGCTCGGGCTTTCGATCGAAGGGTTGACGTCGTTCTCGGTGGCGCCGCTGCGCTTTGCGAGCCTGCTCGGCGTCCTGCTCGCGGCAGGCGCCTTCCTGTTCGGCCTTTCGATCCTGTGGGAAGTCTTCACCACCGGAAAGCAGGTTCCCGGCTATCCGTCGCTGGTGGTCGGTCTGATGACGATCGGCGGCGTGCAGCTCATCATGATCGGAATCGTCGGAGAATATATCGGCAAGATCCTGTCCGAGCTGAAGGCGCGGCCGATCTATTTTGTCGCCGAGCACAGCGAGAAGCGTCTCGAGGCCGACCAACTCCTTGAGGCCAACAAGGACGCCGCCGAGCAAAGCGAACGGACCGCGGCCGAATGAACGATGCCGACCCAGTGGTCCGATTCTAACGTTCGCATCGAGGAATCGCGGCAAATGGTAGCGAACGTCAAATCCGCTCCACTGGTACGCCGGATCTGGCTGTGCGCCGACGATTACGGTATCAGCCCCGGCGTCAACCGCGGCATTCGCGACCTGATCGAACGCGGCCGCCTCAACGCAACATCCGTCATGGTGGTGGGCCCCGCTATCGGAGGCGACGAGGTCGCCGCATTGCAGGCCGCAATTGCCAAGGCGGCCCGCTGCGCCGTCGGCCTGCATGTCACCCTGTCGGCGCCGTTTCGTCCCCTGACGATGCATTTCCGCCCCCTCGACGGCGGCATGTTCTTGAGCTTTTCGAAACTGCTGCGCGCGGGCTTGTTCAGGCTACTCGATGTCGAGATCGTCCAGGCGGAGCTGGTGGTGCAGCTTGCGGCATTCCGCGAGAAGTTCGGGCGCAACCCCGATTTCGTCGACGGCCATCAGCATGTTCAGCTCTACCCGCAGGTGCGCGACGCCTTTCTGGCGGCGGTCAAACAGGAGGCGCCGAATGCCTGGATTCGCCAGGCCGGCCGCACCCTCCCCTTCGCCACGCGGCTCGCTTCGCCGAAGGCTTTCTTCCTCGATGCCTTGAGCGCGCAATTCCGCCGCCGCGCGTCGGCCGCCAAGATCGCCTTCAATACCGGCTTTGCCGGCGCCTATGATTTTTTCCGAAAACCCGATTTCGGCGCGCTGATGCAACGATTTCTCGACCAGCTTCCAGAGGGCGGCGTCATCATGTGCCACCCGGGGTTTGTCGACGACATCCTGATCGGGCTCGATCCCCTTACCGTTCAACGGGAGAGCGAGTACGCCTATCTCGCTGGCGAGGATTTCCCGCGCCTTCTGGCCGCGAACAAAGTTACATTGTCCTGATATTGCTCAAGAAAGCAGCCGAGCGTTGTGACGCTACAGAAATTTAATCCCGGGGCGCACTAGCTGGGACACAAAGCCCCCCTACATTCCCCCCGCGCTTTCCGAGCTTCGGCAAACGGAGCAGCAGGTGGACCGCCAGGAGGACTGCCATGACACCGCAAGAACGCCAATTGGTTGACGAGCTTTTCGACCGGCTTTCCCAAGTAGAGAATGCGCCGCGCGATCCGGATGCGAGCAACGCCATCGCGCAAGGTTCGCGGAAAGCACCCAACGCCGTCTATGCGCTGGTGCAGACCGTGCTGCTGCAAGATGAAGCGCTCAAGCGCGCCAACCACCGCATCCAGGAACTGGAGCAGGGCCACGCGGGCGAGCAAAACCAGTCCGGTGGCTTCCTCGATTCGATGCGCGACACGATCCTCGGACAAAGCCAGTCGCGCGGCTCGGTGCCGAACGTTCCGCCACCGGTTCCCAATCGTCCGGTGTGGAACAGCGGCCAGGTGCTGCAACAGTCGCAACCCCAGGGACACTATGATCCAGGACCCAATGACCAGGGATCTTATGGCCAAGGATCTTATGGCCAAGGATCCTATGGTCAGGGCTATGGTCAAGGTCCGTATGGGCAGCCATCTGGCGCGCCCCAATCGCCGTTCGGCGGAGGCGGCGGCTCTTTCCTCGGAACCGCGGCGGCGACCGCGGCCGGAATGGTCGGCGGATCGCTGCTGCTCAATAGTATCCGCTCGATGATGGGCGGCCACCGTTATGGCGTCGCCGATGCCGGCGCGACCGGCGACAGGTCTTCAAATCCCCGGAGCGATCAATCCGACAGCGCGCTGGCGCGCGATGCCGGGATCAATGACATCGGGTCTTCCGGCCAGCGCGGCGATAGCGACGATGGTGCGCGCACGGGGCTCTTCGATCAGGCATCGAATGAGGATGACGACATGGATCACGATTCGGACGGGTTTGACGGCGACGACGGTGACGGCAATTACGCCTGACCGATTCCGGTTCTCAAAAAAGGAACGGCCGCCCGATGGGGCGGCCGTTCTGATTTGTGCTTTTGCGATGATCAGATGACGACGACCTTGGCGCCGACCCTGACGCGGCCGTAAAGGTCGATCACATCATCGTTGCGCATCCGGATGCAGCCCGACGATACGTTGGTGCCGATGGTCCAGGGTTCGTTGGAGCCGTGGATGCGGTAGAGCGACGAACCCAGATACATCGCGCGCGCGCCGAGCGGATTTTCCGGGCCGCCTTCCATGTGCCGCGGCAGGTCCGGCCGGCGTGCCAGCATTTCCGCCGGCGGCGTCCAATCCGGCCACTCTTTCTTCGCTGAAATCGTCTTGACGCCCGACCAGGTGAAGCCGGGACGTCCGACGCCGATGCCGTAGCGCAGCGCCTTGCCGTTGCCCTGCACCAGAAACAGGAACTTGTTGGGCGTGTCGACGACGATGGTGCCGGCGTTCTCCTTGCCGGTGTACTCGACCACCTGCTTTTCATATCTCGGATCGAACAGGCGCTGCGCGGGTTCGCTCGCCTCCTGCTGCTGGCGCGTCATTCCCTGTTGCGGATCCATCGGCGGCAACTCCTGGCGCGGCGATCCGTAGTAAGGCTGCTGTTGATAGACACCCTGCCGTTGATAGGACTGGCCTTGAGAGCCGCTATCGCCGAACAGGAATTCGATGAAGCCGCCGCCCATGTTGGAGGCGGTTCGCACCGGCGCAGGCTGGCTGGCGTAGATCACGCTGGGTTCGGGCAGCGCCGCGGCGTCGATTGCGACAGCCCGGTCAATTCCCGCGCCAAGAAAGGAAGCACTGCCAAGCAGCGCCAGAGAAATTCTTTTGAACATCGACGTACTCTGTACTGTTTCGTCTTGAACTGTTCGTGTTGGGAGCACCGATCAGCGCCCCTGCACAACGCCAATTAAGATCAAAACCGCATCGGTTTGGTAAACGGAACCGGCGTTTCGATTCACCACATCGTCAATTGGCTGCGGATTTGTCCGGTAGCGTTTATTTTCGGTGAACGCTGACGCCGGATGGTTAATCCTTGGTGTGTCGCGGCGAGCTGCGCGCTTGCGCGGCAGTTCCGGGCGTGAACTCCGTGTTAAATCGCCTCGGTCTAAAACTCGAAAGCAGCGAGGTGGGGGAAGAATTCATGCCGGTTCATCGCAAGCGTTTTCGTATCGAAGAAGCCTTCGTCGGCGACCTGCCGGCGCCTGAAATCGCGGACGGCGGCGAGCCCGGCCCTATGCACAACGAGATCATGGCCGAACTGCGCGCGATCCGCGCCCAGATGGCCAGCGCGGGTACCGGCGTACTGCCCGCAACGACTGACGCGCTGGCCCTGCGCCAAATCGCCGAGACCCAGGCGATGCTGGGAACCTACCGCGCCCAGATCGAGCAGTGCGAGAAGCTCAAGGTCGAACTCGACCTCATTCACGATGCGATCAGCCGCACCAAGCGCGAGATCGCGGTGTTGCATGGCAAGAGTTTTAACGGCGAGGAAATGGCCAAGGTCAACGGGGAGCTTGGGGCCGTGGTCGGCGGCACCGAACAGGCGACCCAGCAGATCCTGGAAGCGACCGAGGCGATCGATCAGGCTGCCACTGCGCTCTCCAAGAACACCTCGCCGGATCAGCAAAAGCTGCTCAGCGAGGAAATCCAGGAGCGCGTGGTCTCGATCTTCGAGGCCTGTAACTTCCAGGATTTGACGGGTCAGCGCATCAGCAAGGTGATGGCCACGATGAAATTCATCGAAAACCACATCAACGTGATGATGGAAATCTGGGGCGGCGTCGACGCGATCAAGTCGCATGCGCCGCCGCTCGTCGATCGCAGGGAAGGCGACGCCCGGCTGTTGAACGGCCCCAAGATGGAAGGCGACGTCGGTCACGCCTCGCAGGATGATATCGACGCCCTGTTCAACTAGGTCTGCGCCACAGAGCAAACGAAAACGCCGGCACGATGCCGGCGTTTTTTTTCGCCGTCATTCCGGGGGCGATGCCAACGGGTCCGCGCCAAGCGCGGCCCGATGACAGGCTCCGCATCGAACTACGATGTGCAATTGCACATCGGAGAATCTCGAGATTCCCCGATGCGCAATTGCGCATCTGAGGTCTGGTGCTAACGCACCATCCCGGAATGACGGCCGAACTGGATTGCTTCGTCGCTTGGCTCCTCGCGATGCCGGAAGGGCCTCAGGCGCGCGGTCCGCAGCGGACATAGACCATGTTGCCGTAGCGGGTCGCGGCGTCCTTTTCCACGAAGCGGGTGATCAGCACGCGTCCGTCGAACGAGACGATCTCGCGATCCTGCTCGCCACCGGCGGGACCGGACGGGCCGATGTAATTCTTGCCGCCCTGGCTGCCCTTCAGGCGCAACTCCTGCGGTGTCGCCTGGTCGGCCAGATGCATGATTACGCCGCCGGACTGACCGGCTCCGATCACATAGGGCTGCTTGCACTGCGCCAGCGCGGCCTTTTCGGTGCGTGCACGGTCGGCCGGATTCTGGAACGAGGCGAGGCCCCAGCGGCCGACGATTTCGTCGGGTCGGACGGTGGCCGGCACATCGGGCGCCACGCCGGATTCAGGGGCGCCCGACGGGGAGGACGACGACAGGCTGAAGCTGCTGCATGCCCCCAGAAATATCGTCAACACCGAGACCACCCCCAGATTGGCCATCCTGCGCGCGGTAGCTGAACTGAGCATGCTGTCTCCCGAGCAAATTCCTGGCCGCACCCGTCCCGCAGCCAACCGCAAAAATGCAGCCGGAGCAATGATGTCCCGTAAATTACGCCGGTGCTCCGATTTGGTTTCCCAAAGCATCCTATATTCGCCTCACCAAGGGCTTAACCCCTTTGCTTGACAGGATCGGCGCCAAGCCATATTTCCGGGCGCACATTAGCACTCCAAGACTGCGATTGCTAAGGGTGCGGGCCGTCTCGACCCACGACGGTGTCGAAACCGGCCGCGCTCCGTCCGATCTATCCACCAAACCCCCAAAGGGAAACGTCATGGCTAAATCCAGATTTCGTCCGCTGCATGACCGCGTCGTGGTCAAGCGCATCGACGCCGAAGAAAAGACCAAGGGCGGCATCATCATTCCCGACACCGCCAAGGAGAAGCCGTCGCAGGGCGAAATCACCGCCATCGGGCCGGGCGGCCGCGACGAGAGCGGTAAGCTGATCCCGATCGACATCAAGGTCGGCGACCGCGTGCTGTTCGGCAAATGGTCGGGAACCGAGGTCAAGCTCGACGGCGAGGAACTCCTGATCATGAAGGAGTCCGACATCATGGGCGTCTTGGCCTGAGGTAGACCGAAAAGACCGCCGCGCCACCTTGTCGTCATGCCCGGACTTGATCCGGGCATCCATCATTCTTCGAAGAGCGATGGATTGCCGGGTCAAGCCCGGCAATGACGATCAGAAAAGCGCATTCATCAGAACGAATTTTCCAGGAGTTATCCCAACATGGCTGCCAAGGACGTAAAATTTGCAGGCGACGCCCGCGAGCGCATGCTGCGTGGCGTCGAGATCCTCAACAACGCCGTCAAGGTCACGCTCGGCCCCAAGGGCCGCAACGTCGTGCTCGACAAGTCGTTCGGCGCACCCCGCGTCACCAAGGACGGCGTCACCGTCGCCAAGGAGATCGAGCTCGAGGACAAGTTCGAGAATATGGGCGCGCAGATGGTGCGCGAAGTCGCTGCCAAGACCGCCGACACCGCCGGCGACGGCACCACCACCGCAACCGTGCTCGCGGCTGCGATCGTCCGTGAAGGCGCCAAATCGGTTGCCGCCGGCATGAACCCGATGGACTTGAAGCGCGGCATCGATATTGCGGTCCACGCCGTGGTCAGGGACCTCGAAAAGCGCGCCAAGCCGGTCGCCTCCTCCTCCGAAGTGGCGCAGGTCGGCACCATCTCGGCCAATGGCGACGCCGCGATCGGCAAGATGATCGCGCAGGCGATGCAGAAGGTCGGCAACGAGGGCGTCATCACCGTCGAAGAGAACAAGTCGCTCGATACCGAGGTCGACATCGTCGAGGGCATGAAGTTCGACCGCGGCTACCTGTCGCCCTATTTCGTCACCAACGCCGAGAAAATGACCGCCGAGCTCGAGGACGTCTACGTGCTCTTGCACGAGAAGAAGCTGTCCGGCCTGCAGGCGATGCTGCCGGTGCTGGAAGCCGTGGTGCAGTCGGGCCGCCCGCTGTTGATCATCGCCGAGGACGTCGAAGGCGAGGCCTTGGCGACGCTGGTGGTCAATCGCCTGCGCGGCGGCTTGAAGGTCGCGGCCGTCAAGGCGCCCGGCTTCGGCGATCGCCGCAAGGCGATGCTGGAGGATATCGCGATCCTGACGGGCGGTCAGCTGATCTCCGATGAGCTCGGCATGAAGCTCGAAAGCGTCACGGTCAACATGCTCGGCCGCGCCCGCAAGGTCGTGATCGACAAGGAGAACACCACGATCGTCAACGGCGCGGGCAAGAAGAAGGACATCGAAGCCCGCGTCAACCAGATCAAGGCGCAGATCGAGGAGACCACCTCGGACTACGACCGCGAGAAGCTGCAGGAGCGGCTGGCCAAGCTCGCCGGCGGCGTCGCGGTGATTCGCGTCGGCGGCGCCACCGAGGTCGAGGTCAAGGAGAAAAAGGATCGCGTCGAGGATGCGCTGAACGCGACGCGCGCTGCCGTGCAGGAAGGCATCGTGCCTGGCGGCGGCGTGGCGCTGTTGCGCGCCAAGAAGGCGGTCGGCCGCATCCACAACGAGAACTCCGACGTGCAGGCCGGGATCAACATCGTGCTGAAAGCGCTGGAATCGCCGGTCCGCCAGATCGCCGAGAATGCCGGGGTCGAAGGCTCGATCGTCGTCGGCAAGATCCTCGAGGACAAGTCCGAGACGTTCGGCTTCGACGCCCAGACCGAAGAATATGTCGACATGGTCGCCAAGGGCATCATCGATCCGGCGAAGGTGGTGCGCACCGCGCTGCAGGACGCCGCTTCCATCGCCGGCCTGTTGGTGACGACCGAAGCCATGGTCGCCGAATTGCCGAAGGAGCCGGCGGCGCCGATGCCCGGCGGCGGTGGCGGCATGGGCGGCATGGGATTCTAAGGCGGGCCCGACGTCCGCAAGCCAAGAAGGCCGCCTGCCGGCGGCCCTCTTTTCTTGGCTGACTGTTGCAGAGCTTTGCAATTCAATCGCAGTGAAAAAAATTCTACGGTGAAACCCGGTCTGCTTGAGCCAAGGAATTTGATATGCGCGCGTTGTTGTTCTGTCTGGCTGGTCTGATCGCGGCCATTCCCGAGGTCGGCTTTGCTCAACAAATGAAGCCGTCGCCGAAGCCCGCGCCTGCTGTGAACGAAATCCGCTATTTCACGGCGCTCGACGGGCTGATGGGCGGCAATGCGGACGTCATCCTGAAGGAGACCCGCCAGGGCAAGGCCGTCACGGCGGCGGTGCTTGATGTTTGCTACCCGGTCGAAAAAGGCTCCGATCGCAAGGACCGTTTCGTCGCCAATCTCTCCGTCAACGGCCAGGCTATGACCGGAACCACGCAAAGCATTGGCGCCAAGTTGCCGGTGACCGTCAAACTGACGCGCAAGCCGACCGGCGACACGTTTGAATTCAGAGGTCAGATCGCGGTTGGCCAAACCGTGACGGAAGTAACCTCAAGCGACAATTCCGATCTGTCCGAAAAGGAATTTCAGGACAATCAAACGACGGATGACGGCATCACCGCCTCGCCAAAGGATTTCACCGAAGTTTCTCCGGAATCGGTCGGCGTGCGGGTCACCCTCGATGCGGCGCCCGAATTCCTCAAAAGCCTGAAGGGACAAGACGTCGAGGTTTCGCTCTCAAGCCTCGCCATTTCCTGCGATGCGCTGCGCGCCGGCGAGCAAACCATCAACATGGCCGTCGATCCCGACCGCGCCGCGGCGCTGATCGCGAAGTCGAAGTCGCAAACCGGGGTCACCGCGGCGGGCTGGACCACGGGCATCGTCGAAATGGACCGCGCCATCCGTTTTTCGGCCGCCGATTGGCGCGACGGCGACAAACTCAACAAGGACAAGCTCGCTTCCGCGGTTTCCGGAGTGCTTGCCAGGACGTTTTCGGCGAAGGCCGTATCATCGGTCTGGAACGCCACGACCGGAAAGTTGAAATTGACCTTGAAGCGGCCGAGCCAGCTATTTCCCGCGCTCGAGCTCACCGACAAGATCGAGGTGACCGGGCTGGTATCGACGGACAAGCCCGGCGCATCGGACAAACTGATGCTCTGGATCGCTAATCCCGTCATCACGACGGCAGATGAATCGGCGGGGGCGAAGCTGGCATTGTCCGACGATTCCTCCGGCGAGGAGGAAGGCGACCAGAAGGACGACAACGGCTCGGTCGACGCACTGGCCAGGGAACTCAAGGGCCAGCGCTGGGATGCGGACAAATCGGTCTGGAAATAGGCCGCGGCTTCAATTGGTGTCGAGGCGAAAGTGTAGCGTCTTGGCGCCAATGAACGAGACGAAATCGCCCTGCCGCTTCCAGTTGGTGACCTCGCTCAATGCTGCCACCAATTCATCGTCGGCCTGCGCCCGGGCCGGCGGGCAGGCGCGATCGTCCAGCGGACCCGCGACAAAAATCACGGTATTGCCGGCGACCGAGAACTGGCCCTTGCCGCCCTTGCACCACAGCTCGAGCACCGCCTCGCCGTGGTCGCCGATTTCCACGTTCGGCACGCGTTTCGATCCGGGCTGACGCGCAACTTCCATTGTCATGGCCATTCCGAACGGAAAGCCGTCATCGGCCCGGGCCGGGCCGACATTCAGCGCGGCCGCTAGCAACACCAGCGAAACGGCTATCCGCCTCGCGACACTTTTTACAGAAACCATGCGACCTCTCGAAACCTCCGTATGCGCTCAAGTCCGCGCGCCGTTCTATTCGACGAATCTGACATTGGCCAGATTTGCTCGCGAATAAATCTCCCTTGAAAAACAAATCCCCGCAGGCCATCGGGCCCCGCGGGGATTTTTCATCGCGTCGTCCGAGCCGGTCTTACTTCAAGACCATCAAAGTGAACGGATAGACATAGGCCTGCAGCATCACGAAAAGGCCGACAAGGCAAGCCAGCGCGATCGAATGCTTGAACACGAAGCGCAAGATCGTGCCTTCATGTCCATACCAGTTGGTGGCGGTGGAGGCGACGACGATCGATTGCGCGTCGATCATCTTGCCCATCACGCCGCCGGAGGAGTTGGCGGCGCCCATCAGGATCGGCGACAGACCCAGTTGCTCCGAGGTGATCTTCTGCAGATTGCCGAACAGAATGTTGGACGCCGTATCCGATCCCGTCAGCGCCACGCCGAGCCAGCCGAGCAGCGTGCCGAAGAACGGATACAGCACGCCGGTCGCCGCAAACGCCAGGCCAAGCGTCGCATCGACACCCGATAGGCGCGTGAGCGTGCCGATCGCCAGCATCGCCGAGATCGTGATCAGCGAAATCGCGCACAGCTTGATGGTGCTGCCGTAGGTCGAGACCATCCTCCCCGGCGAAAAGCCCGCCAGGAATCCGGAAATGATCGCAGCGATCAGCATGCCCGTTCCGGTAAACGATAAATAGAAGAAGTCAAACGATGCGCCTTGCGGCGTCGGCTTCGCTGCCACCGGGGGCACCGTATTGATCATGTTGTGCAGTTCGGGGACCGGATACTTATAGAAGAAGATCGAGTTGGCCCAGTTCTTGAACCAGCCACTGCCCCAGATCAACATCACGATGCAGACGATGATCCACGGCAGGAGCGCACTCCAGAGCTCCTTTTGCGTGAGTGCGGTTTTGTCCATCAGCTTTGGCGCCGTCATGGTCGCCGCCGATTCATCGTTGCCGCGCAGCGCCGGCGACAGCCAGAGCTGCTTCGGCTGCCAGACCTTCAGGAACAGGATCAGGCAGCCCATCGAGATCAGCGAAGCGCCGATATCGACAATCCAGGGATTGATGTAGTTCGAGATCACAAATTGCGGAACCGCAAACGACACGCCGGTGACGAGAATGGCCGGCCAGACGTCCTTCATGCCTTTCCAGCCGGCGAAGGCCCACACCACCCAGAACGGCACGATCAGCGAGAAGAACGGCAATTGCCGGCCGACCATGGCGCCGAGGATATAGGGATCAAGCCCGGTGACGGTCGCAAGACCCTGGATCGGCGTACCGAGCGCGCCATAGGCGACAGGTGCGGTATTGGCGATCAGCGACAGGCCGGAGGCGGCAAGCGGTGAGAAGCCGAGCCCGATCAGAACCGCGCCGGTCACGGCGACCGGCGTGCCAAAGCCCGAGGCGCCTTCGAAAAACGCGCCGAAGGAGAACGCGATCAGCAACAGCTGCAGGCGGCGGTCTTCGGTGACGCCGCCGACGGCGCGTTTCAAGAGCTCGAATTGGCCTGTTGCGACGGTGAGCTGGTAGAGAAAGATGACATTGAGAACGATCCATCCGATCGGGAAAAAGCCGGCGACTATGCCGAGCAGCGAGGCGCGGATCGACATGCCTGGCGGCATGGTGAAGATGAAGATCGCGATCAGGTTGGTCAGGATCACGGCGATGATCGCCGCGATATGCGCCTTGACCTTGCCGCTGGCGATCAACACCAGCAGCGTGACGACCGGAATCGCGGCGGCCACGGTCGAGAGCGCCGCACTATTCAGCGGATTATAGACTTGATTCCACATTGTGGTTCCTCCCCATGCGATTATCCGGCGCGCGACCAGCGTGGACGGTCGGGCATGCCTGGGCGCGATCGCGGGGGTTGCCTATGCAGTATGCGAAATGCGCCTACGAATTTGGCAAATGCCAAAGTCCGCTCACAAACTCGCGAATTTCAAAGCGTCCCCGCCCCTCGCCGTTATGCCCATGCTAGGGTTGACTCCGACAGCGCGACAAGCCGGCGAGCAGCGTGAAATTTACGACTTTAGTCTAAGCGCGCTCGATTCTTCCATTTTCTCAGGCTGTTGAACGCACCTTCCGGGAGAGCTTTATCTGTGAACAACATCCGCTCGACGCTCGCGACCGTATGGCGGATCGCGGCACCCTATTTCCGTTCCGAGGACAGATTGGCCGCCTGGACGCTGCTGGCGGCGGTGATTGTAATCGAACTGTCGCTGGTCGGGATCGACGTTCTGCTGAACCAGTGGCGCAACCGCTTTTACAATGCGTTGCAGGAGAGAAACTGGGACACGTTCGTCAGCGAAATCGGCGTCTTTTCCATTCTGGCGGCGAGCAATGTCGTGCTTGTCGTCTATCAGCTCTATCTCAATCAGTGGCTTCAGATCCGGTGGCGGCGCTGGATGACCAGCCGCTATCTCGGCGAATGGCTTCACGATGCCAGTCACTATCGCATGCAGCTTCAGGGCGACGCCGCCGACAATCCGGACCAACGCATCACCGACGACGTGAAGCTGTTCGTCGATCGAACGCTGGGTATCGGTGTCGGCCTTTTGAGTGCAGTGGTGACGCTGGCGTCTTTTGTCGTCATTCTGTGGCGTCTGTCTGCGGAAGCTCCGTTGCATGTTTCCGGCCGCGAGTTCGATATCCCCGGCTATCTCGTGTGGGGCGCGCTGATCTATGCCGTGTTCGGAACGGCGCTGGCGCAGTGGATCGGCTCGCCGCTGGTCAATCTCGATTTCCAGCAACAACGCCTTGAGGCCGACTTCCGCTTCAATCTGGTTCGGGTGCGCGAAAACTCCGAACAGATTGCGCTGTTGGCCGGCGAGAGCGCCGAACGGCAGCGGCTTTTGGCGCGCTTCGGCCGCGTGGTCGACAACTGGTACGGCATCATGAGCCGGACCAAGCGGCTGACCGCGTTCACCAGAAGCTACGCGCAAGCCGCAGAGATTTTCCCCTACATTCTGGCGGCGCCGGCTTATTTCGCCGACAAGATCCAGCTCGGTGGCATGATGCAGACGGGGTCCGCCTTCTCCAGCGTGCAATCCGCAGTATCATTTTTCGTTGCAAACTATCGCGATCTGGCGGAATGGCGGGCGGTTGTCGCGCGTCTCGACGGATTTGAGATGGCAATCGCCGACGCCAAGACCCAGGCGACCGGGCCAGGTTCAATCAATGTCGTGGCGTCAACCGGCGGTGACAGCATCGATCTGCGAAAGCTTCTGGTCAGGCTGCCCAACGGAACGCCGCTGGTCTCCGCCGACGGCTTCAGCATTCACAACCACGAACGCATCCTCGTCACCGGTCCCTCGGGTGCCGGCAAGTCGACCCTGTTCCGCGCCATCGCCGGCGTCTGGCCGCTCGGCAGCGGCTCGGTTGTGGTCCCGGCCAACGCCACGCTGATGATGCTGCCGCAGCGGCCGTATTTTCCGGTCGGGCCGCTGAAGGACGTGGTCGCCTATCCTGCGCAGGCCGACGCGTTCGGTGCGGACCGCATCAAAGATGCCTTGATGTCGGTAGGACTAGGCCAGTTCGCGCAGCGGCTGGATGAGGAGGCCCACTGGAACCGGATGCTCTCGCTCGGCGAGCAGCAGCGCCTTGGGCTGGCGCGGGCGCTGTTGTTTGCCCCGCAATATCTGTTCCTCGACGAGGCGACCGCATCGCTCGATGAAGCCTCGGAGGCCGCGCTTTACCGGCTGATCGAGGAGAAATTGCCAGATACCACGATTGTCTCGATCGGGCATCGCTCGACTCTGACAGCCTTCCATGGGCGCAATGTGGTGCTTATTCGCGAAGGCGACCGATTTGCGCTGCAGAACCGCGGCGCAGCCTAAGGAGCCCTGGCAGCGAAACCGAGTCTAAACAACCGGCTGGGGCCACGGCCGGCGGCGCCCCTCAGCCTCATCGCGTGCATCTATCCCTGCTGGGGCTCGCTTTGCCGCCGCGCGCCAATCGAGCGTCATACCAAAGTCAGCCTCCAGAAAGAGCAAGGGCGGCAGATCGCTCCGCCGCCCCATCACTCAATCTCTGGAACGAGCTTACTTCAAGTTGGTCATCGCCGTCAGGTCGGCGGAGAGCTTGACGATGCCCGCCGCGCCGCACCAGTTAGAACCGAAGCCGCCGGGATTAATCGCGGTTATGTTAGCCGTGCTAAAACTGGTGGTGCTGTAATCGCTGGTGAAGGCGTTACAGGAGGCCTTGGACAGGTTGGTGTCGGAGTAGCGCAGATCCAGCGTGAAGACCTTGTAGGTGAAGCCGATACCGATGTTCCAGGTGTTATAGCTGGGTTCCGGAATGCCGTTCGGGAACGGGCCACCGAAGACGGTCGCCACCGTCGTGCCGTAGAACGCGTCCGAGGTGCCGAGCCATTGCCGGCCGAACTCGCCGGAGACATACATGCCGACGCCGCTCGAGCCGAAGGTCGTGCTCGGCGCGGTCCACTTGCCGGTGATCGACGCGTAGTTGCCCCAGGCGCCGAGGTTCAGGAAGTTAGGCGAATAATACTCGTTGAAGCCGACTGCCCACTGGTCGTTCAGAGTAATATTGACCTTGGCATAGCCTTCATAAAAGCTGGCGCTCTTCTTGGCGAAGTTACCGTTGAAAGGCAGTCCGCCAACCCCGAGCTGACCGAAGTCGAGACCCTGGCCAAAGGCGGCGCAACTATTCGTCGGCGGAGCCACGGTGCCGTTGGCACCAAAGCATTGTCCGCCCGGATAGAGATAGCCCCAGACGCCGAAGTCGAAGGCGAACATGCCGACGGTCGGGCGGATACCGCCGTAGATGTCGATTTCAGCCGCCGCGCGGTTCGGGAACGAGATGCTCTCGCCGGAGGCGCCGATGTAGAGCTGCAAATCCTTGTTGATGTTGTAGCGCGGCTCGAAATAGGCGGCGACGGAGGGCTTGTGATTGGACTGGGTGATGCCGCGGAAGATGTAGTCGTTCATGAGGGCGCTGCCGAAGGCGAGATCCCAAGGCTCGAACGCCGGCGGAGGCGGCGCCTTGACAGCCTTTACCGGCATATCCGCCGCAAGCGCCGAACCCGATATCATTGCCAGCGCCGTTGCTAACAAGACGATTTTCTTCATGACGGTCCCCATTACCCTTTCAAAGGTCAGCCCCGGCTCCGGCCCCCCAAAGGGCAAGTGACACCTGACTGCAACCGAATTTCGTAGTGCGAGGTTCAATTTGGAACGAGCTATCACAGCCGTGAAGCAAAAAAGACAAGCATCTGCCGACTTTTTAGGCGTATTGGCGATTCCATGAAATGTTGTCGGCGTGTGTTGCATTCTGACAACAAGTTTGACCGGTCCTATCCCGCGGTCAGGCCCCACTTTGTCGATGGCCGCCGGTCATCGAAACCGCCCACACCCCCCTCGCCCGGTTCTTCGAATCACAAGGCCTCTGGCTGAAAGCCCGCCGGGCGGGTGACCCTCGTCCCGAACGTCAAAAGGCCGCAGCGAGGACGCTGCGGCCTTCGATGTTCTTGGCCCGGAGGAAATCGGCCGCTTGGGCTAGTCATTTCGACCGGTGGAGCGGATTTGACATCCGCATCGTTATTTTCCGCGAGTGCTCCAGTGGTCCGTCGATTCTAACATTCGCAATGACGCCTGCCGCAACGGGATGCGAATGTTAGAATCGGACCGCTAGAGCATGATCCGGAAAAGCATGCCCTCGGGCTGCGACCCGATGGGTGGGCACCGGTTTTCCGAAAAGATCATGCTCCAACAAAAAGATAGAACGGGATGACGATTCGAAGAAAAGTCATCCTGTTCTAGTTGTCGTGGTCGTCGCCTGACGCACCGTGGTCGCCCGAATGCCCCCAAGTCGAAGCGGGGCTTGGCGCAGGACTGGGCGTGGCCCAGCTCGGCGACGGGGCCGGTGCGGGAGCAGCAGCCGGCGCTGCCATCGGAGCGGCGGGCTTTGCCGGAGCGGCCTTCTTTGGCGCCCTTTTCTTCGCGGCGGCCTTCTTCGGCGCCGCGGCCTTCGACTTCCCGGCGGATTTCTTCGCCGACTTCTTTGCCTTCTTCGCCGATTTCTTCGACGATTTCTTGGCGGACTTCTTCGCGGATTTCTTCTTCGCCGCTACAACCTTTTTCTTTTTAGCCTTCTTTGATTTTTTCTTCTTGCCTTTAGCCATCGTGGTCCTCCTGTTGCCGCCGAACAATGTCTATCGGGCGTTTCAAGTCGTCCTGCCTACCGCGCGCGGCCAATCGATCAGATCAATCCTGGCCGGGGACCTCCCGTCGCCCAATCGAGAAGCTCAATCGTGTGTACAACAGGGACTGACGTGCTGCCGGCAATCTGCACCATGCACCCAATATTGCCCGCAGCAATCACGTCCGGCCTGAGCATCGCGATGTTGGCGACCTTGCGATCGCGCAATCTGTTCGCAATATCAGGCTGGAGAAGGTTATAAGTCCCCGCCGAACCGCAACACAAATGGCTCTCGGGGACATCTTTCACCACGAATCCGTTCTTGGAAAGCAAATCTTTCGGAAGCCCTGTGATTTTCTGTCCGTGCTGCAGCGAACAAGCCGAGTGATAGGCGACGATGAGGTGGCCCTGTTGCCGCGATTTCTGCAACTCGATGTTGCCAACATACTCGCTGATATCCTTAGCCAGCGCCGAAATCTTCGCCGCCGGCTGCGCGAAATCGCGATCTTCGCGCAGCATGTAGCCATAGTCCTTGATCACGGTCCCGCAGCCGGACGTCGTCACCAGGATGGCGTCGAGGCCGCCGCGCGCGGCTTCCGCGGTCCAGGCCGCGATGTTGGCGCGCGCGCGCG
>Ga0210406_10002460_pt1 | contig 21124 bp, 21 predicted proteins | sample IncBWC30MmetaG_FD_155454 | JGI IMG/M metagenome (GOLD analysis project Ga0210406, IMG submission 155454) | Forest soil microbial communities from Barre Woods Harvard Forest LTER site, Petersham, Massachusetts, United States - Inc-BW-C-30-M | ecosystem: Environmental > Terrestrial > Soil >... | reverse complement strand
GGAATCTGCATCGGTTGCACGATGCCCGGGTTCCCCGATAAGTTCATGCCCTTTATGAATCAGCCTCCCGGATCGTTGCTTTCCTCGCACGCCGTGCAGACCTACGGTCGTGCTATCCATGCCTTGAGGCGGTTTACTCAGGCGTCCTTGAACAAGGAACCAAGCTGGAGAAGCCGGCCGCGGCTGGCAACGAAGTAGCCGGATCGTCGCGCGTACACTGTGGGAGTCGGTGGCCATGAGTACATTCTGGGAGATCGGCAAACCGTCACCCAAAGACGACGACTCTCGCTCCTCAAGCGACCCGCAGCTTTTTCCCTCAGACGCGGAAGCGATTCTTATCGAGCTGGCCAGCACCTATGCGAACGACCTGGTCACCTCCCTGGGCTCGGTTCATCATTTTGTTGAGCGGCTCGACGAAAAGCCTGTTTCCGAGCAGCAGCTCCCGAACGTTGAGGCGAAATACCGGGCGCTCGTCGAACAAGTGCCGGCAGTGGTTTTCATGGCGTATCTCGATCGCGGCATCGGTGAAGCCTATGTCAGCCCGCAGATCGAGGCTGCGCTCGGATTTTCGCAGGCCGAATGGCTCGAAGATCCGGTGCTCTGGTACCAGCAGATTCATCCCGATGACAAGCAGCGTTGGAGCATCGAGGCCTCCGAGATGTTTCTGTCGGGCAAGCCTCTGCGCTCTGCCTATCGCGTCATCGCCAGAAACGGGAGCGTGATCTGGTTCCAGTGCGAAGCCAAGATGATTCGCCGTCCGGATGGCAGCCCCTGGTTTATTCACGGAATTGCCTTCGACATCACCGACCTCAAGCATACCGAGGAGCAACTTCAGGAAGAACGAAATGTCGTTTCCGGGATTCTCGATACCGTGGGTGCATTGGTAGTTGTACTCGATCGTGAGGGCCGGATCGTTCGCTTCAACCGTGCCTGCGAGCAGATGACCGGGAAGTCTTTCGCGGAGGCGCGTGGCCAGACCATCTGGGATCTGTTCATGGTTCCACAAGAGCAGGAGCACTTTAAGCGGCTGTTCCAGCGAATTGAAGACTCTCAGTCTCGCAGCGAATACGAAAGCTCATTGCAGGCAGCGGACGGGAGGCAGCGGACGATCGCGTGGTCGGCAGCTGTCCTGCCGGCAGTGAAGCAAACGCCCACCTACATCATCGCCTCCGGCATTGACGTCACCGGTCAGAAGCGCGCACAAGCGCGGTTCCGCGGTCTTCTCGAGGCCGCGCCCGATGCCGTCGTGGTCGTCGACCAGCACGGCAAAATTGTTCTGGTCAACGCGCAGGTGGAGAAGCTGTTTGGATACCGGAGGCAGGAATTGCTCGGGGAAGAGATCGAGCAACTCGTGCCGCAACGGCTGCGGGGAAACCATCCCACCCACCGGCGTAATTTCTTTACCGAGCCTCGTGTTCGACCCATGGGAGCAGGCATAGAGTTGTACGCGCTCCACAAAGACGGCCACGAGTTTCCGGTCGAAATCAGTCTCAGTCCATTGGAGACCGAGGAGGGCGTGCTGGTGTCGAGCGCAATTCGTGACATCAGCGATCGCAAGCATCTGGAGAGAACCGTGCTCGAAATCAGCGAGCGCGAACAGCGCCGCATCGGCCAGGACCTACATGATGGCCTCGGGCAGCACCTTACCGGCATTGCGTTCATGACGAAGGTGCAGGAACAGAAGCTCGCCGAACGCAATATCCCCGAGGCGGCGGACGCCCGAAAGATCGTAAAACTGGTGAATGACGCCATCCGAAAGACCCGCGAACTGGCTCGCGGGCTGCTGCCGGTGGTCTCGGATGCTCACGGTCTGATGTCGGCGCTGCAGCTGTATGCCAACGAAATCAAGGACTTATTCGGAGTCAATTGCCGCTTTCAATGCGAAACAGCAGTCCTGATTCATGACGCAGCGGTGGCCACGCATCTTTACCATATTGCCCAGGAAGCGGTGAACAATGCCATTAAGCACGGTCGATCGCGCAATATCCTGATCCGTCTTTTCTCTGGCGAGCGGGAAGGGACACTGGTAATAAAGGACGATGGAGTCGGCATTGAGCGTCCTCTGCCACCGCACACCGGTGTTGGACTACACATCATGAACTACCGGGCGGGTGTGATTGGCGGCAATCTGGAAGTTCGCGGGGATCAGTCCGGCGGCACGTTGGTGACTTGTCGATTCCCGGTGACCACCAGCCAAGAAAATTCGGGGAGTAAACCATGAATCAGGCGCCTGCGCTTGGCCGTAAGATCAAAGTGTTTGTGGTGGACGACCATCCCATCGTTCGCCAGGGCTTGGCGCTGCTTATTAACCGCGAACAGGACCTCGTCGTCTGCGGCGAAGCCGAAGACGCTCAATCTGCGATGCAGTCGGTTAATGCCGTCCGGCCTGACATTATGGTGGTCGATATCTCCCTGAGCGGCCCGGACGGCCTGGATCTGCTGAAAGACGTGCGCATGCGGCATCCGGATCTGCCGGTGCTGATCCTCTCCATGCACGATGAATCAATTTATGCAGAGCGCGCGCTTCGTGCCGGTGCCCAGGGTTACATCATGAAACAGGAAGCGACGGAGAAGGTGTTGGTCGCACTTCGCCGGATTCTGAGCCACGAAATCTACGTGAGCGAACGAATCGCCAATCGCATGCTTCAGCGCTACATCGGGAGTCCAAGTTCCGAACGCGCGTCGTCGGTCGCCGACCTGACCGATCGCGAGCTAGAGGTCTTCCGGCTCATCGGTGAAGGCCATTCCACCCGCCAGATCGCCGAGGAACTGCACATAAGCGTCAAAACAGTCGAGTCTTACCAGGCGCACATTAAAGAAAAACTTTCCCTCCGCACTGCACGAGAACTGGTGCAACACGCCATTCAGTGGAGCATCGGCGAAAAAACTGCCTAAGACGAGCGTCGTATCCCACGGCCCGTTTGGTCGGGAAATCCCTGACGTCCTGCTAATACTTCATAGGTGCCAAAAACGAGGCTGCTCCCGCTTGGCAGCCGCATTCGTTTTCTTTGATCCTGTCCATCAGTAATTTGTCGAGCACGGGAGTGTCTGTCCCTAAAAAAGTCTTTTCTACGTTCACTTGCACCAACAGCAGCCTGCCATTCACCGACTGTTGAAGATGCTTGGGTTCTACACCCTCAATCCGGGGATTCAACACGATATTGCCGAAAGGAGACCCAGTTATGCCAGCGGAATCGGTCCCGTACGGTCGTGCTACGCAGCAGGCGCCGGCGGTCGCGGAGGTACACATTCTCTGGATCACAGCCGGCCTCGGCTGTGATGGGGATTCGGTCTCAATTACCGCAGCAACCCAACCGAGCATTGAGGACGTACTCTTGGGCGCCATTCCCGGGCTGCCTAAGGTGCATTTGCATAATCCCGTTCTCGCTTATGAGAACGGCGACGATTTCCTCAAGTACTGGTACATGGCGGAGGAAGGGAAACTGGAGCCCTTCGTTCTGGTGGTGGAAGGCTCGATTCCCAACGAGAAGATCAAGAAGGAAGGCTACTGGGCGGCATTGGGAACCGATCCAATTACCAAGCAACCCATCACTACAAACGAGTGGATCGACCGCCTCGCTCCCAAGGCGCTCGCTGTAGTGGCCTGCGGTACGTGTGCTACCTACGGCGGCATCCACGCGATGGAGGGCAATCCAACGGGGTGCATGGGATTGGCTGACTATCTCGGGTGGCAGTGGACGTCCAAGGCGGGTCTCCCCATCGTGAATGTTCCCGGCTGTCCCGTACAGCCCGACAACTTCATGGAGACCCTGTTGTATCTGCTCTACCAGGTTGCCGGGCGCGCTCCCATGATTCCTCTCGACGATCAGCTTCGTCCAACATGGCTATTCGGCAAGACAGTCCACGAGGGTTGTGATCGCGCCGGCTACTACGAGCAGGGCGACTTCGCCGAAAACTACGGTTCGCCCAAGTGCATCGTGAAACTGGGCTGCTGGGGGCCGGTGGTCAACTGTAACGTTCCCAAGCGCGGCTGGATGGCCGGCATTGGCGGTTGCCCGAACGTGGGCGGCATCTGCATCGGCTGCACCATGCCCGGATTCCCCGATAAGTTCATGCCCTTCATGGATGAACCGCCCGGAGCCAAGATATCTTCCGGAGCGGTCAGCGCCTACGGCCGAGCCATCAGTGCGCTGCGCACCTTGACCCAGGCAACGGTTAACAAAGAGCCCAAGTGGCGGCATCCCCGTGCCGAACTCACCACCGGTTTTCACCCGAGATCCTACTGAGAGGAGCGATTGGAATGAGCACCGTTACTGCACCGACCAAGGAAGTCGCCAGCAAAGGCAAAAATCTGGTCGAGATGAACTGGGACCCAATCACTCGTATCGTGGGGAGCCTGGGCATCTTCACCAAAATTGATTTTGCCAACAAGAAGGTCGCCGAGTGCCACAGCACCTCGTCCATTTTCCGCGGGTACAGCATCTTTATGAAGGGCAAGGACCCGCGCGACGCCCACTTCATCACCAGCCGCATCTGCGGAATTTGCGGCGACAATCATGCCACCTGCGCCACCTACGCGCAGAACATGGCATTCGGCGTTCGTCCGCCGGCCATGGCGGAGTGGATCGTCAATCTCGGCGAAGCGGCGGAATACATGTTCGACCACAACATCTTTCAGGACAACCTGGTCGGCGTGGACTTCTGCGAGCAAATGGTCAAAGAGACGAATCCGAACGTCTATGCCAAGGCGGAGAAGACCGCGGCGCCGCATTCCAACCTGCACGGCTATCGCACGATCGCCGACATCATGAAGGCTCTGAATCCGTTTACTGGTGAGTTTTATCGGGAAGCGTTACAGATGAGCCGTATGACACGTGAGATGTTCTGCCTGATGGAAGGGCGCCACGTGCATCCATCCACGTTGTATCCGGGCGGCGTCGGCACCGTGCCCACCATCCAACTCTTCACCGACTACCTGGTTCGCCTCATGAAGTATGTCGAATTCATGAAGAAGGTCGTTCCGCTGCACGACGACCTCTTCGACTTCTTCTACGAAGCGCTGCCCGGCTACGAAGAAGTTGGCAAACGGCGGATCCTGTTAGGTTGCTGGGGATCATTCAACAACCCTGACGTCTGTGACTACAGCTACAAAAACATGACCGAGTGGGGCCGCGCCATGTACGTAACTCCCGGCGTGGTGGTCGATGGCAAGCTGGTGACCACCGATCTCGTGGACATCAACCTGAACATCCGCATCCTCCTCGGTAGTTCGTATTACGACGACTGGCAAAACTCCGAAACGTTCGTGAAGACCGATCCGCTTGGCAATCCAGTCGATAAGCATCATCCATGGAACCAGACGACCATCCCACGTCCGCAGAAGCGCGACTTCGGCGGGAAATATACCTGGGTCATGTCGCCCCGCTGGTTCGACAAGCGAACGGGCGATCACCTTGCGCTTGATACCGGTGGCGGACCGATCGCCCGTCTGTGGGCGACGGCTCTCGCGGGCCTGGTAGACATCGGCTACATCAAGGCGACCGGCAACAGCGTCAAGATGTATCTGCCGAAGACCACCTCGATGCCGGAAGTCGAGTTCGAGTGGAAGGTGCCCAAGTGGAGCAACGCCATCGAGCGCGACCGCGCACGCACCTATTTCCAGGTCTACGCTGCCTGCTGCGCGTTGCATTTCATGGAGAAGGCCATGGAAGAACTACATTCGGGCCGTACCAGAACCTGGACCGACTTCAAGGTTCCGGAAGAAGCGATCGGATGCGGGTTCCACGAGGCTGTCCGTGGAGTACTATCCCACCACGTCGTGATACGGCGAGGGAAAATTGCGAACTATCATCCGTATCCTCCGACCCCGTGGAATGCCAACCCTCGCGACGTATACGGCACGCCCGGTCCCTACGAGGATGCGGTCCAAAACACTCCCATCTTCGAGGAGAACGGTCCCGAGAGGTTCAAAGGGATTGACATCATGCGCGCGGTCAGGAGCTTTGATCCCTGCCTGCCCTGCGGTGTGCATATGTATCTCGGGAATGGCAAAACCCTTGAGACCCGGCACTCGCCAATGTTCGGCCTCCAGCCCTAGGGTCGGATCGCCGTGTTGAGGAATTGAGAGCTTCACTGTCGAAGGATGTGGGGCCCGGGAAACGACGACTGCTGGCTCTCACTTCTTTTTTCCAAGGAGGAATGTGGCCGACAACAGGGATTTCCAGAATCGAATCCAGAAGATCGGTCAGTTGGTTCACGATCTCGAATCCGTTGCTGATCCTGCCGCCCGGTCAGCCACCAAGGAACTTGTCCAGCTCTTGATGGACATGCACGGAGCGGGGCTGGAACGTTTCATGGAAATCGTGCACCAGTCTGGCGAGGGAGCGCGAACCATCGATGAATTGGCTGAGGATCCCCTCGTCAGCAGCCTTCTCGTTCTTTACGGTTTGCATCCGGATGACCTGCAGACGCGGGTGGAACGGAAGCTAAAGCAGATGGATTCCAAGCTGCACAAGATGGGCGCCGAAGCGAGTCTCGTGAGCGCGCAGGACGGCAATTTGCTCCTGAAGGCGCGCGTGAATGGTCACTCTTGCGGATCTACGGCCCGATCGGTGCAAACTCTTCTCGAGGATGCGATCTACGAAGTCGCCCCGGATTTGGCCTCGTTGAAAGTTGAGGGCCTGGAAGAGCCCTCCGCATCTGGATTCGTGGCGCTCGACAAGTTGACGGCTTCACCCTCCGCTTTTCAGCAGACATTGGCTGTGAGCGAAGGCATGGACTGATTCGTTAGTCGATTGTTTTGCTCACGCTCATGACAACGGCACAAACAGGCGAAGCGGCTCGCGCGTTTCAGGCTTTGCAGAATCTCGCGCGTAAACAAGATCGCCAGGTCGAGCGCTGCGAGTTGTGTCGCGGGGATCTCCACGACGAGCATCCCCATCTGATCGAACTGGCCCAGCGGAGAATCGTGTGCTCGTGCGAAGCTTGCGCCCTGTTGTTCACGGGACGGGAAGGCGCGAAATACCGCCGGATTCCTCGCCAGGCAAGACTTCTCGCCAACTTTCAGATGACAGATGCGGAATGGGACTCTCTCATGATCCCCATCAATCTGGCATATTTCTCCAGCAACAGTCTCGACCATCGAGTCAGCGCGTTCTATCCCAGCCCGGCCGGTGCGACCGAATCGCTCCTTCCTCTTTCTGCCTGGAACCAGATCCTGGAAGCCAACCCACATTTGAAATCGCTCGAACCCGACGTTGAGGCACTGTTGGTAAATCGCGTAGGGCAGGCGCGCGCCGATGTCCCGGCGGAGTATTACATCGTCCCGATCGACGCCTGCTACAAACTGGTTGGTCTGATCCGGCTTCACTGGAAGGGCTTTTCGGGCGGCACGGAAGTTTGGCAGGAGATTGGCGCCTTTTTTGCTAAACTTCGCGCCCAGGCGCTGGTGGTCGGCGAGGAGTTGCATGCCTGATCTCGGTTTCATCATCGAGGGCGCCGACGTGGCCAAGTTTGCGGCCTCGCCCCAGATCAACCTCAAGCTTCGCATCTCCAATCTCGATCCGGCCAAGACCGTCCAATCCATCGCACTCCGCGGTCAGATTCAAATCGAAGTGACTCGTCGGCGCTACCAGCCCGAGGATCAGCAAAAACTGCGCGATCTGTTCGGTGAACCCGACCGCTGGAGCCAGACGCTGAAGAATCTCCTCTGGACGCATGTCACCGTTAACGTGCCGTCCTTCCAGGGCGAGACGGTCGTCGACGTACCCGTTCCGTGCACTTTCGATTTCAACGTGGGTGCCACGAAATATTTTCACGGCCTCAGCGACGGCGTAGTCCCCTTGTGCGTGATGTTCAGCGGAACGGTTTTTTATTTGGAGGGCAGCGGGCCCATGCAGGTCGCGCCGATTTCCTGGGACAAGGAGGCTCGCTTTAGCTTTCCCGTGGCTGTCTGGCGCGACATGATGAACACGTATTATCCCGGAACCGCTTGGTTGTGTCTTCGTCGTGACATCTTTGAGCGACTCTACGATTACAAAGTCCGCCACGGAATCCCCACCTGGGAACAAGCTTTCGAGAGCATGCTCGAAGCGGAAGCGGCGGTGCGCTCGTGAACCTCGAACGTGTAAGCCAGATCGCGAAGGCTGTGCTTTACGAGGGATACATGCTGTATCCCTATCGGCCGTCTTCGGTGAAGAATCGCCAGCGCTGGAACTTCGGGGTAGTCTATCCGCCGAATTTCGGCGACGCCGACAGCAACGAGCTGTCGACCATGCAGATGGAATGTTTACTCTCCGGCATCGCGGCTTCCACTCTTCAGGTGAGACTGCGATTCCTACACCTTCGTGCGCGCTCAACCAGCTGTGCCCATCTGGTCAGTGACCCCCGGCCTGCGGACTGGCAAGAAGCGGTGGAACGGGACGTCGTCATGCCCCAGTACAGCCTTGCAGAGCTTGTCTCGGGCGCGACGCAGTTCTTTACGTTTCCGAACGAGACGCTTTCCGGGCCCGACCCTGACGCCCCCGGCATTGCCCAGTATGTCGTGCGACGCCAAGCAAGCGTAGCCGGATCAATTGAGATCCTCGCCAACCGATTGCAAGACGGCATCTTCAAACTCAATGTAACCGTGCGAAACAGTACTCACCAAGTGAATGCAGCGCGGGACCGCGACGTCGCCCTCATGCAATCGATGGTGTCGGCCCATCTGATTCTTGGAGTCGGCTCTGGAGAGTTCGTGTCATTGCTGGAGCCTCCCTGTGAACTCCAATCGTTTGCGGCAGAGTGTCGCAACGTAGGGGTCTGGCCAGTGCTCGTAGGGGAACAGGGACAGCGAGACACGCTGCTGGCCTCGCCCATCATTCTCTACGACTATCCGCAGATCGCTCCCGAAAGTGCAGGCGATCTGTTCGATGGCACGGAAATCGACGAGATTCTTTCGCTGCGCATCATGACGCTCACCGACGAAGAAAAACGTGAAGTTCGTGCTTCCGATGAACGGGCGCGTCAGATTCTGGAAAGAACGGAAAACATGCCCGCCGAGCAGTTCATGAAACTGCACGGAGTCGTGCGCGGTATGCGCCCACTCAAGGAGGACGCGTCTTGAACGAGTGGGAGTGGCAATTACTCGAGGAGAAAACACCTGTCGGTGGAGTGTCCGCGGGCACGTCGAAGGTACGGGTAGGGGATCGTGTGCGCTTGCGGCCCCGCAAAGGCGGCGACGTGATGGATCTGGCGCTGGCCGGCCAGGCGGCGATCATCGAAAGCATCGAGCAGGATTACGAAGGCAAGTTGCACGTCTGCGTCGTTCTCGACGAAGACCCTGGTCGAGATCTCGGAATGCTGCGCCAACCGGGACACCGCTTCTTTTTCGATGCCGACGAGGTTGAAGCTCTTCCTGCGGAGGAAGGCCGTTCCCGGGCTGCAACTGCGGTGGCGCGCGTGTTGGTCGCGGGGATTGGAAACATCTTCTTGGGCGACGACGGCTTTGGAGTGGAGGTCATCCGCCGCCTTGCTGCACGGGAGCTTCCGGAGGGTGTAAAAGTCTCTGACTTCGGCATTCACGGGTTCGACCTCGCTTACGCGCTTCAGGACGGGTACGAAACCACCATCCTCGTCGACGCCTACCCTCATGGACAGGCACCAGGGACCGTGTCGCTGGTAGAGCCGGATTTGAGCAATCTGGACTCGCAACCGCAGGCCATGGTTGATGCGCATGCGATGAACCCACTCAATGTCTTGCGTATGGCGACATCGATGAACGGGAAGCTGAGAAGAATTCTGCTGGTGGGCTGTGAGCCGCAAACTTTCGGCCCGGAGGAAGGACAGCTCGGGCTAAGCGAGTGCGTCGAAGCATCCGTAGACCAAGCTGTTGAGATGGTTCTCTCGGCTGTCAACAAGGCTCTACCGCAAGGTGAAGACGCAATCCAGAAGTCATCTTGAAAGGATAAGGAGACTCACATGAGCGGAAACAATAACCACGAATCTGCGACCGACCGGGACACGCTGTACATGCTTACCGGCGTAGCGTGCATGGTCTTTGGCGCCGGCTTGATTCTTTCCAATCCGCTCGTGCGGCGCTATCTGGGCGGCATCGGTATCGGCAATCTGGCGCAAGCCGCATTGCCCGATCTCGATCGCTACCTCAAATTGCGCTCCATGTAGCGTTGGCGTAAAGGGTGAAGCACCCGATTGCTCGGGAGGGGGTTTTCACCGTCGACGTGGTGGGCTTGGTCAGACGGTGGCATTTCGTATGACACCGCAAAACGAAAGCGTGCACTATGTGATCGACGCTAGGGCCAGCCAGTTCACGGTGCAGGCCTTTGCCAGTGGGTTGATTTCAGCCGTCGCTCACAGCCCGAAGATTGCGATCCGCGACTGGTCCGGAGACGTTGATTTCGTCCCTGAAACGCTTCGGGAAGCCCGGCTCAAAGTGGCGGTTAAGACGGCATCACTTGAGGTCCTCGATGAGTTGCGAGACGGCGATCGGCGCGAAATCCATCGCGTCATGAACAACGAGGTGCTCGAAACGGCGAGGTTTCCGCAGGCCGTATTTCAGAGTTCAAACGTTGCCGTGGAACGGCTCAAGGAAACACTGCACCGCGTAAATGTCACTGGAGGGCTTGAACTGCATGGAGTGACCAACAATCACTCGTTCTTCGCGCAGTTGGCCTTTGGTGTCGATTCTCTTCGGGCATATGGCGAATTCACGCTGTTGCAGACGGATTACGGAATGCACATTGCTTCCATCGCCGGCGGAACTTTGAAGTTGCAAGATGAGCTGAAGTTTACCTTTTATGTGGTGGCGCGCAAGAAGGGTTAAGAGAGGAACGCAGACGAGGTGAATGATCCCAATGGAGTTGCAGGGGGCGATGCTCGATATGCCGTCGACGCCGCACAACCCGTGCCGCAGGAGGCGACCGTTCGCTACGTAATCGACCCCAGGGCGAGTACTTTCCTCGTGCAAGCGTCCTCCACGGGGCTTTTGTCCGCCTTTGGACACGATCCGAAATTTGCAATTCGCGATTTTCAGGGTGACGTGGAGTTCACTCCGGGCAGCGCCAATCTAGATGATGCTCAAATGCGGTTGCGAGTTCGTGCCGACTCCCTGACCGTGGTGAATGACATCAGCGAGAATGATCGCGAAGAAATCGAACGAAGAATGAATACCGAGGTGCTCGAGAGTGATCGTTTCCCCGATCTCTACTACGAAGTTCTCCGGGTCAAGGGAAGCGGCAATGGGGAGCGCTACTGGCTGGTGCTCGATGGCGAACTGACCATGCGCGGCGTTACTCGGAGTCTGCCGGTTTCGACGCGTGTGCTGCTGAACGGCGGATCGCTGCGTGGCTCCGGAGAATTCTCCGTAAAGCTCAGCGAATTCGGGATTGCCCCCGTCACCGCGGTGGGCGGGGCGATTCGACTGAAAGACGAATTGAAGTGCTCTTTCGACGTTGTCGCCCGGAAACAGGAACAATGAAGCAGGGGTGGAGAATATGGATGACGACGGTGCGTTCGTATCATCCGGAGACTGTCACATGTGCCTAGCGATTCCCGGAAAAATCATCGAAATCTCTGCGGAAAACCCTGACACCGCCGTTGTCGATGTGGTGAGTGTCAGAAGGAAAGTCGATCTCGGCCTTCTGCAGGATGATCGTCCGCAGCCCGGCGACTGGGTGCTCATTCACGTCGGCTTCGCCATGAGCAAGATTAGCGAGCAGGACGCCCATGACCAGATGCAGACTTTGCGCATCCTGGGAGAGGCGGAAGCAGCGATGCAGGAAGTAGAGGGATATGGCTTGCCCGATGCCAGCGACAGCGACCCGAACTGAGCAAACGTATCACCGACCATAGAAGTAAAAGTGTGACGAATGAAGTTCGTTGACGAATTTCGAGAACCCGAGTTAGTCCGGCGAACCGCTGAGGAGATCCGGCGCCTTGCCGATCCCCATCGTCACTACCGTCTCATGGAAGTCTGCGGTGGCCATACCCACGCCATCTATCGTTTCGGTCTGAAGGATCTTCTGCCGGACAACATCGAGCTGATTCATGGACCCGGTTGTCCAGTATGCGTTTTGCCGATGGGCCGCATTGATGATGGGCTGGCTTTAGCCATGGATCCCAATGTCATCTTCGCAGCGTTTGGCGACATGATGCGCGTCCCCGGAGCCAGCGGCAGCCCACTCGAGCACAAAGCCCGGGGCATGGACGTCCGCATTGTCTATTCACCCTCGGACGCATTGAAGTTGGCGCGACTGAACCCCGATCGCCACGTCATGTTCTTCGCGATCGGATTCGAAACTACGGCGCCTTCAACCGCGCTGACCTTGATGCGTGCCAAGGCGGAAAGCATCCACAATTTCTCTGTCTTCTGTAATCACGTAACCATCATTCCCGCGATCCGCGCCATCCTGGACTCTCCCGACATGCGTCTCGATGCCTTCATCGGCCCGGGGCACGTCTCCACCGTGATCGGTTGCCGGCCCTACGAATGGATCGTGAAGAATGAGCACAAACCCATCGTCGTCTCCGGATTCGAGCCGCTCGACATGTTGCAATCGATCGTCATGCTCTTGCACCAATTGAAGAAGGGCGAAGCGAGGGTCGAGAACCAATACAAGCGCGTCGTTCCCTGGGAAGGGAATCGCGCGGCTCTGCGCGCGATGGCGGAAGTCTTCCAGCTGCGTCCCTACTTCGAATGGCGAGGTCTGGGATTCATTTCGCAATCAGCTCTGCGCGTGCGCGATGAATACGCCGAGTGGGACGCGGAGCGGAGATTCGAAGTGCCCGGCGTACGCGTCACCGACCCCAAGGCCGCGCAGTGTGGAGAAGTCTTGAAAGGTGTTTTGAAGCCTCATCAATGCAAATTGTTCAGCCGCGAGTGCACGCCCGAGCATCCCATCGGTGCACTCATGGTCTCTTCGGAAGGATCATGCGCAGCGTATTACAACTACGAACACCGCAAAACGGCAATGGTGAACATTCAGAGCTCGACCGCGTAATTCCAGAATCCGCGCCGGGCGACTCCAAGCCGCGCATTCGTTTTCGTGAGCCGCAGATCGAAATGGCTCACGGTGCGGGCGGCAAGGCTAGCCGACGGCTGGTCGAGGGACTTTTCGCCCCCCTTCTGTTTGGCGATTCCTACGAACCCTTGGGCGATGCCGCTCACTTTGCGATCAACGGGGCCAGCGTCGCCGTCACGACCGACGCCTTTGTCGTGAAGCCACTAAGCTTTCCTGGCGGTTCCATCGGCGACCTCGCCGTAAATGGCACCATCAACGATCTCGCCGTCTCGGGGGCGCGCGCCGAAGCGCTCGTGGTCACTTACATTCTCGAAGCCGGCTTGCCCACTGACATTCTTGCCGCTGAGGTGCACGCCATGGCCGAATCCGCGCGCAGCGCCGGCGTGAAGATCACGGGAGGCGACACCAAAGTCGTTGAGCACGGCAAGGCCGATCGCATGTACATCACCACAACCGGCATCGGTTCGCCTATACGCGGATTAAAGATCGATGCGCGCTCGGTCCGCAAAGGAGACAAGGTTCTCCTCTCGGGTCCGATCGGTGATCATGGCATCACGATTCTTCTGGCGCGCGGCGATCTCGATTTCGAAGCTGACTTGCGCTCTGATACGCGTTCTGTTCTGCCCCTCGTTGAAGCCGTGGCGCGAGTCGCCGCTCCGGGCCTTCGCTGGATGAGAGATCCCACGCGCGGTGGTGTCGCCACATCGCTGAATGAACTGGCGCGTGACTGCGGGCTGGGCGTCTGCCTGCACGAGGAATCCATCCCGGTGCGGGACGCCGTGCGCGGCGCGTGCGAACTGTTAGGACTCGATCCGCTGCACATTGCCAACGAAGGACAGTTTCTGGCCGTCGTCGCCGCTGAATATGCGGACACGGCTATTAATGCTCTCAACCTGGCGCCGGGAGGGGAGCAGGCCCAGATCATCGGTGAAATCTGCGACCAGCCGGCCGGATCGGTGCTCGTGAGCACTTCCTACGGCGGCAGCCGCATCGTTGACATGCTGGTTGGAGATCCACTGCCTCGAATTTGTTGAATGGCCACTGGATATCAACTCGCCACCCAGATCGAACAGCGGTTCCTCGAGCGGAACCGCATTTTCGAATCTTTCTTCGCGCGCGAGTCCGTGCGCCTAGCCGAAGCCTGCCGCGAAATGTCGGAACGCTTCCTTCGCGGCGGACGCTTGCTGGCTTTCGGACGTGGCCCTTACGCCACCGATGCGCAACATGTGTCGGTAGAGTTCGTGCATCCAGTCATCGTCGGCAAGCGCGCCTTGCCGGCTCTCGATCTTTCGATGCTCTTTCGCCCGTGGCTCGAAACGATTCTTCGCCCCGCGGACATCGTTATGGGTTTCGGTCCTCCCGAAGGCGATCCCGAAGTTTGGGCTACGCTACAGGAGGCTCACGTGCGTGAGGTCATGACCTTCGCGCTACCGGGCACGGAAGGTTCCTACGTGCTACGTCCATTGACCGAGGACGCTTTCATCCATCAGGAAATGATTGAGATGCTTTACCACACGCTCTGGGAAAGCGTGCACGTCTTTTTTGAGCATCGCGAGTTGGGTCACGAACTAGGTGAAACGGAATTCTTGTACCCTTTCCTCGGCCGCGAAAAACAAGCCACTGACGACCTGATTGCCGAGGTCGCCAACTCCATCCAGATGAAAGTCCGTGACGATTCGTTGTTGCGCGAACGTGTGGCTCGCGAACAGGCGGACGCGATCAGCAATTTCGCGCTGGCCATCGCGGAGCGCCTGCAGCGCGGAGGCAAGCTCATTCTGTTCGGCAACGGAGGTTCCGCCACCGACGCCAACGACTGGGCCATCGACTGTGTCTTGCCCCCCGGCGGACATCAACCGATTCCCGCCGTCTCGTTGTCCATGGAACCTGCAAACATCACTGCGATTGCCAACGATGTCGGAACCGACGTTGTCTTCCTTCGTCAAATGATCGCGCAGGCCCGGCCCGAGGACATTGCGATCGGCATATCCACCAGCGGCGGCTCGCGCAACATTATCATGGCGCTCGAAGAAGCTCGCAAACGCGGCTTGTTGACGGCCGCCCTCCTTGGCTACGACGGGGGAGAGATTCTGAGGCGCGGACTGGTGGACTTTCCCGTCGTCGTTCCCTGCGACTACATTCCCCGCATCCAGGAAGTGCAAGCCTCGTCGTACCACATCATCCGCGAGTTGATCGAGGTACTGGGTCGTGGCCAAGCTTGAGCTCTTCGGAACGGCGCGCTGCCCGCACACCCAGGATATGCGGGACTGGCTCGAGTGGCAGCGGCGCGACTTCGTTGAGCACGACGTGGAACTCGACCAGGAAGCCCGCACGCGCTTGCGCCTTCTCTCGCCCGGGCAGCGCAGCGTCCCGGTCCTGGTGGAAGACAACAAAGTCGTTCAAGTCGGATGGCAAGGTCGCACCTGCATGATCGAGGCAGAGTAGATGGCCAGTGCGTGCTCCATACGCGTGCGCGGCGTAGTCCAGGGTGTCGGGTTCCGGCCGTTCGTTTACCGATTGGCGCTTGAAAATACTCTCGCCGGCTGGGTCCTGAACGGCGAAGAGGGCGTCGAAATTCATCTGGAAGGCGCCGAACAAAGTCTGGACGCCTTCGTGCACGATCTGAAAATTCATCCCCCGCCCGCCGCCAGCATCGCCGAAATTCAGGTCGCACCCGCGGCACTGGTCGGCCTGAAAGAATTCACCATCAGGACCAGCACGTCGGCGGAGCATCCTACTGTTCGCATCTCGCCAGATTTACCCATGTGTGAGGACTGTCTGCAGGAATTGTTCGACCCCGCAAACCCGCGCTATCTGTACCCTTACATCAACTGTACGAACTGCGGCCCGCGCTACTCAGTGGTGCGCTCACTCCCCTATGACCGGTGCAACACCACGATGGAGCATTGGGCGCTGGATGCTTTCTGCTCCAATGAATATCACGATCCGGCAAATCGCCGCTTTCATGCGCAGCCCGTCGCCTGTCCTTCCTGCGGGCCCGGTGTTTTCCTGCGTGAAGGCTCAAGCATTTCTGGCGGGAACACCGAGGCGATCGGCCGCACGGCTAAACTTCTTTGCGAAGGAAAGATTGTCGCGCTAAAGGGGATCGGCGGTTATCACCTGGCGTGTGATGCCCGGAATGCCGTGTCGGTCGCGGCTTTGCGCGAACGCAAGTTCCGTAAGGAGCGGCCCTTCGCTGTGATGGCGCGTGACCTGGATGTTGCACGCACCCTCGTCGAACTCTCGGCCGAGTCGGAGCGAATGCTGCTCTCCGTTGCGCGCCCCATCGTTCTCGGCGAAGCACGTGCGCACCTCGCAGACGTGGCTCCGGAGAACAACGACCTTGGCGTGATGCTGCCCTACACGCCACTTCATCATCTATTGTTCGCTGCAGGCGCTCCCGACGTTCTGGTCATGACCAGCGCCAACCGTTCGAGTGAGCCGATCGCCTACGAAGATGATCAGGCGCTCGAACGACTGTCGGGCATCGCGGATGCCTTCCTGGTTGGCGAGCGTCCGATCGCGCGTCGTGTCGATGATTCCGTCGGCCGCGTTGGCGCGTTCGGCCCCATGATTCTTCGCCGCTCCCGCGGCTACGCCCCCGGCGCCGTCGCCTCTTTGCCCGGGAAGAGGCCAATTCTAGCGGTCGGGCCAGATCTCAAGAACACCATCACTTTGGTCGTGGATGGTCAGGCCTTCGTCTCCCAGCACATCGGAGATCTTTCGCACTACGATTCTCTGCGTGCGTTTCGCGAGACCATCGCTGACACTTTGTCGATGTACGAGGTGGACGTCAGAGAGTTGCTGCTGGTCCACGATTGCCATCCGCAATACGCCTCGAGCACTCACGCGGCGGAAATGCACGCGTTCGAAACTCGCACCGTGCAGCACCACCGCGCCCACATCGCTTCCGTCCTGGCGGAGCGCGGGGAATGGAGCACTCGAGTCATTGGCGTCAGCCTTGATGGAACGGGCTATGGCGACGATGGCAGCATTTGGGGCGGCGAGATTTTCTCCGGCAGCATAGCCCAGGGTTTTGCACGGGTGGCCCACCTTCGACCAGCAACCTTGCCGGGTGGGGACGCCGCGGCGCAGAACCCTGTTCAGGCCACCGCAGGATTCCTCGCTCAGATCGAGAATCTCCCCGACCTGAGCCGAGAGCCATTTCATTTCTCCCGGCGGTATTCCGATTCGCTCGATCTGGTCCGCAACGGCGTCCGCACATTTCCCACAACATCGATGGGAAGACTCTTTGATACGGTTGCAGCTCTGTTGGGCTTCACTCGTTCCATCACCTTCGAGGGCCAGGCCGCCATTTGGATCGAACAACTTGCGCGCACGTCTGCACCGGTAGACGCATATCCGTTCCCCTTCGAAGACCGTCAACTCGATTTTCGTCCTCTGCTGGCTTCCGTAGTTCGCGATCGCGTCCAAAAACGCAATACCGCGGAAATCGCTCGCGCATTCCACCGCGGTGTTGCCGAAGGCTTGCGCGACGCCATCGTCATTCTGGCCGCCGAGTATGAGGCGCGCACGGTTGTGCTCTCAGGCGGTGTCTTCCAGAACGAGATGCTTTTGTCTGACTTGAAAGACGCCACTGCGGCGACACACTTACAAATTTGGACCAATCATCTGGTGCCGCCCAACGACGGCGGTATCAGCCTGGGACAGGCCGCCATGGCGGCATTCGGGCGATTTGATGAGGCACGCTGAGCATGCATGAACTCTCTATCGCGATGAGCATTGTTGAAATGGCGGAAGAAGAAGCTCAGCGCCACGTAGGCCGGGTCTCCGCCGTTCGTCTCAAACTCGGTGCGCTTTCCGGCGTGGTGAAGGAGGCACTCCTTTCCTCTTTCGAGATGGCGTGTTTCGATACGCCCTTGGCGGGTTCCCGCCTGATCATCGAGGAGCTTCCAATCGTTGTTTTTTGTAGTAACTGTCAGGCTCGTCGAACGCTGACTTCGGCGCACTGGTTTTGCTGTCCGGAATGCGGCACGCCCACGCCCGAGATTTTGCAAGGCAAGGATCTTGAAGTTGTAGCACTGGAGATGACTGACGATGTCCGAGCCCAGGCTGGTTGAAGTTCGCAAGAACGTACTAAAAGCTAACGACGTGATCGCACGCTCGCTGCGTGATCGCTTTCGCTCCGCTGGAGTCTTCGTAGTCAGCCTGGTATCGAGCCCCGGCTCTGGTAAAACGGCGTTTCTGGAGAGCACGCTGACCACTCTGCGTGCGAATTACCGCGTCGCCGCACTGGTTGGGGACCTGGCCACCGAAAACGACGCTCTACGCCTCGCCCGCAGCCAGGCTCCCGTGAAACAGATCATCACTGGGACCATCTGCCATCTTGAAGCAGCGATGGTTGAAAAATCTCTCGCCGAATGGGATCTCAATCGTCTGGATTTTCTCTTTATCGAGAACGTCGGAAATCTCGTCTGTCCTTCTTCGTACGACCTCGGCGAAAACCTTCGGATCGTTCTGATGTCGGTGACTGAGGGCGAGGACAAGCCTTTAAAATATCCCACCATCTTCAACAGCGCGGACCTCGCGGTAATCGCCAAGATGGATTTAGCCGCTGCCGTGGAATTCAATTCCGCAGCGGCCCGGGCCAACATCCAAGCGGTCCGTCCCGGAATGCCGGTGTTCGAACTATCGTCCAAGTCGGGGCAGGGAATGCGCGACTATTTCGATTTTCTTGCGTCGAGTTTTGCGCAAGTTCGCTCCGTGGCGAATGTCGAAACGGTTTGATACCGCACAGACCTTGGTTCTGCCGCGAATCGGGTTTATTCCGTACCCACTTGTGTAGACCACCCGTATTCTGTTAGAAATCTTGAATTACATTTACTGTCAATGGGGTCGTATCAGATTCAAGAACTTGCATTATTCAAACACGGACATTTTATACTCGTGAACCCTTGCTAGCTCGATCCGGCGCCCACGGAACTCCCACGTAGCAGTTCCGCCGGTGTAAGACCTCGAACCTCCTAGCCAACCTCGGGAGTTTCGGATGTTTGTTGTTCGCAGGCCAGACGTCGTCGCGAGGTGCCTAGCCTCCTGTGTGCCTGCACAAATTTGCGAACTCCACACTGAATTGGTAGCTCCCACGCAACCCCCTTATCGCGGAGGAAGATATGGCGACTAACCTCGTTCGCATCGAGAACGATTCTGACATCCAGGAACGGCTCGCAGCCGAACGCGCGCGCCTACGCAAAATCGCCGGGCTCGACCGCCCTGCCCACTTCCATCGGCCAGTGGAGCGAGCATTTACCGCCGAACAGCGTCCGCACGTCACCATCCTGTTCGGAGGTTTTACGTGGAAGCACGAAGACCTGATCCGCGCAGTATTTCAGGGGTGCGGCTACCGCTGCGAGAAACTGCCTGTGCCGAACGTCAACGCCTTTCAAACTGGCAAGGAATTCGGCAATAATGGCCAGTGCAATCCGACTTACTTTACGGTCGGCAATCTGGTGCAGTACCTGCAATTCCTGGAGAAGGAAGGCATGTCGCGCCAGCAGATTTTGGATAACTTCGTTTTCTTCACCGCAGGATCCTGCGGCCCCTGCCGCTTCGGCATGTACGAGGCCGAATACCGCTTCGCGCTGAAGAATGCCGGCTTCGACGGCTTCCGCGTGTTGCTGTTCAAGGACAGCGATGGCATCAAGGCGGCCTCCGGCGAGCCTGGCCTCAAGTTCACCATCGATTTCGGATTCGGCATGTTGAACGCCATGCATCTGGGCGATGTCTTCAACGACCTCATCTACCAGATCCGGCCCTTCGAAGTGAATAAAGGCGAAACGGATCGTGTGTTCCGCGACGCGGTCGACACGCTCTGCGAAGATCTCAAAAATCGGGATTCGTTCGAAATCGAAGAACGCGCGCCTGAGTGGGCGAAGCCGAAGTTCAAGAGCAATAAAGTCCTCCGCAACACCTTTAACGTGTTTGGCAAATGGCACGAGCACATGTGGGGCAAAGACTACCTCAAAGCCTTGCGCGCTGCCCGCGACAAGATGGACTCCATCGAGGTCGATCGTACGCGCGTGAAGCCGATCGTCAAGATTACCGGCGAATTCTGGGCGCAGATCACCGAAGGCGACGGCAACTTCCACATGTTCGAATTCCTGGAACGCGAGGGCGCGCAGGTGATCGTCGAGCCCATTGCCACCTGGGTTGCCTATCTGATGTACCAGGCCAAAGCCCACGCCAAGGCGAAGTGGCCCGTGAATCGCCCGCATCGCGATCCGGAGTGGCACGAGTTCAAAAAGCAGTTCGCCAACTACATCGGACTGCGTAAGAAATTGTGGGGCATCGGCGCGGGCGAGCGCATGTGGAACTTCTTCTACCATCGCACCATCAAAAATCTGGGCGGCATCACCCATCACCTCGTGCCGCAACCTGAACTCGCCGAGATGGCGCATCCCTTCTACAACCAGTTCGCCCGCGGCGGAGAAGGCCATCTCGAAGTTGGCAAGAACGTGTACTACACCGTGCACAAGCTCTGCCACATGGTGCTGGCGCTGAAGCCGTTTGGGTGCATGCCTTCTTCGCAGTCCGACGGTGTGCAATCTGCCGTCGTGAACAAGTTCAAGGACATGATCTTCCTCCCCATCGAAACGTCCGGCGAAGGCGAGGTCAACGCCCATAGCCGCGTCCAGATGGCGCTCGGAGAAGCCAAGGTCAAAGCCAAGACGGAGTTCGAGCAGTGTCTCAGCAAGACTGGCAAGTCCCTGACCGAAATTCGCGAATACATCGACGAGCATCCGGAATTGAAGCGGCCCTTCTACCATGTTCCGCACAAGGAGGGCGTTGCGGGCACGGCTGCTCAATTTATTCTCCACGTCAACGATCGCATCAACAAAGACACTCACTTTTGGAAACGCACACGCGTTCCAGTGGCCGCGCCTGCTGCGGCGAGCGGAGACTAAAAACTGAATCCAGATTCACGGGGAGCAATCGAATGGCTCGATTGCTCCTTCCGCATCTCAAGCTTTAGCGTTTGTGAACCGGAGTTGTTGAACGAGAGAGGTAAAGATGCACGATCACAAAGGTACTCCGCTGGTCCAGATCGCTCCCTTGGAGCCTGTGCTTCCCAAAGTCCGGCACGACCAGAAGCCGCACGATCACACTACGAAATACCTGGTGGGCCTCGATGT
>Ga0210406_10002459_pt1 | contig 21126 bp, 21 predicted proteins | sample IncBWC30MmetaG_FD_155454 | JGI IMG/M metagenome (GOLD analysis project Ga0210406, IMG submission 155454) | Forest soil microbial communities from Barre Woods Harvard Forest LTER site, Petersham, Massachusetts, United States - Inc-BW-C-30-M | ecosystem: Environmental > Terrestrial > Soil >... | reverse complement strand
CTCGAAGCTTGCCGCCTGCGCTGGTAATCGCGGCGCTAGTTCGCGTGTCCTCCGACTGCGCAGGACCGACTGCTCGCTCGCGTTTATCGCGAAGCAGCCGTATTGCCTTCCCCCAACGAGGACAGCGTCGGCGTCCTGGTTTTGCTTTTTTCGAAGCCCAATAGCCCGGAGTCGGGGAAGCACAATGGAAAGCCCATGGTCCGAACCCTCGAACCAGCATACTCAACCACGTGCTTGCCAGGCGTGATTCGCCTCAAGTGGTGAACGGGTACTAAAGTGCGACTATCATGATGTGACCGGTACTTTGCAACCCCTACTGCGCAGCGGGTGCGACCTTCTCTACGTGAACGGTCTTCTTTGCAGGGTCGAATTTGCCTGCCAGCACCACGTGCACAGCAGGGAAGTTCCTGACGGCCTGCGGGTTGTCGACAATCCAGATTCCTTGATCGTCGTCTGCCACAAAGACGGCCCGCTGGGGTTTCCATTCGGGGTGCCCCACCGAAGCACCCCCACGCCAGCATTTCTCGACACAATCCGCGCGGCCCGGCTTCGTGTGCTGCGTTCCGCAACTCTCATCACTGATCCAACCAGAGCGGGATGCGTCCGTTTGTTGACCTGACACTGACCCGAGCGCTACGAGACCGCAAAGGAGCAAGAAAACAAAGGCAATTCGGCTCCTGATCATCCTTTCCTCCTTCTGCTTCCGCCGCCTTTACCAAAGGTTCAGAAATCCAGAAACCTAACCGGGAGTTGCAAGCCAACGAAAGTCGTCAACCATGCTCTTGAGTTCTGATAAGGCTTTGGCGTCTTGTGGGCCGGTGGAGTTAAAAAGCGGGTCTAGCAGCCCACACCTCTTACAGTATGAGTCCATTCCAATCCTGCGGATACCAACTTGTGCCATTCAGGAAACGGTCGATAAGATTCGCAATACCCTTGGCGGTTCTGGGCTTGCAGCGGAGAGCGCGTCCGAGGGGAACTCCGCAGATTTGCTGGGCTTCCTGGACTTCCGAGTGCCGGGTTAGAAACGGAGAGTGCTTTCGGACCATTCATCGGCCGCCGCGCTCCGGGCGCGCTTCTACCCTTTGTGGTTATTTCCAGACCTTACACAAGAAAGTGAGTATCTATTTCCGGATTAGATCAATCTGAAGGATGAAGCCGGGAATGACTCCCACGAGAACGATAAAAAAAGAGGTTATCGGGGATAGAACGCGCGACGGAGTCAGTATTTGGCATTTTGCACGGACAAGATCGTCTCGGGGAAAGAAAAACGGAGGAATCCAGTGAAGCAATCATGGACTCCCAAGAGCCTGTTGTTCATGCTGTTCACCGTCACGATTGCCCTATTGTGTGGTCCGGGCATTGGCTCGACCGGACGTGTACTCACGCAATCTGAAACATCAGCAAAACTCGCCTCGGCGCCTCAACCGCTTAGTCCTGAGGGCCAAGCTTCATTGCGAGCCATCATTCAGGCAGCAAATCTCTCTGACCTGCGCTGGCCGGATTTTAGCGATTACGGCAGGCATGTGCAGAAATTTTACGAGTCGTACGCGTATTCCCTGGTGTGGATAAGGGGAATGCAACCAACCGGGCAGGCGCAGCAAGTAATCGCGCTTCTCTTGGGGGCGGAACTAAAGGGATTGTCCGCGGAGGATTACGACGGGCCGCGCTGGCGCGACCGGCTGGCGAAACTCAAGCCCACGGCGTCCCAGCCATCTGAAGCAGATGCGGTGCGATTCGATGCCGCGCTCACCGTCAGCGTGATGAGGTATATCTCGGACCTTCATATCGGCAAGGTGAATCCGAAGCATTTTGACTTTGGTTTGGACGTCGAGGCCAAGAAATACGATTTGCCCGAATTCGTGAAAGGACATGTTGTGGACACTTCCGATGTCGCCGGCGTTCTGGCGCAAGTGGAACCTCCCTACCCGGGTTACCGGCGCACGATCCAAGCCCTGCACACTTACTTGGAGCTTGCGAGGGAATATGACGGCAGACCACTTCCCGCCATACAAAAAACGATTGCGCCTGGCGACTCCTATGCAGGCATCCCTCAATTGATTCGCCTGCTCCGACTGGTGGGCGACCTTCCTGCCGACGCGAATGTTCCGGCCGATGGAACGGTTTACCAGGATTCACTTGTGCGCGCAGTCAAGAATTTTCAGGGCCGGCTTGGCCGGGACCCGGATGGACGAATCACTGCCGAAACCTTGGCTGATCTGAACGTGCCACTCGCCAGCCGCATGCGGCAGATGCAACTGACCCTCGAACGCTGGCGATGGCTGCCCCCTGCTTATGAGAAGTCACCCATCGTGGCGAATATCCCGGAGTTTCACCTGCGCGCCTATGATGAAAACTTCAAAATCACTTTGCAAATGAACGCAGTTGTAGGCAAAGCCTACGGCCACAATACACCGGTATTTAGCGACACCATGGAATATGTCGTATTCCGACCCTACTGGAGCGTTCCCTATTCCATCGCAAGAGCTGAATTTCTGCCGCACATCGCTCGCGATCCCGACTACCTGGCGAAGAAAGGATTCGAGGTGGTGAACAGCCGCCAGGAGGTCGTTACGTCGGGAACAGTGACGAGCGACGTGCTCGAGCAGCTCCGCGCGGGCAAGCTTTTCATCCGGCAAACGCCCGGTCCCAAGAACTCCCTCGGACTCGTGAAATTTATCTTTCCGAATAACTACAACATATACTTTCACGATACGCCCGAGCAGATATTCTTTTCGAAGTCCCGGCGGGATTTCAGCCACGGGTGCATTCGGCTGGAAAAGCCCGCCGATTTGGCTGCGTGGGTGTTGCGCAACAACCAGGGCTGGGACATGGATCGCGTCCATGCGGCCATGAACGGAGCCACAACGCAGCAGGTGAATCTTGTGCATCCGATTCCGGTACTGATCCTTTATGCCACAGTTATCGTGACTGAGGACGGCATCGTTCACTTTTACGACGACATCTACGGGCACGACGTCGCACTCGACAAAGTTCTTGAGAAAGGTTACCCCTATCCGAGCTAATCGCCGGTCCTCAGGCCGGCAGGGCGGCGAAACACCACCTTAATCGCCGGCGGCGAGGGTAGCGGGGCAGTCGAGGCACCACTGGCGGACGCGGCCAACGTCGACGTGAATGAAGTCAGAGTGAGGGTAGTAGCCCACACCGCCGCGATGCAGAGCGAGAGCGGCCTTGCGCAGCTTGAACGTGTCGATGCCTGGCATGCGCAGGTCGATGGCTTCCGCTTGAATGTGCAGGCTGTTCTTGGCGACTCCGATGGTGTGAGCGCGAAGAGATTCGTTCGTCGACGGAGTGCGGTAGCCGCAGACAACGTCGATCTCGCCGCCGGGATGGCCAATCGACGATGTGAGATCGGAGAGGATATCGTAGAGGCGGGGATCGAAATGACGAACGTCACCGGTCCGATGATCGCGGAGGAAATAATCGAGCTTGGCGAGCGCGCCCGGAATGTACTGGTCATCATGGCGATAAACAATCTCAATCCGCTCAGCGGTGTGCGTGTTATAAAGCAGCAGGAGATGATCCCTGCCCTCATTAGAAGGCGACTGGTCGGAGGACGCCGCGCGCGATTGAGCACGCGCGCCGCCCGTCGCAATCAACAACAGCATTGCGCTCGCGACCCAGAAACACCACGAAGTCTTTCGAGATGCAGGCATATTTTCTCTTTCGACGTAATTTTACCACACGCAGGCGTTGCACCCGATTCGTCCGGGTCTTGCAAGATGCGCTAAAACTGGAATGTATGGAGGGCGGCTACCGAACCTATGCAAGAAGCGGCGAAAAACCTACTCCTGGTTCTCGTTGCGCTCTTCCCCATTGTGGACCCGCTGGGAGGCAGCCCCTTCTTTCTGGCGCTGACCAGGGAATACGCACCGGAAGCGCGAAAAGCATTGTCATGGCGCATAGCCATGAACAGTTTTTTCTTGCTGATTGGGTCGTATTTTGTTGGGACCTACATTCTCGCCTTTTTTGGGATTTCACTGCCAGTGGTGCAACTCGGCGGAGGGCTAATCGTCATCGCTACGGGATGGGCGCTCCTGAAACAGCGCGACGATGAAAAACACGACGTACACAGAACGGTGCAGCCACAGGACCCATTCCACCAGGCGTTCTATCCCTTGACCATGCCACTGACCGTAGGCCCGGGATCCATCTCTGTGGCGATCACGCTGGGTGCGAATGCGGCTCGCCGTCACGCACTGCATCCCCTAACAATCTTGACGGCGCTCATTGGATTGATGTTGATCGCAATCAGCATTCTCCTGTGCTATGCATTCGCTGACCGGTTGGCGCGAATCCTGGGAGCAACGGGGATGACGGTGATCACGCAATTGTCCTCATTTTTTCTGGTTTGTATTGGTGTGCAAATCGCTTGGAATGGGATCAAGGCGTTGCTCGAGTCGGTGACTCTGCACATTGGTTGACGATTTACCTATCGGAAATGCCTTGTGAAGCTTCGCGGCTCCACGGCCAGACTGGTGCGGCGGCGTTTGGCTGATTTGTCTTTGTTCACCGTTACCAAGGTCGGGGAACCCTCTTACTCGGCATGATTGGCGTGCGTTGGCTAGCCGAAGGGCTCTCGTGACGCACTGTGGAGCTGTCAACAACTCGCCCAAAGAGTCGGAGCCTCCGGCGGGGTCCACCACGACACGGTAGCGCGCGTGGTACGCGCGGGCGCGTAGATCTTGGTCGCAGGCAGCGCCATCTTCGAGCAGGGCGATCCCGAGAAAGCGTCGGGCACCTAATGAAACCCGCGCTCGAACACGCAAAGCAACGCGTTCCAATGCTTAGTCAGTGCTAGGAGGTCAGGCTGCCTGTGATAGTCGCAAAAGATTAGGTGTTACCTGATCACCACCGCCAAAGAATTCACCTTTTCGCCGATGGTGTGATTTCCTTCTCGGGCCACACCACCGTCAAGATCAGCGCCACGGCAATGCCAATCGACACTTCGGCGAACCGATGAAAGGCGATCTGCCATGCAGGGCCCATGCGCGGGATCAATAGCACAATCGCCAGCGTAATACCCCCGAACCTATACGCGCTTCGGTCCGCGTGCGCCGCCGTGCAAAGTAGTCCTAGAATGAACACGCTAGCGCCGAACACAAGTGCCTGAGGACTGAAATATCTCGCAACAATTGCGCCAACTGCGGCTCCCAGCGCCGTCCCGACGAAGCGCTGCCAGGAGACAGTGAGCGCCGCGCCCAGGGATGACTGCGCGATTACAAGCGTTGTGATCGGCGCCCAGTAGGCCTCCTGCAGACGGAATAATCGTGCTGTCAGCAGCGAAGCTACCGCCGCCAAGGCCGTCCGCGCGGAATGAACCAAAACCGGCCATCCCCCCCAAGCTGCGCGTTCCTCCCCATCCCCCGCCATTTGCCTCCTCCGCTGTGCTTGACTGGAAGACCCTTACACTGAACTAGTTAGCCTTGCCAGGTCCATCAGCCAACAGCCGCCCAACAAGCCTTTCTGCAGATCATCCGTTTGCGGAGCTGGCGCGGAAAGGCTTGTTGGGCGGCGGACGATATCACCACAACGGCGACCCAGCGCGTACGTTTCAGATGCGATAGGCGGCGCATTTTTCTTTGACTTGCTCGACGGAAGAGGCTCACGGCATTCTCCACGGCCCGATTACTTCAGGCTTTCGCGGGACGCGCGTTTAGGACGAACTCCTCCATTGCTTTGGCGAATCCTTCTTCTTCATTGGTGGAAGTGACATAGGTAGCCGATGCTTGAACTTCGCGGCTTGCGTTTCCCATGGCAATGCTCACTCCGCTCTTCTTGAACATCAGAACGTCATTCGGCATGTCGCCGATAGTTGCGATCTCTTCGGCCGGAATGTTGAGCCGCTTCGAGATCGCGAGCACCACTTCGCCCTTGTTAGCCCGCGGATGCGTCACGTCGAGATAGTATGGCTGCGACCTGGCCGCAGAAATGTGCTCACCGCCGGCTTGCTGAACGTCATTTTCGCATTTCGCGACGCCTTCGAGGTCGTCACTTACGCCGACAATTTTTGCGACGCGGCCGAGCAGCCCGTCGAACGTCTTGACCACTTTGGGCGGAAACTTCACGGTCCACTGTTCGCGGGCTACGTGCGCCGCGTTCATGTCGCGCACGAACCAATCGGTGGCCGTGTAAATCCACACATCCAGACCGTGCTTCTCGATGGCCTCGATGACCTGCTCCGGCACTCCCGCGGGCAGAAAATTCTGATCAACAACGGTCTGAAGATCGGGCTGAATTAAGACTCCGCCATTGAACGCCGCCAGTGGCTGGACCAGCTTCAGCGGATCGATCAGCATGGCCATGCCGCGCGGAGGCCGCCCGCTGGTGACGGTGAATTGAATACCGACTTCATGCAGCCGCAAGACCGCTTCGGCCGCCCGCTTCGTCAGCACCTTCTCCTGCGTCACGAGCGTTCCGTCCACATCCGCGATCACCATCTTGCTTGGCTTGGCCATCTGTCCATTTGTCAGTGTCATCTTCAAGCTCGCTTCCTTTTTTTCACTGCGACCGGATTGTCTATTGTTCCTGGTGGTTACACAACAAGCCGCCGTCGACAAAGATCGTGGTCCCCGTAAAGTAATCGGAATCCTCTGAAGCGCTGGCGATACCTGCCACATCTTCGGATTTCCCGAGCCTTCCGAGCGGAATATTTTCCAGCAGTTCTTTCAGTTTCGCTGGATCGTTCAAGAGTTTTGCGTTGATGGGGCTTCGATCGCTCCGGGCGCAATTGAGTTGATGGTGATCTTGTTCGGGGCCAGTTCGATGGCCAGCTCTCGCGTCAGCATTCTGATTCCTCCTTTGCTCGCGCAATACAAGGCAAAATGCGGAAACGGAAGTTCTTCGTGTGCCGAGCTGATGTTGATTATTTTTCCAGGGCGCCCCGATTATCGAAGATGGCGCACCACCGCTGGCGTCACAAAAAACATTCCCTTCAAATTGACCTTTAGCATTTTTTGGCTGCAGCAACGGGGGTCGCTGGCTGAACTCTACTCGACTTTGGCTTTTTCCTCCCACTGGTTCTGAATCATATACTGACCATGATCGATGGTGAAGACTCTCTTACCATACAACTTCACATCCACTTGCGTCTCGTCGCGCAATGGCAGCCAGAACCCATCCACCTTCTGGTACTGCCGGATAAAGTCAGCACGTTTGACCCAGAACGATGGTTTTTTGGCGGGACGGCCGTCAATCTTCGCGACCGCAAAATCGTGGCTCTCGATCCAGATCGTTCCTTCGAACAGATATTTATCTCTTCGCTTGGGGACAGCCTGGAGCACAAAACAGTGGTACGGGCCCAAATCCTCTTCCCCGACAAAATAGAACTGGTAGTTGGCAGGCGTTAGCGCAGCGTCGTGATGCTGCTTCCCGGACGACGCCTCCATCTCGCTGTTCATCAGTCCATCGAAAACCATGTGGCGAACAATTCCTGACCCCTTCTCCGAAGTCTTTTCAAAGGTCTTCACATCGGGCGCGCGATACTCCATGCGGACGACGGTCTGGGCGTCGAGTTTCCCTTCGTGGGTTCTGATTTCGTATGTGCGGATCACCGTGTAGCGCTGCAATGACTCTTTCCGGCGTTCGTTTTCCGCAAGCACTTTCGACACGATCTCGCCTGCTGCCAGATCGCCGCCCAACGAGGAATCCGCATTGCCTTTTGTGTTTTCGCTGGCTAGGAAAGCGCTCTGTTTAGCCCGCGCCCGCGGTGCAAGCCCCAGAGTAAATAACATCAGCCAGCCGATCGCAGCGCAATACATCATTCGCGAGATGTTCATTGCTACGAATTACCTCCTTGAACTATGCCAACAGCGGGAGTTCACACCGCCCTCTCAATTGACCACGCTCAGCAGAAAGGCCGTCTTCTGGCGTTCGAATCCAGTGAACTGTCCAAACTGGGGCGAGGTGACGTTGTTATAGACCTGACTAAAGTTGCCGTGATTCGTGAGATTGATCATGTAGAGCCCCAGACGGATCTTGCGCGAGCCGCTGTTACGTACAAGCGGAATACGGAAGTCGCGGTAGACCTGGAAATCGAGGGAAAAGAAAGTCGGGAAGTGCTGGCTGTTCGGAATACCAACATAGTTTTGCCGCTCATCAACCTTGGAGTAAGGAAACCCGGTATGGACGTCGACGACCGGGCCAAGAATCAACGCATAGGGAAGACGAAAGGTTCCCCAGACAACTACACGGTTTGGAACATCCGAAGGGCGAACACCGTAGACGTTGGGCCGGATGACCGGCTGCTCGAACGGGATGAAGAGGTCTCCGAGCGTGTTCAAATCTCCCCGTGAGCGGCTCCAGATGTAGGAAATGTTCAGATCGCTCTGCTTGATGGGATGGAACCGCAGCGTTGCTTCCGCTTGGCTGTAGTTTTCTCTCCCTGTGCTGAAAAGGCCCAACACGGCCGCCGGTCGGGCGGTTCCGGGAATGTCCGCTCCGGTGATGGGATCAGCGACGAACAGGTCAGTGGTGCTGCTGTGAAGATAGCCCAGCTTTAGAACCGCGCCGCTCCACAGCGCGCGGTCCACTTCCGCGCTGCTGACAAAACTGCGAGCGCTCGAGTTCGGCGAATGACGAATTCGCGATGCGATGGAGCCGTTTCCGTTCGCGATGTATGCGTTCTCAAACGCAACTTCGTTTCCGGTCGCCTGACCATTGAGGTCGTACTCGCTCGTGACACGCGTGGGATTTCCGGCGAAGGCTGCCGCCAGCAACGGAACGCGGTCGTAGAACAGTCCCGTGCCCGCACGGAGGATCGTTTTTTGGTCTCTCCCCGGTGAATACGCGATGCCGAAGCGTGGAGCAAAGGCCCTGGTGCGGCCGACGGTCTGGCTGGTGAATCGTCCTCCAAGGTCCGCGGCGAGGCGCTCGTTGAGCATCCAATGGTCGCGGACGAACTCCTCCACATCGGTCACGGAAGTATCCAACACTCCTGGCCCGGCGAACCCGATCTGCTCGGCGAGACTGCCGTCTTCACGCAGTAGGCGGACGTCTTGTGACCTACTGCTGCCACGAAATGACCGGCGATTCACGTTGGCGCCAATCCGGATTTCATGCCGCCCAAGGAATTTCTTCGATTGAAACTGAAAGTTGGGAGCGGCTTCGACCTGGCTGGAAGACCGCGCCCAGGAGTTGAAGAAATTTCCCCCCCAGCCCTCAGGCGTGAGCAGCATCGCGTCGCTGCCTTGTCCGTGCGCGTTGCTGTCGAAGCGGGTATACGTCAGGGCCATGCGGAACAGCGCACCTGAGGGGAGGCTGTAGACCTCCGAGAGGCTTGCAGAGGCACCTTTGCGGTCGTAGTCCGAAGAAGCAGTCTGAGGGACGAGCGCGTTGATATTGGCGAATTGTGTTCTCAGCGGAAACACATTCAACGTCGCCGTCACGACTTGCCGCGGGGAAAGGATCGCCTGAAGCGTACTGTAGGAAGTGAATCCCTGCTTCTTGATTTCGTTGCGCGGCCAAGCCAGCCCTCGCACCGGATACCGGATCACGTCGTACTCAAACACTTCGGAAAAGCTTATTTTGTCCTTTAGCAGCGGACCGCCAAAGACCACCCGCGGCGTAGCCCGTGAGATGCCGACAACATGATCGTTTTTCCCTCGCACGCTGACGTTCAGGTCGCGCACGCCAAATTTCCAATTTTCAGGCGGCGGCATCGTTTCTACCAACGTAAGGCCGCCGGAGAATCCACCGTTTTCGGCGCTATAGGGAGTCTGCTCGACGCGCACCGACTGCACCGCATCGAGAGGCACGGGAATTGAAAACGAGCCCGTCACAGGGTCGGTCATCTTCGCGTCGTTCACCTGGAGCATCGACTGATCTTCGCCTGAGCCGCGAAAATTCAGCTTTCCTTCGGGAGTGCGAATTACTCCGGGGGTCAGGGGCAGCGCTTCCTTAAAATTCTCTTCAACGAGCGGCAAACCGGAGAGCTGTTTTTCGGTTAGCTTGGAAGCGCTCGAAGAAGTAGTCGAGAGTGGTTCAACCTGTTCCTTCACTTCGATTTTTTGCGCGAGCCCGGTCAACTTGACGGAAATGTTTTGAACGACGGACGCTCCATCCTGGACGTGAAGCGCCGCGGCAAATGGCTCAAATCCATCTCGCTGGAGTTGCAGAACGTAGTCACCGTCCGGTACCTCTCTGAATTCGTAGTTCCCTGCTTCGTCGGTCTCCGCTGTGAGCGAAGCCGAACCATCACCGAGGGGCCGCAGTTCAAGCAATATGCCTTCGGGCGTAGCACTTTGCTCGGATGCATTAGCCAGCGATACCGTTCCCTTGACGGCGCCGCGCTTCTGCGTCGTTGCCTGTGCCGACAGACGTGTAACGCACAGGAGCGTCGTCCCCAGGAGCCAGGCGCTTACCAGGCAACGAACTGCATTGGAGAATCCGCGCGCTACGCATCTCATGGTGGCTTCAGCTTTTCACCTTCTGCTGCGAACGTAGAAACCGCCGCCAGGCGCCGAGCTCTCGAATCCAACTGACCTCGTAGACCAGCTCGCGTTCTTCGCGCGTGTTCTGCTGTTCATTCCACACCATCCGATTTTCCGTTTCCCAGCGCACGTCGACGCCCTCCGGAAACACCAGAACGGGAAAGGCTTCAGTATGAATAGCACTTGCGGACATCCATTCAACCCGCTGGCGCTGGAACGTCTGAAGATCATCATCCTCTGCGACCAGCGTTCCCAGGACTTCAGTGCATTCCGGCTTCCATTCACGAGGGCCTCGACGGACCCGCTAGTTCAATCCAGTGAGAGCAGCCGCTTGAACGGAATAGACTTGATTGCCTTGATCAAAATGCCGGACCGCACCGCCATCGAACGGGATAGACACTGACGAAGAAGTGACGAAAGCGTCCAAAACTCGACGGTGGCGAGCGGCAGTAAATAACCTGCGGCTCCCACACTTCGGGGCTCGGTTACACCCTAACCGCTTGCCCTTGCGTGGCATAAGGAGGTCGTTGTTCGCGAATTCGCTCACCCTGCACGCCCTTTGAACTGGTAAGCGAGATGCACTGTATCGGGCGAGGAGAGTCCATGTCCGGATCGACGCGACAACCGCTTCGGTTGCTACCTATGCCAGCTGCCGAGACTCGCCACCCGGAATTGCCTCTCGAGGTTCTGCGACAAATCCTCCGACCCCTGCACGCTGCAGCGGGCGGGGCACGAGATAAGAGAATCGTGGGCGAATTGAGCCGATGGCAAGCCAACCTCTCGCTCCTCCGCGCCAAAGGGCACACAGACAATTGCGCTGCCCGTCTTGACACTTGGATGTTCGACGAGAAGAAGAGGACACAAATTTTTGCGCGGATAGCGATGCGACTCCGCCGAGCGTCTCGCGACGGGGATCGGCGGCGTTAAGAAGTTTTTTGTGCCGCTCGGCCTGCATCAAGCATCGAAGCCCCGAAAGGTGAAGCGCGAAACAGAGTATCGTCGGCCATCCGGCACGCAACTCGGAGGGTCAAGAACATGAGGAGGTTGTATGTCCGAACTGCATCAGTTTCCCACTCTACCCAGTCAGCCGTTCCGGCTCGATGTGCCTTTACACGAGCTTCTGCAACAACCTTCGCACAAACCCTCGCCTAGCCCGCCGACGTTGACGAAATCCCAGACGTTACCTACAGCTGTGTTTCCTCAATATCCGGAGTTGTTTCACGATCTCGACGAACAGGATATTTTCGCGCATGAGACCGTTCTCCAGACGGGCAAGCGACACTGGCCTGCTTCCAAGGTCCTGAAGACCATGCGCGGCTGGATGGTCCCGTATTTCAAATCACGCATCCTGCCGGGCGAATTTCAGCCCATCATTGCCTACCTGTTCACCGAGTGGAAATGCAACCTGGACTGCCACTACTGCTGGTCGTATGACAACCGCATTAAAGGCATGACGGAGGATACGGCGCGACGCGCCATCGATTGGCTCGAATCCACGCCGTGTCGTGTGCTCGCTCCGACGGGGGGCGAACCGCTGCTCCGCCCTGACTTCGTTCACAAAGTGATCTACTACGCCGCCAAGAAAGACTTCTGGGTCTATCTTGCGACGAACGCGCGACTATTGCGGCCCGAAGTTACCGACCGTCTTGCTGATGCGGGCATTGCCACAGTTAACTTCGCCGTGGACGCAATCAAGGAAAAGCCGGGGCTTCCGAAAGCCTTTGAGCACGTGCGTTCGAACTTTGACTACCTCGTGCGGCGGCAGTACCGCTACGGCTACACGGTCTTTTTCAATACCAACATCTGCCGCACCAATATCGACGACGTGAAACAACTCGCCACCATCGCTCACGAAAATGGGATCTCTATCACTTTCCACATCAATGAGGCTCCCATGATGGAGCAGGGACATTTCAAACATCTCCACGAAAACGACACCTACATCCGGCCTGAAGACTTTCCTGTGGTGGACGAACTTCTCGACTGGCTCATCGACAAGCAGCGCCAGGGATGGAAGATGGTGGATTCGATTCCTCGCCTCCAGAACATGAAGGGCTTTATGCGCGGGGGCGGCGAGCACTGGGGATGCCGCGCCGGACAGAACTGGCTGATCATCCGGACCAACGGGACACTCGCTCCGTGCTTTCCGCTGTACAACGCGTCGTACGACTGGGGCACCGTCGGTAATCAGAAGTTCGACGTCCAGCAACTCTCGGAGATGAAAAAAGGCTGCGAGCCGAATTGCTTTTCGACGCTGGGGTACAACGTCGCGTACTGCTACAGCGCGGCTCGCGTGATGAAATGGCTTTGGAAACAAGCCATGAACGGCTTCCAGGGCGTAACCGGAAGCTTTGAATAACTCTCCCGGACCCCGGTCACGAGAGTAGGAGGAAACCGATGTCTCAACTCACAGCCGCCTCGCAGCAGCAGCGCCCGGTCGAAGTTCCTTTCGAGACCTACAAGCGGCGTCAGGCCGCTCTGGCTCGCTATCGTCTCTACCCGCTGACCGTGTTCTACACTCTGTACGCCATTCTCGTGTTAATTATCGCGTTTTCGACAACGCATCCCTGGACCGCCGTGGTTTTCTTCTCGGCCGGTTGCGTGACATGGACTCTGGTCGAGTATCTCTTCCATCGCTATGTTCTACACGGCCGTTTCCCCCCAGGAAAAGGCGTCATCCGGCGGTTCCTGCATCAACGACTCGACCCTCTCCACTGGGATCACCATATGCGCCCCTTCGATGGAAGGCACATCAGCGGCGAATTGAAGGATATTCTGCCGTTGTTTTTCGTCGCAGCTCCTGTCAGCTTTCTCTTTCCTGTCTATACCGCGCCCGTCGTGCTCGCAGGTGTGGTACAAAGCTACGTCAGCGAAGAATGGCTGCACTACGCGCTGCACTTTTCGAATTCCAGGTTCCCCCTCTTCCGGCGCATGAAGAAATACCATCTGTACCACCACAGCCCCCGCGGAATCGACAAGGGTTACGGCATCACCACTCGCTTCTGGGACGGTGTTTTCGATACTCGATTCCCGCAATCCGTGCGCCGCTCTCTCGGCAGAGACTGAAAATGGCGCACGACGGCTTCGCTCTCATCACAGGTGCTTCCCGCGGGCTCGGAATGGCCTTTGCCCGCGCGCTCGCGGAACGCCGTTACAATCTGGTTCTCGTCGCCCGTTCGTCGGAACCTCTTCACACGTTCGCATCCGAGTTACGCCGGTCAAACCCGGTCGCCGTAGTCGCTATTCAGGTTGATCTATCTTCCCCCGGAGCTTGCCAGGTTCTGGCGGAACAACTCTCGAGGAGTGGAATTCCAATCGACCTGCTCGTCAACAACGCCGGCTTCGGTCTTCGCGGAGAATTCCGCGATCTGCCCCTCCCCCGGCAGTTGGAGATGCTCCGTCTCAACAACCAAGCCGTCGTTGAGCTCACCTACAGCCTTCTTCCGGGAATGTTGGCGCGACAGCAAAAGGGCATCATCAATATCTCCTCGACGGCAGGCTTTCAGCCCATTCCATTTGCGAGCGCCTATTCCGCAACCAAGGCTTTCCTGACCACCTTTTCTCTCGCCCTTGAACAGGAACTGCGCGGCGAGAGGGTAACCGTCGTGACTGTCTGCCCCGGAAGGTTGCACAAGAATCAGAACGGGGACTCGGCGCAGCCGGTCAAAGGAAAATGGGCTGGCATCTATCAGAGTCCAGAGGAAGTCGTCGAGGAGGCACTGCGAGCGCTGGCCAACGGCGGCGGCCTGACGGTTCCCGGAGCGCTCAATAAGTTCAGCGTTTTCGCACAGCGTTTGATCCCCCGGAGGCTTGTGCCCAGGTTGGTCGCAAAAATGTCGAGGGCATGATGCGCGGCCATACGCACAGACCTTCGGTCTGCCTTCATGATTTCTCGCCGGTGAATTTGAACCGATACAGGAGTATTGTGAATCAAACGATTATGCTTCCAAACAGATTTCCCGTAGCCGTTCCGTTCCGTCCCGTCAGGCGCGCTCTATCTCTCGGCCAGGGTCTCTGCTTGTCCCGCAACACTTGCGCAGCGATGGTCCTCGCTCTCCTGTTTTGGGCGCCCACGGCATTCTGCGAAACTTCATCTGAAGATGCGCCTCGGCCAATTGTCGCGCCGAAACAGCTGCCCTTGAGCGAGCCAGTGTCCTCGCCACAGGTGGAGGCCGATTCGAAAAAGCAGCCGCAATCGAGTAGCGCGAGCACAGCTCTTGATTCAAGTTCCCTCGGAAGCATCGCCGAAGTCAAACAGTCCAAGCGCATTTTTTGGATTTTTCCCAACTACCGGGCTGTGAGCGCCGACACGCACTTGCCTCCCATGTCGTTGAAGGATAAGTTCTGGCTAGCTACGCAGGACAGCTTCGATTATTCGTCCTTTGTTTCCGCGGGCATCATTGCCGGTGCTAGCCAAGCGAAGAAGTCTTACCCGGAATTCGGACAAGGCGCCAAAGGCTTTGGCCGATACTACTGGCATGCTGTGGCCGACCAGGCCGTTGGCAACTATCTCACGGAAGCCATCGTACCTTCGGTAACGCACGAAGACCCGCGATATTACACGCTCGGACACGGCGGTTTTTTCAAGCGCACGGGCTATGCGGTCAGCCGTTTGCTTGTCACCCGCACTGACGCCGGGGCTCGAACTGTCAATTTTTCCGAGATAGTGGGCAACGGAGCCGGCGCGGGTATATCGGACTTGTATTATCCGTCGAGGGAACGCACCTGGACGAAGACGGGCCAAAAGTGGGTGACGCAAATCGCCTTAGACGGCGTATTCAACATTCTGAAAGAGTTCTGGCCCGATATCAACCAAGCTGTTTTCCACGGGAAGTACTGATGGTGGCGGTTCAGTCGAGCGCGGTGCCAACCGTATGGCGAAAACGCTAATCGCTTGATAGCGCCCCTCGTGCTTCCCAATTCATATACGCTATGATCCCGCGTCCCCCTGTCTCCTCAGCATCTTGCAGCCATGCCACGGCAGTTCTGTTGGCAAGCTGGTTGCAACAGTGCGTCGGCGAGCCCATGGCCGGCGGAATTTGCCGGTTCTGCTATGGGGCTCGCGGCTTGACACCTAAGGAGCGGGAATACTGTGCAGAAAATCGCGTTTGTGGTGCTCGCATTTATCGGTGTGTGTGTGTTCGGAGGTCCAAGAGTTGCCGCCCAAGATGCATCTTCCGAACCAGCGCGTGCGGCCGCCGGCAGTGCCGAAGCGTTTGCTGACCAGTTCGCGCTGTTGCGCAAAGATATCCGCTCGATCAAAGAAACAACTCATCGCCGCGAATTTGACTCTCGCGGATAACGAAGCGACAAGTTCTGGCCCGTTTACGAGCAATATTCGGCGGACTTCGGAAAGATCAACGATACGAGAGCCGCTCTGATCAAAGAGTACTTGACCTTCTTTCAACTGGACCGCCGCATTAGGATGATGATCGACGTGCAACTGACTTCGCAACTCCCGCTGGCCGAGAGCCAGGACTAATTTCGTCTGCACTCCGCAATGCCTTCGGGCCGTCGTGGCCGGGGTAGTGGAAATCAGAAAAACTCTGGAGTACGCTGTCTGGTAGCGGCAATGATTCGTCATGAGGCACGCGGCTCGCGCATCGACGCTCATCCTCGCAGGATTGTTGGCCATGACATCGGCTTGTGTGTGCGCCGGTGGGCAGGGCGGGGGACACGGTGGATCCGGCGGCCATGGCTCAAGCGGACACGGTGGACACTCGTCGAGTGGATCTTCTTCAAAGCACTCCGCAGGTCAACCGATTGGACACTCGATCGGGCACTCTTTTGCTCATCTCTTTGGACATCGCGGGCAAGGAGCCAGCGCGGCGGCCCTAACAGCGGTACCACTAGGGCACGGGAGAGTTTCTGCGTTGCCGGAATCCGTCCGGCGGCGGTCGGACCGTCAGCCGAGAGATCGGTTCGTTTTCAGGCCCCCCATCGGTTTCTTCCTCCGGCGCAGAGCTTTCGGCTCTGGCGAATGCCTCGACGGATGGTTCGAGCATGATTTCCGGTTCGGCGACAGTTGGAACTGTTCTAGCGATGGCTTCTTTTTCGATCCCTTTTTCTTTGGCTGGTTTTCCGGTTTGCCTTCTTACGGCTCGGCGTCTGGCGGCATATGGTCAAGAGGTGGGACGGAACCCGACTCAGCGCTGTGGTCTCCAGCCGAGCCAAACACGGCGTATCAACGCACGATTTCAGACGCGACAAACGAGACACCGGACCCGAGCGACAGCACCACTTCATCACGAGATGTGAAAGCCGGGACCCCGATCACGTTGTTGCAGTTGCGGGACGGATCCATGTACGGCCTCACAGACTATTGGTTTAAAGACGGCGAATTGCATTACCGGACCACTTATGGTGGTGAAAACTCCCTGCCCTTCGAGCGCATTGATTTTGCGAAGACCGTGCAGTCAAACGCGGACCGGGACGTGCCATTTGTTGTGCCGCCGCAATCAGTGCCGCGCTAGACACGAATTCTAGCGAGCTGGATTGTCGATCGTGCGCCAGTTTGACGATAACGCTGTCTGCACAGAGTTTCATTACTAATGGGACGCCTCCTCCGAAATCCTCTCATACACAGGTCACTGGCTATCTAGAAGCGAGTTTCGAGACGCGGAGCGCCGAGGCTGCGCTGAATGTGGTTGGGTCACGGCGCACCCCGCTCTTCGGACGGCGTGTATGTGACTTCCGGACGGATTTTTATGATTTAATTGTCAGCATGGAACAGGCTGAATTCAGTTCGCGCCCGGTAGTTGGGGCGATCGTCGTGGTCAGCGGCCTCGCTGTGTCATTCCTGCTGTGGCTGCTGTACGTGCATCATGCTTCGGCTGATTTCGCCGGGCGCTGGATGTTTTTGCCGGCCCTCAACGCGCTTCTGAACGGATTGTGCGCGATGGCCCTCTGCGTGGGATTGTATTTCATTAAACATCGCAACAAGGAAGCGCATCGCACGAGCATGCTCTTGGCCTTCGCGTTCTCATCCGTTTTTCTCATCAGCTACATCGTGAACCACGCACTGCACGGCGACACGATTTTCCCCGGCCACGGCCTGGTGCGCACGCTGTACCTTTCCATTTTAGCCAGCCACGTAATCCTTTCGATCGTCGCGCTGCCGATGGTGCTCACGACGTTCTTTTTCTCACTGACGGGCCGGTTCGCGATGCACCGCCGGATCGCACGCTTGACGTTCCCCATTTGGCTCTACGTTTCGATCACCGGGGTCGTGGTTTTCGTGTTCCTCAGGGCGTATGCGTACTAGACTCGGTATTGATGCGGCCTGGTTCAAGAGAGTTAAGGATACGAGACCGCCGTTGCAGACTACCGGACACCGCAGGCGAAATACGCTAGAAAGGGCCTCGGCCCTGCAGTAGCATTGGTTTTCTCCGGTTGCCAGTTGCGAAGATTCACTTCTGTCTTTCTGCTCTGCTGCGCCCGCTCGGGTTTGAACCTTTCGGCTATATAAAGATCCGTAAGGGCTTCACGGAGTTCGCCCGAGAGTTGCGACTTACGGCTCGAGCTGTCGGGTCACGATGGCGGACAGGAACCTCTCCATACACGTAGCGAAATCAGATTGAAGTAAGTGCCGCGGTTCCAGCAAGTTAAGAGTTGCTTGAGGAAGCTCGGGAGGCATCCGTTCTGCCACTGAACCGCGGCCAATCGTAATAGGGGAAAGCTCGGTTGGTGGTCAGAAGTGCCTGCCTCGGGCGGAGGTATCAGACCTGGATGCGGCGTCTCGATGCCAACGATCGGTTTTTCTTCTTGACAAACAAAAGCAATTCCATAATATGACACGCGTGCCACAATCTAAGACAGGCGATTCTCCGTACAAGGTCCAAGTTCTCGACCGGGCTTTGGCCGCTTTGGCGATACTGGCAAAGAGCTCGAGCGATTGCAGCCTGGCGGAACTGTGCCCTGCGCTGAAGCTCCACAAAAGCACGGTACACCGGCTGATGATGGTGCTGGAACAGCACCGGCTGGTGGTCAAGAATCCGGATACAGGGCGCTATCGTTTGGGGCTGCGACTCTACGAGTTGGGATCCCGAGCGATCGATGGGCTCGATCTTCGTGGACGTGCTCGGCCCTATCTCGACCGTTTGCAAGACGAATTTGGAGAGACCGTCTTCTTTTGCATTCTCGACGAGGGGCAGGTTTTTTACGTGGAGAAGGTCGAGTCGCAGCGCAGCGTGCGCACGGCTTGCACGGTAGGAAGCCGGGCACCCGCGTATTGCACAGCGGTGGGAAAGGCCATGCTTGCAGAGCTTCCGGATGTGGAGGTGAGCAAGATCGTGCGGCGGTGGGGGCTGAAGGCCGTTACGCCGAATACCATCACTACGGCTGGCGATCTGAAAGCCGAGTTGAAGGCGGTACGAGCGCGGGGCTACGCCATCGATGACGAAGAGAAGGAGGAAGGACTGCGCTGCATTGGGGCTGCGGTGCGTTCGCATAGTGGCAAGCTAGCGGCGGCCATGAGCATTTCCGGGCCGGCATTTCGGATGACCAAGGAGAGGGTGCCGGAGATCGGCCGAGCGCTGATGGAAGCAGCGAGCAAGCTTTCCGCCGAATTGGGTTACCAGGCTGCCCCGGCAGAGTTGCTCGAGAGCGCAGTCAATTAAAAGGGTGTGAGGGACCCGGCGAAAGCCGGGCTTTTTTCCGCCCTGTTTTGGGAGTGGGATGCAGTCTCATAATGTGGTACGGACTGTCCGGCGAGGCGAGGCAGTCATAAACACCTGCAGAGGTGCCCTGCACAACGATAGGAGAAGCCGATGCGTGGAAAATTCGGAGTGGCGGTGGTTTTCTGCTTGGTAGCCGTGCTGTTTCCCGGGGTTTTGAGGGCGCAACTCACCACGACCACGATCTATGGTCGAGTGACCGATGCGAACGGCGGCACGATCGCGGGTGCTCAAGTGGCCGTAACGAACACGGATACAAACCTCTCGCGAACGGCGCAAACGAACGCCGAGGGAGAGTACCGTATCGAATTGCTTCCGGTCGGCAACTACCGCGTGGAAATCGCGGCCCAAGCATTCAAGAGATTCGTGCGTCCCGGTGTCCTGCTGGAAGTGAATGTTCCCGCCCGTGTAGACGCGATGTTGCAGTTGGGAGACATCAACCAGACTGTCACAGTCTCTGAGAGCGTACCGCTGGTGGACACCACCAGCCCGGAAATCGGGCGCACCATCGAGAATGAAGAAGTCGTTAACCTGCCGCTTGTAAATCGCAACGCGTATGAATTGCTGGAGCTCACACCAGGCGTTCAGAACAGCAGCTTCAATCCGGGCCAGCCGAATCCGGTCATCACCCTGGGTTACCCGGAGCAGCGCACCTTCATAAATGGCGGCGTGGATGGCGGGGCAGGATCGGTGAGCTATTACCTCGACGGCGGAATCAACATGACGGGTTTGCGGAATACGGGCAACATTCTTCCCAATCCGGACGCCATTCAGGAATACCGCGTCGAAACGAACAACTACAACGCGGAGTACGGAAAAATGTCCAGCGGCGTCATAACGGTGATTACAAAATCTGGCACCAACGCCTATCACGGCGGGGTGTTCGACTACTGGCGGAGCGATGCCCTGAACGCCGCTCCCTGGAACTCGACTCTTGGTACTCCACCTCTCAGACGCCAGCAGTTCGGCGGGACTTTCGGCGGCCCCCTCAAAAGGAACAAGACCTTCTTCTTTGGCTCCTATCAAGGTCTGCGCCAGCTCAGCAGCTTCCTGTTCACCGGCGCGACGTTGCCCACAGCGGCGGAGGCGGGAGGAAATATGGCTCCCCTTCTTCCGGCTGGCGGTTCCTTGCCGAGCCAGTACACCTGCGGTTCGCCAACCGTGATTTGCCCTTCGTTGCTGGATCCCGTTGCCAAGAAGCTTTTCACTTCAAGCGTTTTTCCGAATGTTCCCACGGCGGGCGCTGGCGCCTTCCAGGCGGTCGCCCCTAGCCCGTACAACACGGATGAGTTTCTGATCAAGGTGGATCACAACTTGACCAGCAACCAACGTCTCGGCGGAAGCTACTTCTACACAGGCGGAAACAATCTGGTGCCTCCGCTGAATTCCACCACTGGCCAGCCCAACGGCAACATCCCATGGGACGTGCAGCAATTCACCTGGCGCCAGCAAAACGTGAACGTGAGTGATACTTGGACGGCCAGGTCCAATCTGACGAACCAGTTATGGCTCGGCTACACGCGCAATAGGGCTGGACGATTAAACCTGCCTGGCACAGCCTTGGGCGATCTTGGCTCGGAATTCACTGTCCAAGGACCGCGTTCGCTGCCGCAGATCTCCGTGACGGGCTTCTTTACGGCAGCGAGCGCCATCGCCGGGCCCGTTGCCAGCTCGAATTTTTATTCCGTGCGGGACGTGGTCAGCTATACCCGCGGCCGACATTCGATTTCTTTTGGAGGTGACGAAACTCTCGACAAGGACATTCAGCAAACCTTGTTGAACAATTACGGCGTGTTTGGCTTCAATGGCACGAACATAAAGGACGCCGTGTCAGGCAAGACTGTTGCGGTTCCGGCGCTCGCGAATTTCGTGATGGGTCTGCCGACGTCTGTCTCACAGGACGCCCCGGTGACCGGCTACACGAACAACTGGAGCACGGGGCTTTTCGTCCAGGACAACTTCCGAATCTTCCCGCGCCTGACTCTCAACTTTGGTGTGCGCTG
>Ga0210406_10002458_pt1 | contig 21143 bp, 19 predicted proteins | sample IncBWC30MmetaG_FD_155454 | JGI IMG/M metagenome (GOLD analysis project Ga0210406, IMG submission 155454) | Forest soil microbial communities from Barre Woods Harvard Forest LTER site, Petersham, Massachusetts, United States - Inc-BW-C-30-M | ecosystem: Environmental > Terrestrial > Soil >... | reverse complement strand
ACGAGACTTCGCCTGAGGTGATTTTGCCATTTCCCCAACTTCCCTGGCCGTCGTTGAACCTGAGCATACGTGCTACAGGAGATCCGCGAAGCGTGCTCTCGGCCATTCGGCGCCAGGTTTCCGCGGTCGACAAAGATCAGCCGCTGACCAACGTGCAAATTATGGAGGAGCTGGTCGGCTCGGCGAGCCAGCAGCAGCGCTTTACGATGCTTTTGCTCGGAGTGTTTTCAGCGACTGCGCTGATTCTGGCTATCGTCGGAATCTATGGTGTCATTGCCTATTCAGTCGCGCAACGGACCCAGGAGTTGGGGATTCGCATGGCGCTGGGAGCTGACCAGGGCGACGTTCTGAAGCTTGTGGTCGGCCATGGCCTCCGTCTTACGCTGACCGGGATTGCGATCGGCTTAGCCGGCGCCTTCGTGCTGACGCGCCTGATGTCGAGCCTGTTGTACCAGACCAGTGCGACGGATCCGATGGCGTTCGGCGCCAGCGCGCTGCTGTTCACCGCTGTGGCGCTGCTGGCCAGCTATTTGCCGGCTCGGCGCGCCACGCGGATCGATCCGACGGATGCCCTCCGATAAGATGGAGAGGAGTTTACTCGGATGACAACCATGACCGCAGTTGAGGCGAAGAAACGCTTTCGAGAACTGCTCGATCGCGTCGCGCGCGGTGAAGAAGTTGTCATTACCCGGCATGATAAGCCGGTCGCTCGGATCGTTCCCGAAGGTGACCGGAGGCTGGAGGATGTTCGCCGCGCGGTTGAGGATCTCCACGCTCTGCGGAAGGAAATGGCGCAGCGTAAGGGCTTCAAGCCGCTGTCTGACAAGGAAATTAAGGATGCGATCAACAAGGGTCGGCCTTGACTAGTGGGTTCGTCGCGGACTCATCGGTCGGTGTCGCTTGGGCAACGATGTCTCAATCAAGCGAAATTGACGAGGAGTCTACTCGATGAGGTATCCGCCGGACTGACTTGCGTCGTTCCCGTCCTTTGGATGTTCGAAGTGGCGAACTCCTTACTCGTCTTGATGCGTCGACGGAGAATCTCTCGTGAAGAGTACACGCGAGCGCGCCATGATCTAGCCGATCTGCGCCCGACAGTGGATGATGAAGGGCCCCACCGGGCTTTTGGTGGGATCCTGGACGTGGCGGACAAACATGCACTTTCAGTCTACGATGCCACTTATCTTGAGCTTGCGCTACGCAGGAGTCTGCTGCTGGCCTCTCGCGACGGCGCGTTGAATAGAGCGGCCCGGCGCTCTGGCGTGAAGACTCTGCTGGACTGGCTTAAACGTCCAGATTCCGCACATCCAGCGCGTTCTCTTCAATAAACTTGCGCCGGCTCTCCACATCTTCGCCCATTAGCGTCGAGAAAATCGCTTCCGTCTCGGCCAAGTCCTGCAGATCGACCTTCAACAGCGTGCGCGTCTCGGCGTTCATGGTGGTCGACCACAACTGCTCGGCGTTCATCTCGCCCAGGCCTTTGTAGCGCTGGATTGAAACCTCGCGCGTGCCTTCGCTCTTGATATGTTCCAGCAGCTCGCGCCAGCCAGGCAAAGTCTCCGACTTCGTGTCCCTCAAAACCTTGAACGGCGGTTGATTGTACTTGGCCACCTGCCGGGCGATCACTCGCATGCGCCGGTACTCAGGTTGCAAAACCAGGTCCACGCCAATGGTGCGCTCCGCACTGGTCGGGTCGCGATACACCACCTTCCAAGTTTCATGCTCTTCTTCGGGATCCAGCCGGGCTTCCACTTTGACTGCCTTCAAGGCCGCCACTACCTGCTCGAGATTCGCCTTCTCGTGAAAGTCCGCCTTGGTGTCGAGCTTATGATCGACGTTGGCCAATACTTCCACCACCCGAGGATCACGCAGACGCCGTTCCACGCGCCGGAACATCTGCTGGAATTCGTCCAACGACATCAGGAAATTGCGGAGCTCTGTGCCCTCAAGCTTCGCGCCAGACGGCGCATTAGTCTTCGTGTCGCCCTGGGTTTCCACCACTAAGTTTTCCGTGGCACGGCGCAGAATTTCGCGCGTGAACTCTTTATCGTCCTTGATGTACTTTTGGGTCTTGCCCTTCTTGATTAAGTACAAGGGTGGCTGGGCTACGAAAACATGGCCGCGCTTGATCAATTCCTGCATGTGGCGGAAAAAGAACGTAAGCAGCAGAGTTCGAATGTGTGAGCCGTCCACGTCGGCGTCGGTCATGATGATGATCTTGTGATAACGGAGCTTGGTTACATCGAAATCCGTCAACCCGATGCCAGTTCCGATAGCCGTAATCATGGACCGGATTTCCTCGTGTCCCAGCATCTTGTCGTACCGGGCTTTTTCCACGTTCAGGATTTTTCCGCGCAGCGGCAGAATAGCCTGATAGCGCCGGTCGCGGCCTCCCTTGGCAGTGCCGCCTGCCGATTCACCCTCTACCAGGAACAACTCGCACCGCTCGGGATCTTTCTCCTGGCAGTCGGCTAATTTTCCGGGTAGCCCGCCGGAATCGAGCGCGCCCTTGCGCCGCGTCAGATCGCGAGCCTTCCGCGCTGCTTCCCGCGCCCGCGCCGCATCAATGGCCTTGCCGACGATCTTCCGCATCACCGCGGGATTCTTGTCGAAATACTCGCCCAGCTTCGAGTTCACGAACTGCACCACAAAACCCTGAATATCGCTATTCAGTTTGCCCTTGGTTTGTCCCTCGAACTGCGGCTGAGGCAGCTTCACGCTAACCACCGCGGTCAATCCTTCGCGGACGTCGTCGCCGCTGAGACCCTCTTTTACATCCTTGAACAGTCCCGCTTGCTGGCCGTACGCGTTGATGGTGCGCGTCAGCGCGCTCCGGAATCCGCTTAGATGCGATCCGCCATCGACGGTGTTGATGTTATTTGCAAAGCTGAAGACGTTTTCCGAATAGCCGTCGTTGTACTGCAGCGCCACTTCCATAACCAGCGAGCCGCCGTTCGGCATCTCGCGATCACCTTCGAAATTGATGGGCTTTTCGTGTAGCACGGCCTTGCCGCGATTCAGGTGCTTGATGAATTCCGCTATGCCGCCGCTATAGTGGAACTCGTGCTGTTTAGCCGGTTCCACCCTTTCATCGGTGAGCGTAATCGTGAGCCCCTTATTCAAAAAGGCCAACTCGCGAAGCCGCTGCGACAGCGTGTCGTAGTTGAACTCCACCGCGGTCATGATGGTGGGATCGGGTTTGAACGTTATCTTGGTGCCCGTTTTCTTTCCAGCTTTGCCGGTCTGCGCGAGCGGCGCCTTAGGGACACCCTTCTGGTATTCCTGCTCCCAGGTAAAGCCTTTGTTCCAGATCTCGAGCTGAAGCAATTCCGAAAGCGCATTGACGCAGCTGACGCCGACGCCATGCAGACCGCCCGAGACTTTGTAGCTCTTGGAGTCGAACTTGCCGCCGGCGTGCAATCTAGTCATGACAACTTCTGCCGCCGAGACCCCCTCCTCAGGCATAATTCCGGTTGGAATCCCGCGCCCGTTGTCTACCACGGTCACCGAGTTGTCAATGTGGATCGTTACTTCAACTCGGTCGCAGAAGCCGGCCAGCGCCTCGTCCACCGAGTTGTCCACCACCTCATAGACCAAGTGATGCAGCCCATTTTCGGTGGTTGAGCCGATATACATCGCTGGCCGCAACCGTACCGCTTCCAGGCCTTCCAGCACCTTGATACTACTGGAATCGTAAACCTCTACTGGACCCATTTCTTTTGTTGCCATGTATTGCTCAATCCTTAAGCTAAGTACTGCCTAATGTCTGCCTGGTCTGCGCCAGTCAGATCCGCATCGGCATCACAACGTACCGATACTTGTAATTCGCCGCGCCATCGCCAGCGGGCCTCAACTCACCGGCGCTATGTGCATCTTTGAAATGAAAGGCCACCTGCGGCTCAGTGGTCGCCCTCAAAAAGTCGAGTAAATAACTTGCGTTGAAGCCGATCTCCACCGGTTCGCCGTCATACTGCGCCGGAAGGCTCTCCTCGCTTTCGCCGGTCTCAGAGAGCGACGAATGAATGTGCAACTCGCCCTCCTGTACGCGCAGCTTAATGGCTCGGGAGCGTTCGTCCGAGAATTGGGCGACGCGCTCAATCGATTTCCGCAATTCCTCGCGGTCGAGCGTCACCGAATGCGGGTGATCCTTGGGTAACACTCGCTCGAAATCCGGGAAATTTCCTGTCAGCTTTCGGCTCAACAGCAAGCGTTCGCCCAGTTGGAAGAATAGGTGATTCTCGTCGCCCGAGAACTGAATCATGGCATCCGAGCTCGACTCTCCACCAAGCTTCAGAATCTCACCCATAGCTTTGCGTGGCAGGAGCGCTCGATACGTTCCGGTTACTCCCGGCAAATCGATCTGACTCTCCACCATCGCCAGGCGATGCCCATCCGTCGCCACCATCGCTAAGCCGGTGCTCTTCAACAGCAACAGAGATCCGTTCAGAGTGAAGCGCGATTCTTCCATCGAAATGGCAAAAATAGTCTTCGCAATCAGCGATGCCAGCACCCCCACCGGGATCTGCGCCAGCACGGCCGGCATTTGGGGCAACTCCGGAAAACTTTCGCGCGACATCCCAGCGATCCGCGTACGCGAGCGTCCGCATATTAAACTGGCCCACTGGTTTTCCTGCAGCTTGACCTCGAGATCAGCATCCGGAAGCAGTCGAACATAGTCCAGCAGCCGCTTGGCGGGTATCGTCCCCGCGCCCTGTTTCTTGACTCGAGCAGGACAGGATGAGCGGATGCCTAACTCCAGATCGGTCGCGGTCAGATTGATTCGATCCCCCTGTGCCTCCACCAGAACATTCGACAAAATGGGGATGGTGGTCTTCTTCTCCACCACGCCCTGGGACAGACTCAACTCCCGAACCAGATCCGTCTTGCTAACTGTGAACTCCATCGTTTCCCCTTGCCCTTTGTCGTTGCTTGCCTCGGGTCCGGCTAGTTCTATTCCCTCTCCCTAAAATAGCTATATAGTAGAACCGTAATAGTAGGTGCTGTTGAAAAGTTGATTTCTCTCTAAATTATACTAAAATCAGATGCTTCTTGCCACTGAAACCTGTGAATCCCAGGGTGTCATACAGCCTAAAATTTCTAGGGTCACGCCTTCCTCCACAGGACTCACAAGGTTTCCGGTCTACCCGCAGTGGAAAAACCAGATAACCCTAATGGATTGAATCGACTAGCTTGTGGATGAGGTTGTTCAAATCTTGATCTTGTTGCCGAAGCCGGTCAATTTTCTGGATCGAGTGCAGGACCGTGGTGTGATGTTTGCCATTGAACGCACGTCCGATCTCGGGCAGTGACGCCGGGGTCAGCTCCTTGGCCAGGTACATGGCGATCTGTCGAGGATAGGCGATCTTCCGCTCATTGGTCTTCTGCTTGAGCTGGGCGGGCTGCAAAGAAAACCTGTCGGCAACCACCTTGACGATGGATTCGATTGTGATTCGCCTCTCTTGAATATGAGTCAGATGCTTCAACGTCTGCTGCGCCATCTGAAGCGTGATGGGAGTGCCGGTCACCGATGAGTAAGCGACCAGTTTTATCAGTGCCCCCTCCAGTTCGCGGACATTCGACTTTGTTTTTGTGGCGATGAAGATACGGACGTCTTCGGGAAGCTTGATTCCCTCCAGATCCGCCTTCTTTTCGAGAATGGCCATCTTAGTTTCCAGGTCCGGCGGCTGTACGTCCACCATGAGACCCCATTCAAAGCGCGAACGAAGCCTTTCCACCAGTCCCGGAGTGCTCTTGGGAGGCGAATCACTCGAAATTACGATCTGTTTTTGGTGCTCAAAAAGCTCGTTGAACGTGTGGAAGAACTCTTCCTGCGTCCCATCTTTGCCGGCCAGGATCTGAATGTCATCCACCAGGAGCGCGTCGGCGTTGCGATAATGCCGGTGGAAAAGCTGCATCCGGTCGGTTTTGATGCAGGTGATCATCTCATTCATGAACCGCTCGCTCGAAGTGTAGATGATGCGCATTCCCGTGTAGCGGTCGCTTAACGATCGTCCGATGGCATGCATGAGATGAGTCTTTCCCATTCCCACCCCGCCATAAATGAAGAGCGGATTGTATGATCTGGAAGGGCTGGTAGCAACCGCCTGGGCCGCCGCATGCGCGAACTGATTGCAGGAGCCCACCACGAATGAATCGAAGGTGAACTTGGGATTCAAGCTGATGATGGGTGAGAATACAATTTCGGACTTCTCGTCGGTTGCGCTTTTCATAGCCACTATCTGCGTGGTCCCCTGGACCTCATAAGCCACCTGTTTCACGGTAAGATTTAGCGCACGGATAGCTGACCATATCTGCGGCGCATATTCCTGCTCGATCCAATCTCGCGTTGCCGAATCTGGGACACCAACCCAGAGTTTGGCGCCTTCCGACTTGAGGAAAAAAGTTTTTGACAGCCAGTTTTGATAGGCCTCAAGGCTGATGTTGTCTGAAATCAGTTTCTTTATTTGTTCCCAGCTATTCATTCTTTATTCACAATCCGCGCACTTTTTGCACACTTTTTCCACAACCTGTGGAAAAGCTATAATTCAAACTTTCGATTCTGAGGGAACCGACTGATTCAAACGCGGCCGCGGGCGCTTGAGTGCATCCCACTCCGTGTTGCGGGCAAAGTCAGTCTAGCACAGTTGCCACTCTTCGCAACTACTAATTTTTGGACCGTTATTCATATTGTTTTCAGCAGCTTACATAAAACAGTATGCTTCTCAAATGTTAGAATCACGACCCGCCAACAATGTGACGTTTTGATAAACTATGGTTCTCGACGAGCTTGCGCTGAAGTCCCCGCCTGGAGCAGTCATTTGACAGTTTCGCGCACCGCGCGCGACAATAAAATTCGATTACCGAGCCCCAAAAACTCGGTTACCGAGCCGCGACCGTCAGGAAGCGGTAGCAGCGCGGGAGTAACTCAGCTGGTAGAGTGCAACCTTGCCAAGGTTGATGTCGCGGGTTCGAATCCCGTCTCCCGCTCCATCCTTCTGGAACAAGTCCGAGTCAATGGCCGTATCTGGGAGTGGAGGCTTGCCATGCTCGGTTTCCTGCTGTTTGTAATCCTCTTCATTCTCTGCTGGCCTTTGGCTTTGATGGCGCTATTCCTCTATCCCATCGTGTGGCTGATTCTGCTGCCGTTCCGCCTGATTGGCATCGCCGTAGGTGGCGTGCTTGAGCTGGTATGGGCACTGGTTACGCTGCCGGCGCGCTTGATTCGCCGCATCGCTTAATCCGGCGTTTACAATAGGGCCATGGCCCGCTTCCCCGGCGTTGATTACTTTCTCATCGATTCACAATTCTCCGAGCAGGAACTTCTGGTGCGCCAGACCGCGCGGCAGTTCGTCGACGACCGCGTTATTCCCATCGTCCGCGACTGTTTCCGCGACGCTCGTTTTCCGCGCGAGTTGATTCCCGAGTTCGGCAAGCTCGGTTTTCTCGGAGCGAATCTCGAAGGCTACGGCTGCGCTGGCATGAGCAATGTCGAATATGGCCTGGTTATGCAAGAGCTGGAGCGCGGCGATTCGGGACTACGCAGCTTTGTTTCCGTGCAGGGCGCGCTGGTCATGTACCCCATCCTCTGCTACGGTTCCCCCGAACAAAAGGACCGCTGGCTCGCGAAGATGCAGTCCGGCCAGGCCATCGGATGCTTCGGGCTCACCGAGCCCGGCTTCGGTTCCAATCCAGCGGGGATGCAGACGCGCGCCAGGAAAGACGGCGATCATTGGATACTCAACGGCGAAAAAACCTGGATCACTAACGGGACCCTGGCCGACGTCGCCATCGTCTGGGCCCGCGCCGAGGACGGCATCCGCGGTTTCTTGGTGGAGAAAGGCACGGCCGGTTTTACCGCCAGCGATATCCACGGCAAGCTGTCGATGCGCGTGTCGGTGACTAGCAGTCTGGCGCTGTCGGACGTCCGCGTACCAGCCTCCGCGATGCTTCCCGGTGCGAAAGGACTGAAGGCGCCCCTAGGTTGCCTATCGCAAGCTAGGTTCGGAATCGGCTGGGGCGCGATCGGCGCCGCGATGGATTGCTACGAGACCGCGCGCCAGTACACGATCCTCCGCAAGCAGTTCGACGATAGACCCATTGCCAGTCACCAACTCGTCCAGGAAAAATTGGCGTGGATGATCACCGAAATCACCAAAGCGCAACTGCTGGCCTTGCAGGCCGGTCGCGTGAAGGACGAAGGCAAGATCGAACCCGCGCACATTTCGATGCTGAAGCGCAACAACGTCGCCATCGCGCTCGATTGCGCGCGTCTGAGCCGCGACCTGATGGGCGCCAACGGGATCATCGACGAGTACCCGATCATGCGGCACATGTGCAATCTCGAGACGGTAAAGACTTACGAGGGCACCGAGCACATCCACACCCTGGTGATTGGGGAGCGGGTGACAGGGATCCCGGCCTACAAATAAGCGTCGGGCGATTCGATCAACCTTTGCCGTTCCTCGAGCCGAAGATATACCCCAGGATGCTTGTGAAGATTGGGAGCAGAACCTTGACAACGACGGATTCGAACAGCGATGTGAAGGGTTCGAGGGTCGCTTGTTGCAATTGTTTGTAATTCTCAATAATGACTCGGGCCTTATCCTGATCTATGTCAGGCGCCATCACCGGCACAGCGGGTGCATAAAAGACCCACTTGACTACGAGCCCAATAATCACAAGGGACGCGAGCGTTCCCACGCCGGCAGCGAGGAGCAAGCCGGTTCTTTGGAGGAATGTTCCTTCCTTAACCGGCTATTCAGCGCCGCCGGCTCGAAGGACGTCATCAGCGGATACTGTTACCGGATCCTGCATAAATCACGGTAAGACGATTTCCTTCTTAACCTTGTCATCCTCAGTGATTGCGACCTTCGCGTTCTTATTTTCCTTCTGAGCCTTCTTCAAGTAGCTATAGGTTGCAACGGCTCGACGGATCACATCAGCTTTTGTGGTCGCATCGCTAGTTTTCACCAAGTCTGTTAGCGTCTTGTCGAAATCATCATCGAAATCGATCGTGTAGCGTGGCATGCTTTAATGATACTGCATCTATACTGCATTGTACAGTATATTTGCAGTGAACCAGCTGCAAACACGCAAGTAAACTTGCATCGCCTTCAGCCGGTCTTGTTCAGTGACCGCCCAATCTCGGATTCTACTTTGGCAACGCTCTTTTTGAGCGTCTCCAAGTTCCCATCAAGCTCGGTGAGGGCATCCAGCAATGAGAGTTGCAGTGGTTGGCGCTGTGGGATTGCGGTCAGGAGGACATCTGCCTTCGGAAGGGATCCTTCCGCGTATTGTTCCAGCATTTGTCGCGTGACACCGATCTGATTCGCCACTTCCGAGAGCGATGCGTCCGTTGAACGAACCTCGTTAACCAATTTTTTCGAAAATACGCCTGGACAGCCTGATCCCGACTAGTCTCGACTAGGGAGAGCCCCAGGAAGACCTACGAAGGCACAAAACATATCCACACGCTGGTGATCGGCGAGCGCGTACCGGGATTCCGGCGTACAAATGACTAGAATCTAGAAACCAGCAACCAGAAACTGGTATCTAGTGACTATGCTTCGCCGCTCGCCCCTCTTCACCCTCACCGTCGTCTTCACCCTCGCGCTCGGCATCGGCGCCAACACCGCCATCTTCACAGTGGTCAATTCGATTTTGCTCCGCCCGCTTCCCTACCGCGATCCGGCGCGCGTGGTCGCCATTTGGGACAGTTATCAGCCACAGTTTGCCAAGCTCGGTGTTTCGCCTACTGAGTACGACGAATGGGTCCGCCAGACGGATATCTTCGAAGAGATCGCGCGCTATCGGTACGTCGCCATCGGCAAAGAGACGAACCTCACGGGCGGCAGTGAACCGATCCGCGTGCAGCCCACCTGCGCCAGCTCCAGCTTCTTCTCGATCCTGGGAATTCGGCCCCTGCTGGGCCGTGCCTTCGAAGCCGCCGATGATGCCCCGAACGCCGCCCCGATTGCGCTGCTGAGTCATCGCTTGTGGCTGGAATATTTCAACGGGAATCCTAATCTTATCGGCGCGCCCATCCAACTCAACGGCCAGGCGTTCACCGTGGTTGGCGTGCTGCCGCCCGATTTTCATCTACCCGCCTGGGCTGACCTGTGGCTGACGCAGTCCCAAGCCGGTGATGAAGTCTCGAATCCCGTGCGGCATGGCTTCGGCGTCATCGCGCGTCTACTGCCGAATGTTTCGCTTCGCCAGGCGCGCGTCCGCCTCGAATTGATCGCCCAGCGTTTCGAGCGCGAGCATCCCACCACCAGCAAGGGCTTCGGCGTTACCATCACCGGCTTGCAGGATGACCTGTCCGGCAATCTTCGCCCTGCACTGTTGGTGCTGCTCGGCGCTGTCGCGCTGGTGCTGATGATTGCCTGCGTAAACGTCGCGAATCTGATGCTCTCGCGCGCGGCCACGCGAAAGCGGGAGTTTGCGATCCGGATTGCACTGGGTGCCGGACGCTGGCGTGTCGTTCGGCAATCTCTGGCCGAAAGCGTCCAGCTCTCGCTCGCCGGAGGCGCCGCTGGACTGCTGCTCGCCTATGCCGGACTCGGTTTCCTGTTGCGCCTCGCCCCGCCCGGCCTGATCGATCCCGCCACAGTCCATATGGATGCAACCACGCTCGCCTTCCTGTTCACCGTGTCGCTCGCGACCGGAATAGTTTTCGGAATCGCGCCCGCCCTCCAAGCCGCCCGGCAGGATCCGCAGCAGGGCCTAAAGGACGGAGGCCGCACGTTTACCCCCGGGGCCAGCGCCGGACGCGACGCGCTCGTAATCGCGGAATTTGCACTCGCATTGGCGCTGCTGATGGGTGCCGGACTGTTCATCCACAGCTTCGCGCGGCTGCTTCACGTCAACCCCGGCTTCCAGCCGGCCAATGTCCTGACATTGCGGGTGCAGCTCCAGTTTTCAGTGCAAGACGAGGCCAGTGCCCAAAAACTGAAGACGTTCTACGAACGGCTGGAGCTGCGCCTGCGCTCGTTGCCGGGTGTGAAGGCCGTAGCCGCCACCAATGCCCCGCCGCTCGCAACCGAGCGCAACAATGTCATGCGTTTTGCGGTGCCCGGGTCGCCGCTCATGCGTCCCGACGTATTCCCGGCCGCCCACCGGCACCTCATTACACCCGACTATTTCCGCACGCTCGGCATTCCTCTGCACGGCCGCACCTATACGCCGCGCGACCTCGACGGGCCCTACGTCATCGTCAACGAAAACATGGCGCGTGCTTTTTGGCCTGGGGAAGACGCCATCGGTAAACGCTTCATCACCGGTCCCTTTGGACCGGCTCCTACCCGGTCCACGATTATCGGCGTCGCCGCAGACATCAAACAAATCGGTCTTGATTCAGATCGCACGAATGATTTTTATTTCCTCTGGTACGGCCCGACCTATCTGATGATCCAAACCGCCGCCGACCCACTTGCGCTGGCCCAGGTGGTTCGCAAGGAAATCCGTGCGCTTGATCCGGGCATCGCGGTCTCGGACTTCCGCACCATGGACCAATTGCTTGATAGCTCCACTGGCCCTCGGCGGTTTTCCACCGTCCTGCTCTCGATCTTTGCCGCCCTGGCGCTTCTGCTGGCCGTGATCGGGATCTACGGCATCATGTCGTGGTCGGTAGCGCAGCGCACGCAGGAAATCGGAATTCGCCTGGCGGTAGGCGCGGATTCGACTGGAATCTTCAAGTTGATTCTCGGCCGCGGTCTGAAACTCAGCGCCGCCGGACTCGTCATCGGCTTGGCCGCTACGTTCGCGCTCACCCGCGTCCTGGCCGGACAACTCTTCGAGATCAGCCCGCACGATCCCTGGGTCCTGACCATCGTTTCGGTTCTGATGCTGAGCGTGACCGCCGCAGCCTGTTATTTTCCCGCGCGCCGCGCAACGGAAGTGGATCCGATCACGACCTTGCGTTCGGAATAACCCTGCGCAATTCGCATCTCGGTCCGCCGGATCAGCCGAGGCCAAACCGAATCGGGATCGGGATGGAAGACATTCCCCGTGTCGCCGGGCAGGATGTGCCAGGCGCCCAGCTCTACTTCGTGTTCCAATTGCTCGCGACCCCAGCCCGTGTAACCCAGATAGGCGTGGAACTGGCTGGCTTCGATCCCGGCGGCGAGTGTTTTCTCCAAAAGCACCTTGCTGGAGATCAGGTAGATATCCCCGAATACCTGCTCCGCATCCTTCGGTTTGCTGGCGGATTTCAGCAGCGCCAGCACGGTGCCTGTCTCCACCGGGCCACCCACATAGATCGGATCGGCGCGGCCCTTGGCTACTTTTAAGTCTTCGAAAATCTTGGAGAGGGGCACGTCAGTTTGACGGTTGATGATCAAGCCCATGGCGCCGTTTTCGTCGTCGTAATGCACCAGCAGCACCACCGCGTGAGCGAAATTCGGATCGCCCAGATCCCGGCTGGCCACCAGGAACATGCCGGGCGTAAGTGTGTCCGCTTGGCCGAACATCCGTGCCAGCCCGATTACAAGAAACGCAGCCACCAACCGCGGCAGCATATCCCTTAATTCTAGACCCACAACGTGGCGCACGCACTCATGCGTGCTGCGTTCACACTCGTGTGAACGATTGGAAAGCCTACATCCGCTCGATTAAAGTCGCATTCGCCATTCCCCCGCCCTCACACATCGTCTGCAGGCCGTACCGTCCGCCCGACCGTTGCAACTCGTGCACCAGCGTGGTCATCAATCGCGCTCCGCTTGCCCCCAGCGGATGCCCGAGCGCAACCGCGCCGCCGTTCACATTCACTTTCGACAAATCGGCGTCGAACTCGCGCTGCCATGCCAGCACCACGCTTGCGAAGGCTTCGTTGATCTCGACGCGATCGATATCTTCCAGCGAAAGCCCGGCGCGCTGCAGGATCTTACGCGTGGCTGGAATCGGCGCCGAAAGCATGATCACCGGATCCTCCGCTGCCAATGCGAACGCGACAAACCGCGCCAGCGGCCGTAGCCCCAGCCTTTCGGCGACACCTCGCTCCATGATCAATACCGACGCCGCGCCGTCGCTGATCTGGGACGAATTCCCCGCCGTAATCACGCCGTCCGGCTTGAACGCTGGCTTCAGCGTAGCCATCTTTTCCAGGCTCGCCTCCGCGCGAATCCCTTCGTCGCGAGTCACGTGCACGATTCCGTTTTCCGTTTCCACCGGAATCGGTGTGATCTCGTTGCAGAACCGGCCCTCTTCAGTAGCGCGAGCGGCGCGCCGGTGGCTTTCCAAGCTAAAGACGTCCAGTTCGCCGCGGCCGATCTTCCACCGCTCCGCCATCATCTCGGCGCCGATGCCCTGATGAAACATGACATCGTTATAACGGCGCATTACCAGCGGTCCAAATGGTTTTCCCGGCCCGGCGCCGTTCGATCCCATAGGCACGCGCGACATGCACTCCACGCCGCACGCTATCGCCACGTCATAGCTGCCCGCGATCACGCCCTGCGCTGCGAAATGCGCGGCTTGCTGGCTCGATCCGCATTGTCGATCCACCGTCGTGCCCGGTACCGACTCAGGAAATCCCGCGGCCAGCACGGCATTGCGCGCGACGTTGAAGGCCTGCTCGCCCGCCTGGCCGACGCATCCCGCGATAACGTCATCCACCAGCGCCGGGTCCAGCTTATTTCTCTGGACAATCGTCTTCAATGTGTGGCCCAGCAGATCTACCGGATGCCAGCTTTTCAAGCCACCGTCGCGCCTGCCCACGGGCGTACGAACCGCATCCACAATCACAGCTTCCCGCATGTCCGGCATCGTAACACGGCGCGCGGAAGGGTGTTAACATTGCCCGAAATTCACCGCCGTCGTATTGCCGCCGCATAGCAACACGCCCACACGCTCACCTCGCTTCGGCACATACCGCCCCGACAAAAGCGCCGCGAATGCAGCCGCACCGCCCGGCTCGGATGCGATTCGGAGCACGCTCCACAGTGTTTTCTGCGCCTCCTCGATCGCCTCATCGGGAACCAGCTCCACGTGGCTCACGTACCTCTGCGCGATCGGAAACATCAACTCTCCGACGCGCTTGGGGGCTAGCGAATCCGCCGCGATCCCGCCCGCCTCAGCGTCCACCGGCCGCCCTGCTTCCAGAGCGCGCGCCAACGTTGGAGCAGTCTCCGGTTCCACTCCTATCAGTTGCACGCGTCCTCCATACCAGGCCGCAATCCCGCCGATCAACCCACCTCCGCCCACCGCCGCCAGCAACGTATCGAGCTGTGGATCTTGTCCCTCGAATTCAAATCCGACGGTGCCCTGGCCGAGCAGCGTCTCCTCCTGATCGTAGGCATGCACCGGCATCGCGCCCGATTCGGCAGTCCATTTCTCGCTGGCCGCGAGCGCATCGGAATAACGATCGCCGGTCACTACCAGTTCCGCGCCGTAGTCTCGAATCCGCTCCATCTTCGCTTTCGAAGCCACGGTTGGCACGAAGATCGTAGCGCGCCTTTTCAGCTTCATGGCCGCGTACGCCACTGCCACGCCGTGATTCCCCCCGGACGCTGCCACCACTCCGGCCGGCGGCGGTTCACGCAGCAATAAATTGGTGAAGGCGCCCCGCGGCTTGAATGATCCGGTGTGCTGTAAAAATTCGAGCTTAAATACCAGACGGACGGAATCCAGCCCGAAATCCTCGCCCGCGACCTCAAAGATCGGCGTGCGCCGGATGTACGGCCGGATCATCCGTTCTGTTGCGGTGACTGTCTCTCTGGTTATGCTTTGAGTTTCGACCACGCTCTCCAGTATACTTAGGCAGTTGGCTAACTGTCTATATGGCTGCTGAAACCGTGTTGCGAGCCCTAGCGAACGAACGGCGCCTTCAGATCCTGGAATGGCTCCAGCATCCCCGCCGCCATTTTCCGCCTCAAGTCGACGGCGATCTGGTCAAAGACGGCGTGTGCGGCGTTCTGATCGCTCGTAAACTGTGCGTTAGCCAGCCCACGGCCAGCGAACATCTCAATATCCTGGTGCGAGCCGGTCTCTTACGCGGAAAACGGCTCAAGCAATGGACCTTCTACCAGCGTGACGAGCGCCGCATCAAGAAAATTAAGCGTAAGCTGCTGTCCCGACTCTAAGCGGATGCCGCCGGCCCCTCGGTAGAAACAATCAGTACATCGCTCGTTGCGCTCAAATCCAGCTCCGCCGCGTGCTCCAGAAGTCCCGCGAGTCCAGCCGCGCCGCAGGGGCTCGAAGCCACACCGTCCGCCGCCAACCCTAGCACGGCTTCTTCAGCGCGCGAGGTCGGAATCGCTACGCACGCGCTTAATCCATCTTTGAGGAACGGCCACGCCACCAACGAAGCCCACCCGCAGTTGAGCGGTCCCATGATCGCGTCAAACGGACCCGAGACCTCCACCAACTTCCCCGCTCTCACCGATTCCAGCACACACGCCGCCGCATCAGGCTCTACTCCGATAACGCGCGTTCCCACGCCCGGTTGGCGATAATGCCGGACCACCGCCGCCGCCAGCGATCCGACGCCCATCTGCACGGCCACAACATCCGGCTGCTGCTCCCCGGCTTCGGACAACTGCGCATCCACTTCGCGGAACAAGGTGGAATAACCATCCACCACCCATTTGGGAATTTGTTCGTATCCTTCCCAGGCCGTATCGCTGATCACCAGACTCCGTCCGTCTAGCCGCGCCGTGGCCGCGACCGCATCATCGTAGCTGCCCTCGACAATGGTCACCCTTGCGCGCTCGTCGCGAATCCGCTCCACTCGCCCCCGTGCCGCCGATGCAGGCAGAAGAATGTTCGCTGATAGTCCCAACCACCGCGCCATGCGAGCCACGGCCCGCCCATGGTTGCCCTCCGACGCCGTTACTAGTTCCGTTCTTCGGTGCGGGAACAATTGCCGCGCCAAATCTTCGATGGTCTCCCAGGGCGCGAACTCGCCGAAGCGCTGCTCCAGCGCCCGATAGGTAGCCCATGAAGCGCCCAGAATCTTGTAGGCCGGTAAGCCCAGGCGCGAAGATTCGTCCTTCACCCACACGCGGCGCACGCCCAGTTTGGCCGCAATGCCAGGAGCAGATACTAGCGGCGTGGGCGCGTAGCGCGGTAGCTTGCGATGGAACGGCAGCACCGCGTCTACATCGGCGTCCGGCGCGAATTCCCCCGGCGCAGGATTTTGAACGATGCTGCTAGGCACAGAACACCCGCACGGTAAGTGCCAGAATTTCGCGGCATTTCTCCACTGAATCCAGGTCCACCCATTCTTCGGTCGAGTGCGCCCCCGCGCCGTCCGGACCGATATTCACAGTCGGAATGCCCGCTGCGGCGAAGAACGCAGCGTCCATCCAGAAAGGTGCGCCCACTGTGGCCGGAGGGCGGCCGAGCACGCGCGTCGCTTGATCCCGCAGAGTCCGTACGATCGTCGCGTCTTCCGGGACACTGAACGACGGCCGTACCAGCGTGGTCCGCTGCCGTGCTTGGAACTGCGGGTCTTGCGCGGCCAGGTTTTGCAAAATCGCCTCTAATTCCTTTTCGACGGCCGCGATGTTTTCCTGAGGCAGCGTGCGCCGCTCGATCGCGACCGTGCAAGTTTCGGGGTAGCTCGAAAGCTCCTGTCCGCCCGAAATGAGCGAGGCGTGCAGCGATCCATGGCCCAGCAGCGGGTGCGGCGGCCTTCGGCTCAGCTCCGCTTGCAGAGCTTCCAAACTATTGAGCACTCGCCCCATGTGCGCAATCGCGTCGATCCCCAGGTCCGGACGAGACCCGTGCGCCGCGCAGCCCATGGTCGTGATCTCGTGCCACGAAAAACCTTTGTGCGCGATGCACAACCCGAACGCGGTGGGCTCGGTGACAATCGCAGCGTCGGCCTGGATGCGCTTGAGTACCGATTGCACGCCGATGCTGGCATGCTCTTCATCGGACACGGCGGCCAGGATCACGTCGCCGCCCAGCCCGCTCGCGCGAACGTCCGCCAGCGCCAGCATGCACGCTGCCAGCGACCCTTTCATGTCGTAGGATCCGCGTCCGTACAGCCGGCCATTCTCGACCCGCGCGGAAAACGCCTCGGGCATTCCCGCGACGCCCACGGTATCCATGTGCGCGTTCAGCACCACCGAGCGCCCGCCGCCTTTTCCCTTCACTCGCGCAATCACGCTCGGCCGTCCTGGCGCGGCCGCGTCCATTTCAGCCGGAATCCCGCGCTCGGCGCACCAGCTCATCAAATAGCGCGCCATCCCGGCCTCACCGGCCCCTCCCGGAACCAGGCTCGGATTCACGGAGTCGATCGAGACCAGCGCCTGGAGCAGTGTGGTGACGTCGTCGTGACCCAAAGTGTCGCCCAAAGAAATATCTTACGCGAGTCACACCGGCTTCCACTTAGTTTTGTGAAAGAGCCCTTTGTACCATCGTGGCGCACGCACTTTTGCGTGCCGCATCGACACTCGTGTCGATGCTTGGCGGGAGCAGGACGGCGCCAATGCTCTGACCGTCCGGCGTTTCGGCAAACCGCTCGACTTCCCTCCGCCCGGCAGCGGTCGCTATCTAGCTGCGAGGCCCCGGATAAGCTACTCTCAGGCCGCTAGTATTTCAGCTTCGGATCCCACTGCCCCCGGCCATCCGGCGTAATGTCGAGAAGATTCCAGACTGGAGACAGCAGATCGATACCCCGAGTTTTGATTTCGTCTGTCATTTGCGCTGAGACCGAGTAGAAGTGCTTTACGGAGCCATCTTGCGATAGTTTAAATACGCTCAGTCCCGGCCGTTGTTTTCCCTCGCTATCCTGGAAATTCAAGACTGACTTGAAGTCGGAGCCTTGGCTTGACACCAATCGCAATGCATTCCAGGAGCGCTCCCTTCCCCACTCTCGAAACTCCCGGATTCCGGCTTGAGCGATAACCGCGAAATTCATGGTTTGGCGGAGATGGTGAGCCACGCCGCTGAATCCGTCCACCCACATGGTGCAACTCGGGCACGGCCGTTTCTGAGCACCGCCATACATGTATTGATACACCACCAGGGGCTTGTTTGGATCGTCAAATAACTCCGACAATCGGACCGTCGGGAACGGTCCGTCTTTTGCCAGGTCTGCCGGACCCTCGTGGAATTCGTAGTCCTGAATCTCCGTGTCGAGCGGCAGTTTGCGGCGCAGCGCAGCCACCCGCTCGCGTTGATCTTTGAGAGCGATCTCGGCTGCGAGCAGCTCGTCGCGCAATTTTCGATAGTCGGCGCTTTCAGTCGCCAAGCGTCCAGGAATCATTGTGCTTTTTTTCTCCCCGGTGGATTTATTTTACCCTGCCACCAGTTGCTGCTCGGTGTCCCCAGTGGCGCAGGTCTCCGGCCTGCGTTGTAACCGCTACACCAGTAAGAGGCTGGGTTATGTTTAACTTAATCCGAGATGCGATGAAAGATCTAAACAAAATCCGGCTGCTTAGCCTGCTCTCCGCACTTGGGCTGCTGTACGTCGCGATCGACCGGGTCTTTTTCGACAGGATTGTGGGGGGCGACCCTCTGTCCTGGATCCAGAGAATACTTACCATCGTGGTTGGCATATTGCTGAGCACCGTTAGCGTCAGCCTCTTTGTGGTTGCCTGGAGAGGTCGCTTTCCTGTAACCGCAACGAACACCAACTCCACCGCGCAGAAGTTACTGGCCTATGCCTTTTGCGCTGCACCCTCAGCATTCTTGTCTGGTGTGTTCCTGGTACGCACGATAAAGTACTCAAATATTCTGGACTTCACGGTCGTGGTCTTGTCCGGAGCTTCTCTCATGTTCGCGCTGTTCTGGACGCGCCGGGCGGTCCGGCGGTTAGCCAGCGGCGAGATTGCAAACAAGCAGGCACGCCAATTTCTGTGGTCTTGTATTTTCTTCAGCATGCTTTCCTTCATGTTTGGTATGGCAGTGGCGGGCTACGTTTGGTTTAGCACCGATTTCTTGCGCAAATTTGGCGTGGTTTTCTGGAGCGCAATGACGGCTGTTGCGATTTACCCTGTCCGCCGCGATGCGAAACGCCTGGCCTCTGCAGTAGTGTCAAACGACATCACCTCTGTGCAAAGAGATCAGGGCAACGAATGACGGAATGTGACGCCATCCACGCCCAGCCTGCCGCTGTTCGTGCGACCGCCGCCGCGCAGCCGCTTCCTTCTTAACGACGCCGTCCGAAGCGCCCCGGCCACAACCACTGCACCCTCGAACTCTTCCCGCCGGGCCGCTTCCGACAAATCGGTCTTCTGGAAGGGACGGCCGGAAGACTACAGGCTCGCGCCGAAAGCCAGCAGACGGCCATCGCAATCCTTCACCACGAACTCGCGCGAGTGCCATGGCATGTCGGCGGGTAGACGTGTGAATTCTACGCCTTGGGCTGCGTACTCGGCATAAAGTGCGTCGGCATCTTCGATGAATAGGTACGCGTCCAGCAGTTCGTCCCGGTATTTGTCCGGATTGGCGGTCGGCGGCTCGGCGCAGCGGAAGTGAATCACCTGCCGGTCGCGCGCCACGATGGCATAGACCGGCGGATCCTGCCACGTTCCCAAACATTCGAAGCCAAGTTTGTTGTTGTAATAGGCGAGCGTAGCGGGAATATCCGTGCTGAAGAACAGAGGCGCAATCTGACGGACCATGAATTAAGTCTAGTGCAGATATATATGCCGGGGCCTAAGGATGGGACCGGAAGTTCGGCTTGTGAAACCGAGTCAATGGAATGTGGCAGTGCGGACCTCCGTCGGTGACTCGCGCGTCACGCCGAAGGGTAGATCGATGACCCGCCTGACCTCCGGGATCTGACGCAACCCAGGATCACTCGCCCCCTACCGACTACTCACGGGTAGCGGACCATCAAGCGGCCCCTGGCGCGGGGCGAGCCGCCCGCAAACCCGAGAACAGCTGTTGAATACCGGGGTGTATCACGAGGTACGGCAAGAACCTTAAGCGCGGCGGGGAAGGTCGGGAATGTTAGACTGTCCTGGTGGCGGACGCTGACAAGTCCAATGGCTACGAGGGAATTGCGGAGATCTTCATCCTCGGGCGCGGGCGGAACAGTTCTGGCGTTGGGGCTTCGATCGTCGCGGCGTGGTCGCAGTTGCTACCTCATGGTGCCACAGTCCTCGACCTGGGATGTGGGACCGGCGTACCGATTTCGCAAGCATTGATTGAGCGCGGGTTCAATGTGTACGGAGTGGACGCCTCAGCTAGCATTACTGCAGCATTCCGAGCCCGTTTTCCAACGGCCCTTGTTGAGTGTGCTGCCGTAGAAGATTCGAGCTTCTTCGAGCGAACTTTTGACGGCGTGGTTGCGTGGGGACTTTTCTTTCTGCTCGATGCGGAAATCCAGCGCCGATTGGTCGCCAAAATCGGCGCGGTGTTGCCAAGCGGTGGCAGATTGCTATTTACTGCTCCGCGTCAAGTCTGTTCCTGGCCAGACGCTATGACCGGACGAACCTCAATCTCACTCGGCCATGATGCATACCGAAATACACTAGAGGCCGAAGGCATGGCGCTCGTTGGAACGTACGTTGACGAAGGCGAAAACTACCACTACTCCGCGCAGAAGAGGTAGCCTACACTGTGAAGTTCTGCGTCCAGCGAAATATGGTCTCTAGGATTAGTCCTTCCTGACGCCGAAGTGTTTACCCACGCGCCTCCCAGGGTTGGCGGCTCGAATGTTCCTCCGATAGCCGCCCCGGCCACATGCAGTTTGTCTGCGCATGGCCTTATCCAGCCGCACGAGATAACCTCGAATAGCCAAGAATTTCTCCAACGCTCCCAACCACTTATTCCGCGCCACCGGCTTTTAGTTTCCCTCTGTCTGTTACTACTGGGACAAATCAAATGCATCCCCAAACCGAATTCCTCCTCAACCACTCCGCCTCCGCCTCCCCCTTCGCCTCCACCGCCGGCCAGGCCTTCGTCAGCCTCCCCCTTGGCCCCCTGCAGCCACCAAATCTGCTCCATCCTCTCGCCCCGTTTCCGTGACTGGCTCATCGACGCCTTCTATCGCGACCACGGCGAGCCGCCTGGCGACTATGCGCTTCGCCAAACCATTCGTACCCTCGAAGCTCGCGCCCTTTCGAGCGGACCGCGCCTTCCCGTCCATCGACGCATCGCCGCGCGCGGCAATCCTCGCCAGCCCGACGCCATTCTTCTCGATCTCGATAACGCCGACGGCGAAATCGTCGAAATCACACCCGCCG
>Ga0210406_10002457_pt1 | contig 21145 bp, 16 predicted proteins | sample IncBWC30MmetaG_FD_155454 | JGI IMG/M metagenome (GOLD analysis project Ga0210406, IMG submission 155454) | Forest soil microbial communities from Barre Woods Harvard Forest LTER site, Petersham, Massachusetts, United States - Inc-BW-C-30-M | ecosystem: Environmental > Terrestrial > Soil >... | reverse complement strand
GAAAGCACGGAAGCGCCTTGGGTTGCGCTTATGGACTTTGTGACGAAGACATTCGGTCAATTTTTAATCCACACGCCGATAAATAAAGTTGGGATAAATCGACACGTTCATTTCGGGGTCGGAAGTGAAGAGAACCGCAACCGGATCGGGAGACAGCTCGCTCCGACGTCCGCGTGGGGAGAATGGGGCAAACGGATCGATGCTGCACCTCAAAGCCGGCGTGGTGGATTCGCCAACCTCACGATGCAGGAGACGCGACAAGCCGGCGTAGGTTCAATTCAGGCCACTGTCCAGCCGTCAGTATTAATCAAAGGTAATTCCGGCATATTTGTTAATGTAAACGATGATTATAGTTTAAGCGGCGATGAAACTAAGAGCGCGACGGCCGCGATGCAACTGATATCTAAGGTTTTTGATGAATCAATCATCCAGTCTGAGTGGATCATCGATCAGTTGATGTCGCTATCATCCTAAATGAAGGGGCACTAAATTGGATATTTCCTTTGCCGTTGCACGAGAGTCTAATCCTACTACGGATGTAACCTGGGTCAATTCTAAAGCTTCCCCCATTGCTGGTGGCGTTTCTCTGCGGGCTGCGCCAGCAGTGGCCAGATGGAAAAACGCTGTCGACAGCGTCAGTCAATTGCCCGTCACATCGATCGGCAACGGTGACGATGTCACTTATAGCGAAGTCCAGGAACCTCGGCAGATTGCGAAAGCAACGCCAGTCCGTTCCCGGTCTGAAGACGCGTCTCAAACAGAGGAGATACGACGAATCTCATTCGAGCCACTCCAGGAATGGGAGGGTCGTGTTGTTGAAATCAAAGCCGAGACGTTTACGGCAACCCTCACGGATATAACCGCGCGGCGGGATTTTGAGGATGAAATTGCGGAGTTTCCGGTGGGAGATGTTTCGGATGACGACATTCTCCTCTTCAAACCAGGCGCTATCTTCAGATGGCTGATCGGCTACGAAAGGCATCCTTCGGGGACAAAGCGCCGGGCTTCCAGCGTAGTTTTCCGACGCCTTCCGTCGTGGTCGGCAACTGATCTCTCCCGCGCAAATCAAGAAGCGAAGATGCTTGTTGAAGCAATCACGTGGGAATGAATGCACCGCGCACCCAACGCAGATGAAGTTGAGATAAATATCTTCGGGCCGGGATATGGCGAGTGTTGTCTAGTACACATCGGCGGCGGCCAATGGATTGTAATAGATTCGTGTGTGGACGAAAGCGGTCGACCAGTCGCTCTAGCCTATCTCGAGCGTGTCGGCGTTGATCCCGCTGAAAGCGTTAAGTTAATAATTGCTTCTCACTGGCATGACGATCACATTCGAGGGCTCTCGTCAGTTTTGAGATCATGCGTTGCAGCAAAATTTTGCGCGTCCTCCGCGCTAAGCAAGAAAGAATTTCTTGCCGTTCTTAAAGCATACGGTCAAAATAGAACGATTCGGATTGGGTCGGGCGCGAGAGAAATAATCGCGACGCTAGCAATACTAGAAGAGAGAAATAGTGTCTCGCACCCGATAAGGGCTATCGCCAGCAAACTTCTATTTCGATGGAACGCAGCGCTGACCGGCCACGGGCAGCCTGCTGAGGTGTGGTCGCTCTCGCCGTCTGATGGTCAGTATGAGAAATTCCTTGTAGAATTGGGTTCAATGTTACCGAGCGAGGGCGAGGAAAAATTAAGACTTACTGATCAATCGCCAAACCATCTCTCGGTCGTGACCTGGCTCTCGATTGGGAACTATGCGTTCCTGTTCGGGGCTGACCTGGAGGAAATAGGTACACCTGATCTTGGCTGGTCAGCAATAACACTCAGTGAAACTAGGCCCTTCGGAAGGGCTCTTTTTTTCAAAATTCCACATCATGGTTCACAGACGGCGCATCATGCAGATACTTGGCGGTTGCTCGTCGAACCAGGGGCAGTTTGCGTTCTAACCCCGTGGAACAAGAACCGTACGCTACCGAGCCACGCTGACGTTGAACGGTTGGTCGGGATCAATGCCCATGGCTATTCGACATCCAATCTGCGTCCCGAACCCATTGTCCGTAGACCGTATGCGGTCGAGAAGCAAATCAGGGAAACCGCGAAAGTTAGATCGATCAGACTAAAGACCGGGCATGTACAGTTGCGAGGGCGTCTGATTGATTATCCCGCTCCGGATTCTGTTTGGCTATCACCGCAAGCGTGTAGATTGGCTGATCTGCTCAAGCTCATGAAAGGCAAATAGGGGGCTCGCACCACTTGGACACGCCAAGCCGAGCTAATCTCCACCGCCGTCACAGAGTTGATCGTTGGAACTTGGCCCACCGGACTGCTCCCGCCCGTTGCGCTCCACCGACGACCCATGCCGCAGTGGTTTCAACGTGCGTCTCACCAAGGCGTTGTTTCAACTCTGATGGAGCCTTCAGGCAAACTGTACCCCTTGCGATCGAATGCCGCCGCATGAACGAGCGGATTGGAGGGCAAGGTGCGTCGGCGTCCGAGGTTCATTCGACGGTCCTCGCTCTGCGTCTGCCAGTTCCAGTGCCTCTTCGGCATGATTTCCGCGGGTCGCCACCATACGGTGAGCGATTCGTGTAGCGTGGCGTTGCAATCGGCCTTTGCGAATTTCGTCCCCGTGCGGCCCACCATTTCATCCAGGCTTGTAAGATCAACCAGAAGGCCCGCCAAGGCTGCCTCGCGCACCATCCATTCGAGCGCGAACTTCGATAGCCCGCTTTGTGCTTCTGGATAGCCGCCGCCGACGTCGCAGTGGACGCCCGGAAACCAAACCTGCTTTAGGTCTTTCGGACCGCTGTCGGCCGTTGCCGGACCAGGTCGCCAAAGGTTGGTGCGGAAGAACGCCCGGCGCTCGTCGATCGACACGGCGTGACGTCCGATGGCGATAGCTGGGTTGTTCGCTGAATAGGGAAGCTTCAAGGGATTTTCGACCCATCCGACCGAATTGACGGTGTCCCAAACGCCGACAAAATGGGCTTTGCAGACGGTTCCGCGGAAGGTCGCGCGGAAGTCCTCAGCGAGGGCGAACGCTGCCCCGCCTTTCTGTAGGTTCGTCGCATTCATCATTCGGATCGCGTAGGGGATTAACGGCTCGTTGCCAGACGGGAGAAGCCCGTACATGTGCAGAAGCGAGGCGACGGCGCGAACAGTATAAGCACCACGGCTGAATCCAAACATGTAGAGAGTATCGTCCGGATCGAATTGTTGCATGAGAAAGGCATAGGCGTCGCGCACGTCGCGTTCTAGGCCATAGCCGAAAGCCAGGCCGAGAATCTTGGTCACCCGTCGAGAGACACTCGTCAACGCGCCGACGGCTTCCATCGTGCCGACACCAGGATGATAGAAGGCGACCTGCCGGCTCGGATCGTTATCCAGCACCCGAAACAACTTCAGAACGTTGGTGCGGTCCCTCGCGAACTCATTCGCCGTTCCATCACAGCAAACAACGACGTTTTTTGCCATCGCTTTTCTCCCCGTTTCGGCAGCTTCGTGATTGGAGTCGGCACGCTCGCTCGATAGTTCGCGAAATCTTCGACACATGTTGGATAACGATTTGGCTGGCTGTTCCTAGCCCTGGCCTCGCTGAACGGACGCACTGCGCGCCCATCATGTCAGGTGCCTGCGTCGGCATTTCGCCGGGCATATCATTGTCGCCCTCCAGGTTGAGCGGAGGAGCGAGGTCGATGCCTCGATATCCGACTCCTAAGGTCCCACCAAGCTGCGCGAATATCTCGTTTGAACTAGCCGCTCATGATACCCTGGGCTGACCACCCCACTTTGCCGTTTCGCTGGGTTTCGAACTGCCTACGCGTCGCCTCCGATGTGGTATCATAGTACCGTGCACAGATTGTTTCAGGACGACCTTGCTTCCGTCAGCATCTCGCGGCTACGCGCCTCTGGCGTCGTGACCAGGGATACGAAGTCGGTCGATATTGTTTTCGGCGAGGGCAACGACGGTCTCAGGCGCAAGGTCAAGGTTGTCCACCGCCGCTTTCCCAACGGCGGCGAATGGTCCTTTTTCGTCTGCCCTGTTTGCGAGCGGCCCGCACGCGTTCTCAAGCTGCACGAGAAGCCGATGTGTCGGCGCTGCTGTCTCCGCGAAGGGATTGGATATCGCGTATCCAGCGGCACGCCCGTCGAGCGCGACGTCGCGCGGGTGGCGCGGCTTCATAAGTTGCGAGAGCTGCTCGACGGCGGGCCCGTGAGATTGCATCCGAGGCCAGGACGCAGGTTGGACCGCCGATGGTCGCTTACGGTTTCGTGGCGGAGGGGAATGATCCGCGAGCGCCAGGATCTGCTGCGACTGCGCCGCGAGGGGCTTAGGCTTCAATGAAGCTGCGTCGGCGGCGTGCGCTTCCCGTTGGCCTCAGGGCTATCGAGCGAGAGCTTCTCGACAAATGCGGAAGCGTGTCGGCGGCGGCGAGGGCTTTGGGCGTATCGAGCGTCGATCTGCGCCGATTGGTGGGGTCGCAGCCTTTGTTGGCCGAGGCGATCTATGAGGGGAGCGAGCGGGCGATCGACGAGGCCGTGCAAGTGCTGCTCGACGGCTTGAGACACCCCGACAAAAGCCAGCGGCTCGCCGCAGCGGCTTACCTTCTGCGGCATACAGAGGCTGCGCGGCGTCGCGGCTGGGTGCGCAGGACGTTGCCGAAGACTACAGAGTGGTAGAACGCCACACTAAAATGGCTCGACGACCCGGGGATAACCATGGGCAGCCCAAGCATGGGGGCAGTGCCCCGGCGAACACAATCCGGCACAGCCGTCAAAGCCTCTTGAGCATGGTTGCGGTGTCCCTTTTAAGCCTCAGAACTGTGATGTGTGTCCGCAGCGTATCCGCGACTGGGGCATCGCTGCCATTACTTGAACAGGATCAACGGCTTGGATGTTTCGACCCGCTGAGTAATAATCAGAAGGTCGCGACTGACCCTCCGCTTCCAGCAGCCAGAAACCCTTTTGGCCCCCCACTCCACCCACTTCCATCGAGGGCGCCGTTGCGCCGGCGCTATATCTCTGGGCCAAAATTAAAGTTAGCAGCCTGGCTGTGAAATCAGATCTCATATCGATAGTTTTGGCACTGGCGATGATTACTCTCCACACCTCTGGGCACGGATAGGGTAAGAGATTGGCGGGAGCCGCAAACCAACTCGTTGGGCAGCCTTCAAGCGCTCGTGGCTCAACCCGGAGCCTCTCGGCATGCATCGCGTTAGCGATGGACCGGAGCGCCTACCCCAGTCCTGCACCCTCAACACCCAAATTTCCGCCTAAACGATCTCAGGACCATCAAGAAATGACGGCCTCGCCTCACTTTCTCGGCTTTCCCGATCGCTTCGCCGAGGGCCGCCAGGATCAGAGGATTCGACCTTGTCGAGCTCTATCCTCCCGCCGACATTGACGGCCTGTCCGCTCTGACCGCCGCGCGCCTTCTCGTCAATCTGATCGGCGCCGTTGTCCGGCAGGTTTGAAACCCAGGCGTAGCGTAGGATTTCGTCCCTACCGCAAAATGACCCCGTCGCGGCGTCATCCGGCCGACCGACATTGTGGCTGACCTCGTGATTTTGTGCGGCATGGGCGATATGGGCGATGGGCCTCTGTGGCCTTCCCTGCGCCGCTTCGCCCTATCCCGCTCGCTTGAGGATGTCGGCAATTTGGGTTGGCGCCCATTTGCCGCCGCGCGCCGTCGGCACGCCACGCGCGTTCAGGACGTTGGCGATTTCGCGCAGGCTCCGCCCCTCGGCCCTCAGCGGGTGAATCAGCGGCAGGATGTTGGCCGCGAACCGATCGGCGGCGGCCCTCATGCTCTCGGCGCCCTTGCCCCGCACCTCGTCGAGGCGCGGATTGCCGAGCCGCGCGCCCTTGGCCTTAGCCCGCGCCAGCGCCTCTTTGGTGCGTGCTGAGATCATCGCTCGTTCCTTCTGGGCAAGCGCCGCATAGATGTGCAGGATGAAGGGATCGATGTCTGGCCCAAGCTCGGCCACGACGAACGGGACGCGTTGCGCCATCAAACCTGCGATAAACGCCACATCACGGCTGAGCCGATCGAGCTTGGCGACCACAATTGGGCACTTGAGTTTGCGCGCTTTGTCCAGGGCTACGCGCAGCTGCGGTCGCAATTCCAGAGCGTCCACGCCCTTGCCTGTCTCAACCTCAACATGCTCGCCAGCGAGCTTGAGCTTCTCGCCTTCAGCGAAGCGCCGGATTGTCTCCCGCTGAGCATCGAGGCCGAGGCCCGAGCGGCCTTGCCGGTCGGTCGAGACGCGTAAGTAGGCGATGATTTCTGACATTCTGAACCTTCAGGACAAGTCATCAGGACGACATACGAGCATTTAGCATCCTGACGCACCTCTAACAAGGGTCCTGACAACTGTCCTGACGGAATTTTTTGGTGAGTTGCAAGGTCGGTAAGTCCTACCGAAACTTTAGGCGGTCCGGTCAGCGCAGCCTTTTGAACCCGCCTGTCCAAACCCGCCTGTCCGTTAGTTCATCTCAAGAGCCGCGGGGAGCTCGCATTATTTCCGACGGCTGAAATCACCCCCACCCCTCCCCCAACTCGACCAGCGCCGGGGTCCCAAACCTCTATCGAGGCCAGATATGGACTACATATCAGTGCCGTAGCTTCCTTTGGGCAATTTTTGTGGCACTCGTGCCAGGCGGTGCCACGAGTGCCAGGGGTGCCAGAAGCCGGTTTTATTCCGAAGCCCTTCCATGACATTTTGTGCGGGCGCCAAGCTTCCATTGCGGACCGGGCACCGGGACTGCACCAAGCTGGTTCTTAACAATTTAATCAGCATTTTTAGATATTACGAAAAGGAACCTAAGAAGGCTCAAGCAACGGCGGGCGCATGCTACATAGCGTCAAAGTACAAGCTCGGCGCGGAACGGAACTATTGGATGAGTTGACGGGCGTATTGCCCAATCTGTACAGTTTTAATAGTGAAAGTGATTTAGACTTCGCGTCGACGGTCATCTTGCTTCATAAGTATTGGAATGACCTAAAAGCACGTGTCGAAAAAGGTAACACAGAATGTAGAAGCGAGTTTATTCGTATCCTAAATAGGATGGTAATCCTGCACGGTAAGACAAATATACCAGTGGCATGTGGCGTTCAAGTTGTTGTATGCCACGTCGAGTCCTCTTACTTAAATGACGAAGAGGCTCGACTCGTCCACTGCATCACTGGCATTCACATCGATCGTGCCGCGTCTATTGTTAAGGCGGAAGCGCAGCCTGACAAGCCTTAATTGCTGCGCAAGGAAGGAATGGGTGCCACTGAGATCGCGAAGGCCGTCGGGTGCAAGCCGGGAAACGTCTACAAGACGCTCAAGGCGGCAGGGCTGAACTAGGCTGGCAGGAGCCTCCACCTCAAGCTCGGATGGCTGGGTTAGCCGCTAGTGTGCTCAGCACACCCGAGAGCAACGTGAGTCGCTTGTTTTCCGGCTGACGAACGAAATCACCCCCCACCTCCCCATGGCAACTCCGGCTCCGGGCCCATTGCCAGAAATGTCTCCGCCAAGGTCGAGTAGGTGCAGACTGACGCCGCGCTTGCGTAGGTCTTCCACCACTTGCAGCGCGTCGAGCGCGGAGCGGAACAACCGGTCGAGCTTCGGCGCGATAACGATGTCGCCTTTCCGAAGCTTGGCGAATAGCGGACCACCTTTCGGCCGCTCATGGACCGGCACGGACCCAGACACGCCATCCTCGACCGCCACTCCGCAAAGCGTGAGCCCATGCATGTGCGCATAACCTTCGATCTGGCGGCGCTGCACGTCCAGGCTCTCGCCTTCGCTCGCCTGTCGGGCCGTCGACACTCTGCAATATCCGTAAGCCGCCATTTTCCTGGGTCCGTAAGCTTGTCAGCTTGTACTAGGCGCGATGGTTTCTGTCAACTAGCTGAAGCAAGCTTACACCATGCCGGCATCGACGCCGCAAAGTCGCCCTGTAACTTTCGACCGCGCACGCATCGTATCGCTGCGCCAGGAAGGAATGGGCGCCACTGAGATCGCGAAGGTCGTCGGGTGCAAGCGGGGAAACGTCTACAAGACGACTAAAGCCGCAGGGTTGAACTAGGCTAGCTCGGATAGCTCTTTGACCGCAGGTTTTTCCCGCTACAGGCGCAGCCAAGCAATCCGAACTTGACGTTTTTCTAGCCGCCGAATGAAATGACCCCCCACCCCCTCCCCGATGACAAGCCGGCTCCGGTGGGGCGCTGCGTTCCCGCTGACCTCAAAATCATTGAGCAGACGCTCATCGATAAATGCGGGTGCATCGCTGCGGCGGCGCGGGATTTGGGCGTGCCGAGTGTCGATTTGCGCCGACTGGTGGCCTCGCGGCCATCGTTGGCGGACGTGATCTATGAGGGGAGCGAGCGGGCGATCGACGAGGCCGTGCAAGTGCTGCTCGATGGCTTGAGCCACCCTGACAAGACCCAGCGGCTCGCAGCAGCAGCTTTCCTTCTGCGCCACACCGAGGCTGGGCGGCGTCGCGGCTGGGGAAGACGCAGGCCGTCGTGTCGCGAAACCGCAGAGCCTCAGGCAGTCACGCTCAAATGGATCGACTCATGAAAATGGGCGACGCCAGGTGGTCAGCTATTATGCGCTCTGGCATTTTCTTCACCATGAAGGCTTCTTCACCATGAAGGCGTGACGTTCAAAAAAAAGCCTTCGCGCCTCCGAACAGGACCGCCCGGACGTCGCCAGGCGGCGTGAGCGCTGGAAGGCGCGTCAGGCGACGATCGATCCAAGGCGGCTTGTGTTCATCGACGAGACCTGGGCGAAAACCAACATGACGCGCACCCATGGCCGATGCGCCAGAGGCGAACGCCTCGTAAACACGCGATAGGCGGGATAGGTGGTGTCGAACAGCGAAACGCAGCATGTGTAAACATCGGTCATCCCAATGCCCTTCAACGACCACAATTTGAGCCTCGATTAGGGCCACCGAGGAGGATGTCGGCCAAAAGACCTTTCGCGGTCTCCGAAAGAGCGAACGAACAAGTGTATGGCTGATTATCAATCAGTGCTCACGCGGGCCGTCGCGAAACTGCCGGGCGCGAGTTCAGCCGACATGCGTCGGGCGATCTACGACCGGGCGCGCGAAGCGATGTTGACGCACCTCAGAGGGCTTCATCCGCGGATGCCCGAAAGCGACATCACGCGTGAGGAGATCGCGCTCAATCAGGCGATCGCGCTGGTCGAGGCCAAGTTCGATGCGACGGAAGCCGATCCAGCGAAGCCGACGGCCGCCAAGCCGGCGCCGCCCGCCGCGGGGTATCCCGATCGGATCGAAGCGGGTGCGTCTCCAAGGCCCGCGCAGCTGGGCCAACCTACCAATTTGAAGTCTGTTCCGTCCTCACTCGCTGAAAGCGCGCCGGCGGCGCCCCTGCTGCGGGGCCCGGCGACTGCGCCTCCGTCGCCGGTTCTCCAACATCTGCCCCCGGCCCGGCCACCCAGCGCTTCGTCCAATCTTGCGAAGGTTGTTCCGCCTGCCGATGCGCATGCCAGCCGATCGCTTGCGGTCGCGCTCAGCATCGTGCTCTCGCTCGCGGGGGCCGCGATCGTGATGAGACAGAACCCGCAAGACCGCGTGATCGCCCCACTGCAACACGGACGGGAAATATCGCCGGAGCCGTCGGCGAAGATAACCCAGCACGCGCAACTGTCGCCGACGGTGGCGAGTGAGTCCCCAGGAAGCCAATCGGCCGCCCAAAGCGGATGGGAGACGTCGCAACCCGCGCCGGAGCCGGACAGGTCGATTGCACCCGTGGCGAATGAGTCCCAAGGAAGCCAATCGATCGCCCGAAGCGGGGAGACGTCGCAACCCGCGCCACAGGCCGACAACGGGACGTTGCCCGAGGCGGCCAGAGCGGCCATGGTAATCGCCTCTCAGGACAAACCGCAAGCGCCGCCGGACGCGCCGGCGCCCGCCGCCACCCTCGCCAGCGAAGCCGCGCCCGTCGATGCCCCGCAGCGGCCCGCTGAGGCCGCGCCGAAGGTGGAGGGCAAGGTTGTTGTGGGTGCGCAGCCGAGGACGCCAAATCTCCATCGGATAGCGAAGCTTTCCAGAAGACTTACGGTCGCCAAGACCGCCGCGACCGCGCCCAGTGCTCGGGCAGAGACGCCGCGCCAACCCCAGCGTCCTGGTGCGTCGACGATCCCGCAGGCCCCAATCGAGCCACACACGATTGCGGCGCCGGCCGCCGCCCAGGAACCCGTCAATCCAATGGCGCATGTCTTGGGCGCCCGGACTGGCGTGCTCGGGCCATCGGCGGTCGAGCAGACCGCCACCAAATCGGGCGATTGGGCGATTCAGTTCGCCAAGCCAAAATCGGAGGTGGAAGCCGCGGTGGCCGCCGCGCGGCTCAACGCCAAATACGCCCCGGCGCTCAACGGCGCGACGATCGGCGTTCGTAAGACCCAGGTGAATGGGGAGACGATCTACGCCTTGCGCGTCGCCGGCCTTTCTAAGGCTGACGCGATCGCCCTATGCGTGCGTGTCAAGGGTCGCGACTGTTCTATCATCAAATGAAAGCGGCGTTCCTGCCGGTTCATTGGGCCGATCTCCAAGGGCATGTCTGGGAACACGCGCGACGTCCTCAATCTTGTCCACGAATTGGAAGAAAAAGGCGCAAGCCTCAGGGTCCTGGAGCCTGCCATCGATACCGGCGGCCCGATGGGCCGGATGGTTCTAACTGTACTGGGCATGGTTGCCGAGATGGAGCTCGGCTTCATCCGTGATCGGCAACGCGCTGGCATTGAGGCCGCAAAGGCGAAGGGCATTTACAAGGGTCGCCCAGCCACCTTCGATCGCGCGCGCATCGTGTCGCTGCGCAAGGAAGGAATGGGCGCCACTGAGATCGCCAAGGCCGTCGGGTGCAAGCGGGGAAACGTCTATAAGACGCTCAAGGCGGCAGGGCTGAACTAAGCTGGCACGAGCGTGTACCTCAAGTTCGGATGGGTGGGTTAGCCGCTAGTTGAGCAATCCGAGTCGTTAGTTTTCTGGCTGACGAACGAAATCACCCCCCACCCCCTCCCATGGCAACTCGGCTCCGGGGGGCCCCAGCCACCTTGCGAGGGTTGGAACAAAACGACATGTTGCATCCGTGAAGTTGGCACCGATTTACGCGAACGTGGCACTCCGATGCCAGCTTGGCACTCCTTGGCACTGTTGGCACAGCGCCAAAGCCTCATGGGCGCGCGCGGATTGTGCCAGACTAAGCTGAGAATTTGTGGGACCGTTCCAGCCTCAGAGCACCAAGCCGCAAGCCAATGCGGCCTCTGCACTCATACTTCTTGAAAGTCTCATTTCATTCTCCATTCCGACGCCGCCGGCGATGGGTCTTGCCGAACAACGTCTTGCACGAATGGAGTTAGCGTGCGGTCGTGAAGCTTTCCAACTTTGGCTTGCGATGATTATGATCGGGCTTTTCGATCGGTCTCGCCGGCGGTGCTCTCGGCGGGCTGAAGTCCATTGCGATTGTTGTGGAAAACTTCGCGTGGACGACTTTAACGTTAAGAAGACTATCTCGCGCTAGCGTCGGGATGACGGGTATGGCTCGGACTCCGGACTTTCTCGAGGCGACTCCTATAGGCGCGCTTTCCGCCCAACCGCGACGTTCACCGTCGCGGTCCGCTTCGTCCGCTTCACGTCGAGACCGGACGTCCGCTGAGCGCAAATACCCGGTCATTCGCCGGCGATGTCGCGAGCGGTTTTTACCGACTCAAATCGGAAGGTCCCGCCGCGCTCAGGATCGACCATCTTTAATCTAGATCGCCACTTCTCTCGGCGGCAGGCCTAAGTTGACTCGAACGAGCGGGGCAGCGCCCGACGCGTCGAGTTGGGGGCAAGCGCATCGAAATCGACCTCACCGACCTCGTGGGGGACACGACGACGGAGGGCGCGCGAGGCTGAAAAGGGGACGCTGCGGGCCGTTTGCCGATCGGCGGGTCGGGGCTAAAAAGATACATGTAAACGATTGCGCAAACGTTTCGACGTGCTACCCTTGCCGCAAATGCCGGGCTCGCCGCCGTGAGGCGCGGGGTCCGTGCACACCATTTCGGGAGGCGGCGTGTCGACGATAGCCGACGTTGCGAGGGAGGCGGGCGTTTCGGTCTCGACGGTTTCGCACGTCGTCAACCGGACCCGGAGAGTCGCACCGGCCACCTCCCAGGCGGTGCAAGCCGCGATCGACTTGATCGGCTATCACCCCAACGTGCTCGCCCGGTCCCTCAAGACGGCCTCGACGCAGTCTGTCGGCATCGCAATGTCCGCTATCGCCAACGCCTATTTCATCGACATCATCTGCGCGATCGAGGCCGAATGCGCTCGCCTCGGCATGATGGTCTTCCTCTCGGACACCCAGGACAACCCGGACCGCGAACTGGCTGTCGTCACTGCCCTTCATCAGCGCCGGGTGGACGGCGTCATTCTGGCGCCGAGCGCCGATCCGGAGCGACGCGCGCTCGCCTATCTCGGCAACGCCCGTGTGCCTTGCGTGCTCGTCGATCGCACTCCCGACCCTGCGTTCGACCAGGTCGGCGTCAACAATCGCGAGGCGATGCAGGCGCTGGTGGAACACGTCGCGGGACTCGGCCATCGCCGCATCGGCTACGTCGGCGGCCATCCCGGCTTTCAGACCACCCTTGAGCGCATCGACGGCTACCGCAAGAGCGTGCAGCGCCTCGGCTTGACGTTCGACGAGCGGTACCTCGTCACCGGGAGTGACTCGTCGAATTCGGCGACGAACGCGACCCACGCGCTGCTGTCGCTCGAACAGCCTCCGAGCGCGATCATCGCCGGCAACAACATGGCGACGGTCGGGGCGATGCGGGCAATCCGCGCGCGCGGATTGAGGGTTCCGCAGGACATTTCGATCGTCGGCTTCGATGACTTCGAATGGGCCGACTGCTTCGAGCCGCGTCTCACGCTTGTCGCACAGCCCTGCGAGGAAATCGGCAGGCGGGCAGCGATCCTGCTGATGGAGCGGATCGCCGCGCCGGACGGCCTGCGGCGATCGCTGCGCCTCGACGCCAGGTTGATCGTGCGCGACTCCTGTGCGAGGCCGCAATGAACGCGCCGGTTCGAAGCGGTTCCGCCCTGCTCGCCATGCGCGGGGTCGTCAAGCGCTTCGGCGGCGTCCAGGCGCTCCGGGGCGTGGACTTCGACCTGCAGCCGGGCGAGATTCATGCGCTGCTCGGCGAAAACGGCGCCGGCAAATCGACGCTGATGAACATCCTTTCCGGGGTGATCGAGCCCGACGCCGGCGAAGTGCGGATCGACGGATTGGCCGTGCGGTTCGCCGATCCGCGCGCGGCGCAGGCCGCGGGCGTCGCCACGATCTTTCAAGAGCTCGACCTCGTTCCCGGCCTCGACGTCACCGCGAACCTGTTCCTGGGCAGGGAGCTGACGCGCTCGGCCGTGCTTGACCGGGCGACGATGCGCCGCGAGGCGCGCTCCCGCCTCGAGGCCATCGGCGTCGAGATCGACGTCGATCAGCCCGTCGGCGAATTGTCGGTTGGCCGGCGGCAGATCGTCGCCATCGCCAAGGCGCTCACCTACGCCTCGCGCATTCTGGTGATGGACGAGCCGACCGCGGCGCTGACCGCGGCGGAGGTCGAGCGGCTCTTCACCGTGATGCGCCAGATCGCCGGGCGAGGCGTCGGCATCGTCTATATCTCGCACAGGCTCGAGGAAGTCCCGCGCGTCGCCGACCGGGTGACGGTGCTGCGCGACGGTCAGGTCGCCGGAATTGCGCCCGCCAGCGCGCCGCAATCGGAACTCGTGCGCCTGCTCGTCGGCCGGCCGCTGGACGAACTCTATCCCAGTCGCAGCGGCGAGTTCGGCCGCCCGGTGCTGCGTCTCGAGCACGCCGGCTTCCGGCCGAGGAACGCGCGCGCCGGCTGGCAGGAGCCGGTCGACATTTCCCTCGAAGTGCGCGCGGGCGAGATCGTCGGCCTTGCAGGCATCATGGGGGCGGGCCGCACCGAGCTCCTCACCGCGCTCTACGGCGCGGCCGGCCCCGGCGCCTGGTCGGGGATGGTCGAGATCGACGGCGAGCCGGCGCATCTCTCCTCGATTCGCGGCGCCCGCGGCGAGGGCCTCGGGCTCGTCACCGACGACCGGCGCGGCAGCGGGCTGATGCTGCGCGACAGCGTGGGGCGCAATCTGGTGCTTACGGTGCTGCGCCGGGTCTCGCCGTTCTTCCTGATGTCGCGAGCGCGCGAGGCCAGCCTCGCCCGCGAGGCGATCCACGGCTTCGACGTGCGCCCTCCGCTGCCCGAGGTCCCCGTCGGCGCGCTCTCCGGCGGCAATCAGCAGAAGGTCGTGCTGGCCAAGGAAGTTCTCGGCGATCCCCGACTCCTGCTCCTCGATGAGCCGACGCGCGGCGTCGACGTCGGTGCGAAGGGGGAAATCTACGCCCGGATTCGCGAGCTCGCGGGAAAAGGCCTCGGCGTCTTGATCGCCTCGAGCGAGATGCCCGAGCTTATCGGTCTTTGCGACCGGGTCATCGTGCTCAGGCGCGGCCGGACCGTCGTGGAATTCCCCGGCGGCGCGGACGAGCATGAGGTGCTGGCGGCTGCTGAGACGAACGAGGGTCAACCGCATGGATGATGCCGCGCCCGTTCGAGACATCTCCTCCGCCCCGCCCGCCGCCTGGCGCCGGATCGACCTCTTCGCCATCGCCGTTCGCTTTCAGAGCGTGATCGGCCTCGTGCTGGTCGCGATCGGCGGCGTGATCTTCTCCCCGCAGCGGCATGGCCACATCCTGTTCCTCGCGCCCGACAACATCGCTAACATCGTTCGCGCCGTATCCGAGACCGGCATCATCGCGGTCGGCATGACGTTCGTCATCATCACCGCCGGCATCGATCTCTCGGTCGGCGCGCTTCTGAGCCTCTCGAGTGTCCTGACCGCGACCATCATGACGACCGCCGGCTGGGGACTGATCCCGACAATTCTATTCGTCGTCGCCTGCGGCGCCGCCTTCGGCGCGATCCAGGGCGGCATCTCGACCCGCTTCCGGCTCGAGCCGTTCATCGTCACCCTCGCTGGACTGCAGGTCGCGCGCGGGCTCGCGCTCGTCATCTCCAACAACCAGTACATCAACATTTCCTACGGCGAGGGCGCCGGACTCGCGCCGCCCGTCTTCGCTGTCCTCGGCGACCGGCTTTTCAACAATGTCGTGCCGGTGGCGACGCTGGTCTTCGTCGTCGTCGCGGCCATCGCGACTTTCGTGCTCAACTTCACCCGCTTCGGCCGCTACGTGTTCGCGGTCGGCGGTAACGAGCGCGCGGCGCGGCTCTCCGGCGTGCCGGTGACTTTGGTCAAAGTCTCGGTCTACGGGATCACCGGGCTGGTCTCGGCGATCGCCGGCATTGTTCACGCCGGCCAGTTCAATTTCGGCAGCGCCAACGACGGCACGGGCTACGAACTGACGGCGATCGCCGCGGTCGTCATCGGCGGCACGAGCCTCTTCGGCGGCGCCGGCTCGATGGTCGGCACGGTCGCGGGCGCGGTGATGCTCGGCGCGCTCGCCAACATCCTTCAGCTCAACAACATCAACGCAGCGCTGCAGCTGCTCGCGACCGGCGCGATCATCGTGCTCGCCGCGGTTCTTCAATCTCTCGTCCGTCGCCGCGAGGGATTGGGTCGTTAAGCAAAGCGCGACGCAACCAGGGACGCGCAGGTCTGGCGATGAGCCGGCGATGCGGTCGCCCCCGGATCGACAACCACGGGAGAGAGTCATGTTTTTTGCGACTGTCAGTAGACCTTCGGCCTTCGCGCTCGGCGTCGGAGCGTTCGCGCTCCTCGCGGGCGCGGCCAACGCTGCGCCCCTCGTCAAGGAATGCGGGAAAGACGGCAAGTTCGTCATCGGCTTCTCGCAAGCCAACAACGCCGAGCCCTATCGGCAGCACGTCAACGACGAGCTGACCGCGGCCGCGACGAAGGTTCCCCAGTTCACGCTTCAGATCGCCGACGGCGCCGGCAACGTGAACACGCAAACCTCGCAAATGGATAACTTCATCACCCAGAAGGTGGACCTCATCCTCATCTCGCCGTTCGAAGCGTCGCCGCTGACCCCGGTCGTCGCGCGCGCGGTGAAGGCGGGGATCCCCGTCATCGAGCTCGACCGCAAGACAGTCGGCGATCCTGGCAAGGACTACGCGGCCTTCATCGGCGGCGACAATTACAAGATCGCCCAGGAAGCCGGCAAATATGTCGCCGGCAAGCTCCTGCCGGCCGGCGGCGAGGTCGCGGTGCTCGAAGGCCTGCCGAGCTCGACGCCGGCGGTCGAACGTCTCAACGGCTTCAAGGACGGCGTGAAGGCGAACGACAAGATCCAGGTCGTCGCCGAGCAGGCGGCCGACTGGCTGCCGGACAAGGCGCAGACCGCATTCGCCGCAATGCTTCAGGCGCATCCGAACATCAAGGCGGTCTACGCCAGCAACGACATGATGGCGGCGGGCGCGCGGCTTGCGGCGAAAGGCGCGGGCAAGAAGGACGGCGACATCCAGATTCTCGGAACCGACGGCCTGCCCGGGCCGGCCGGCGGCATCCGGGCCGTCGCAGAGGGCGAGTGGGCGGCGACGTTCACCTATCCGACCGGCGGCCCGCAGGCGATCGATATGGCGAAGGCGATCCTGCTCGATTGCGCCGAGAGCGTGCCGACGACGGTCACCGTGCCGACGACCGCGATCACGCCCGACAACGCCAAGTCGATGATGGGCAAGTAGACTTCATCGGCGACTGGCGCGGCTCGGCGACGGGCCGCGCCCCCGCGCGACAGCGCCAGCCCTTGCGAAGCGCCGCGCTCAGTCGTCCGTTTTCTGGGCGCGATTGGGTTCAGCAGGTCTTCCAGCCGGTCGTCGATCACGCCCTGCTCGACGATGCGCTCTCCGGGCAGCCCGACCGGGATTCCGTGCTGGAAAGCCACCTCCGGCGGCGCCTCGATCGGGGGCCCGAGCTCGTCCACCGACGCTTTGGCCGCGCCCTCGCCTTCGATTTCGGCCCGCACGGAAATCTCGCCCAGCGCGAACGCACCCGCGACGGCATGCGCATGGCCGGAGTCCCCGAACAATGACCGCGACCCGCCGATTGGCCGCGATCCTCGCTGGCGACGAATGTCGGCTATCTCCCAACTGCGAAGTCTACCGTCGCGATCCGCAATGTCCGGTTGACGTCGAGTCCGGCCCTCCGCTGTGCGCAAAGAGCGGTCATACACGGACCGCGTGGCGAACGGGTCACATCGACCCCCTTCAAGATCGGCCTTATGAATGGGCGGGAATCGCGAGAAAGCGGTCTTCGGCGGTTGTGCAATAAACGGCCGTTCTTTGCTGCTCAAATCGAAGGGCAACCTGTACCGATCGGGGCTGCTGGACACAGGCCCACGGGCACGCCATTATCTCCACAAGCGATACGGGGCGCGGCCATGGACCTCGGCGGGTGGCTTCGCAATCTCGGCCTCGACGAGTATGCGGCGGCCTTTCGGGAGAACGGGATCGACGAGCACGTTCTCTGTCATGTAACGGCGGAAGACCTCCGGGAGATTGGCGTCTCGGCCGTCGGCGATCGGCGCAGGCTGCTCATCGCAATCGGGGAGTTGGCCGGCTCGTCGCTTTCGATGGAGCCCCGCCCGGCACCGACCTTCGCCCTGCGACCCAAAATCCCCGAGGTTTCGGCCGAGCGCCGCCCCATCACCGTGATGTTCTGCGATCTTGTCGGATCGACCGGCCTTGCGGCCAGCCTCGACGTCGAGGACTGGCGCGTTTTGCTCAGCGCCTACCTCGACGCGGCCTCGGCCGCGGTATCGCAAATGGGCGGCCGTGTCGCCAGGACGCTCGGCGACGGGTTGATAGCTCTGTTCGGACACCCGATCGCGCAGGAGAACGATTCCGAACGCGCCGTTCGCGCCGCGCTCGCCATTCAGCGCGCGCTCGCCGAACTTAATCGCAAGAACGACGGTTCGGGCCAGCCGAAGCTTGTCGCCCGCATCGGAATCGAGAGCGGGGCGGTGGTCGTGGATGAGGCCGGAGAAATCTTTGGCGATGCGCCCAACGTCGCCGCGCGCGTGCAGGCCTTGGCCGAGCCGGGGACGATTATGGTGACCGCTCGCGTGCAGCGCCAGGTGTCTGGCCTATTCGTCGCGGAGGATCGTGGCGCGCATTTGCTGAAAGGCGCGCCCGAGCCGACGACGCTGTTTCGGATCGTGCGAGGGAGCGGCGGGAGGCGCGGCGGCGCGCGCGCCCTCACCACGCTCGTCGGGCGTGAGGAGGAGCTCGATCTCCTCCGCCAGTGGTGGGAGCTCGCGGCGAGAGGCGAGGGCCAGATCGCGCTCGTCGTCGGCGAGCCCGGCATCGGCAAGTCGCGCCTCATTGAGGAGTTTCGCCTGAGGCTCCGCGAGACGCCGCACACCTTTGTCGAATGGTCGTCCTCGCAGCTCCTGCAGAACACGCCGCTGCACCCGCTCGCCGAATGGGGCCGCCAGCGGTTCGGAGCGGACCTGCCGGGAGAAGAGCGCCTCGCCGACCTCGAGAACACGCTTCGGCTGATCGGCCTCGACGCCTCCGAATATGCGCCCCTCGTCGCGCCGCTGGTCGACGTCCCGCTGCCGGAGGAGCGCGCGGCGAAGCTCGCGCCCGAGGAATTGCGTCGCCGGCAAATGGCGGCGCTGACCTCGTGGGTGCTCGCCGGGGCGCGCTCGCAGCCGGCCGCGGTCGTCTTCGAGGACCTGCATTGGGCCGACCCGACCACACTCGATCTGATGCAGGCGCTTGCCGAGCGCGGCGCGCAGGCGCCTCTGCTCATCATCGCGACCATGCGGCCCGAGTTCCGTCCGTCGTGGAGCGTGCGCTCGCAGCACAGCGTCATTGCGCTCAGCCCTCTCGATCGCGCCGACGTCGCGCTTATGGTCGGCGAGCTTGCCCAGCGCCATGCACTGAGCCAAGAGGTGGTTGAGGCCGTGAGCGAACGAACCGGCGGGGTGCCGCTGTTCGTCGAGGAGGTCACGCGCCTTCTGCTCGAGCGTGGCGAGGTGGGCGGGCTTCAGGCGATCCCGCCGACGCTTCAGCAGTCGCTCGCCGCCCGGCTCGACCGGCTGGGCGAAGCGCGCGAGGTTGCACAGATCGGCGCGGTGCTGGGGCGCGAGTTTTCCTATGCGCTGCTCGCCGCGGTGGGCGGAGTCGTCGGCCAAGAACTTCAAACTGCAGCCGATGGCCGCGGCCTAAAATTCGCACTCGATCGGCTTGTCGACGCGGACCTCCTGTTCGTCGAAAGGGCAGGCGCTCAGGCGACCTATCGCTTCAAGCATGCGCTGATCCAGGACGCAGCCTACGACAGCCTGCTCAGGAGCCGCCGGCATGCGCTTCACCGCCGCGCCGCTGAGATCCTGCGCAACGATCCGGGACGCGCGGCCGCCGAGCCCGAAGTCATCGCGCATCATTTGACGCAGGGAGGGCTCGACGATCTCGCCATCGAATGGTGGGGCAAGGCGGGCGACCAGGCGCTGCGCCGCTCGGCGTTCCAGGAGGCGATCGCGCATCTCGGCAAGGCGATCGAGATGGCGGACCGCGCGGGGGGCGCAGATTCACCGCGCATGGGGGTAGACGAGGCTGCTTCTAGCCAACGCCTGAAGCTGCAATCGGCCTATGGGCAGGCAATGATGTGGGCCAAGGGGTTCGCCGCCGAGGAGACCAGGGCCGCCTTCTCGCGTGCTGCGGAGCTCGCGGCAAAAACCGACAACTCTGCGGAGCGCTTCGCGGCCCACCACGGCCAATGGGCCTCGGCGATTGTGCGAGGCGAAGTGCGGTCCGCGCGGGAGATCGCCTCGACGTTTCTGAAAGAAGCGGAAAACGCGGGTCGCGTCGCGGAGGCTGGTGTCGCACGCCGATGCCTCGCCTTCACATGCTACGATGCCGGCGCTTTCGCGGAGGCGCGAACCCATTGCGAGCGGGCGCTCGACGTCTGCGACCCCGAGCGCGACCGGGAGATACGCGAACGCTTCGGCGAGGACCCCGGGACCATGGCAATGTCCTGTCTCGCCCTGACGACGTGGCAATTGGGCGAGGTCGGGCGAGCGCGCGAATGGATCGACGCAGCGAACCGGCGCGCGACCGAACTCGGCCACGCCCCGTCGATGGCCCTTCCGCTCTGCTGGAAATCCTTTCTCGAAATACTGCGCGGCGACGCCGCTTCGGCGTTGAGCGCGGCTGAGGCCCTGGAGCGCCTCAGCCGGGAGCACGGGATGGCGTTCTGGCGCATCAGGGCTGAATTGCATGCGGGGTGGGCGCGCGGCCGTCTCTATGACGCTGCCGCCGGCGCGGCCGAAATTCGTCGGGCGCAGGCGGCCTTGGCGGATCAAGGTGCGACGGCCAACGCTTGGTTCTATAACGTGCTGCTCGCAGAGCTCGAGAGGGAGACGCTGGGCGCGGACAGCGCGCTCGCACGCATCGACGAGGCCTTGGCTCTCGCGCGGCAAGTCGACAATCGCTGCGATTTCGCCTTCCCGCATCGGCTACGCGGCGAAATTCTGATCGAGCGCGATCCGTCCAGTCCCGCCGCCGCCGAGGAAGCCTTCCAAACCGCCATCGCGATCACGCGCGAGCAGGGTGCAGTCAGTTGGGGTTTGCGAGCGGCGCTCTCGCTCGCCAAACTCTACCAATCGACTGCCCGTCCGGTCGAAGCCCAGGATATCCTCGCGCCGGCCCTCAAAGGTTTTACGTTGACGTCAGAAATGCCGGAGATCGCCGAGGCGAGGGCGCTGCTGGCGGGGCTCGATCATGAAGGCCGTGAACCCTGGGGCGGCCTTCAGGTCCTTCCCGAGGTGGCCCATGTAGAGCGGCGCTATCCGCCCAAATGCGACGTCCACCGTCGCGATCCGCAATGTCCGGTTAACTGAAGGGTTTCGGACGCCGGCCCTTTGCAGGCGACGCTGGGACTGGGCGCGGGGCCGGCGTCCGAAAGCCTCGTAAGGAGGAAACCGCGGGGAGGAAGAGGCGCGGTTTGGCTGGGCGGGAGCTATGGGGATTTTGGGGTCGCGGAGGGATCGCCCATGTGGTGGCGGGGGTGGAAGGCGGCCGATGTTATCGTGAGGAGCGAACACGACGCGCTTTTTCGGGGGCGAGGATGCGAGCGACGGGTGTGGGCGCAG
>Ga0210406_10002455_pt1 | contig 21147 bp, 17 predicted proteins | sample IncBWC30MmetaG_FD_155454 | JGI IMG/M metagenome (GOLD analysis project Ga0210406, IMG submission 155454) | Forest soil microbial communities from Barre Woods Harvard Forest LTER site, Petersham, Massachusetts, United States - Inc-BW-C-30-M | ecosystem: Environmental > Terrestrial > Soil >... | reverse complement strand
CACCGCGGTCGCCGCAGTCACCGTCGTCCTCACCGCAATCTATCCCATCTGGTTCGCGCAAAGCACGCTCGCGCACGCCGACATCTTCGCCGCCGCCTTCACCCTCTGGGGACTCGCCTTCTACTTCGATCGCACCGAACCCGCGAGCGACAGGAACGCGTTCTTAGGCGCACTCATGTTCTCTCTCGCCGCGCTCTCCAAAGAGACGGCAATCGTAACCCCTGCAGCTCTCGCCCTCTGGGAAACGAGTCTCCTGATCCGCGATCACCGCGGACCGATCCCGCGTCGACTCTACCTGAACTGGCTGTTAGCCCTGCTCGCACCGATCCTCCCGCTAGCGGCGTGGTACGCCTATCACTACCACCACACCGGCTTCGTCTTCGGCAACCCCGAGTTCCTCCGCTACAACGCCACCGCGAACCTCGATCCCTACCGCATCGCACTCTGCCTCTGGCATCGCCTCCTCCATCTGACGACCCACATGAACATGTTCGTCCCGGTCGTGTGCGCAATAGCCGTCCTCTTCATTCCCGTCTCCTCTAGCGCCCCACCAGCCATCGCAAAACCACAGCTCAAAGCCATCGCCGCCGTCCTCCTCGCCAACTGGATCGCCTTCTCTATCCTCGGCGGCGCCCTGCTCACCCGCTATCTGCTCCCGATGTATCCGCTCATCCTCCTCCTCTGCGCCGCTACCTGGCATCGTCATCTCCGCCAATGGTGGGCTCTCGCTGCGCTCAGCGCTGCGGCCTTCCTCGCCGGCATCTGGATCAATCCACCCTACGCCTTCGCCCCGGAGGACAACCTCACCTATCGCGACATGGTCGTCGTCCATCAGCGCGCCATCCGCTTTATCGACCAAGTCTACCCGCAGGCCACCGTCCTCACGGCATGGCCCGCCACCTCCGAACTCAATCGCCCCGAACTCGGATACACCAACCATCCCATCAAGACTGTCGCCATCCAGAACTTCGCGATCGACCAGATCCAGAAGGCCGCAGCCGATCCCGGAAGCTACGACGTAGCCCTCATCTTCTCGACCAAGTGGGCGCCGCCACCGGGTCGGATCAATCTCGGCAACCGCAACGAATCTGCGGACACAAAATACTTTGACTTTCATCGCGATCTCTCCCCAACCGAGGTCGCGGCCATGTTACACGGCGACGTCGTGTGGCAAGCTCACCGCAAAGGAGAGTGGGCCGCCGTCATTCATTTCCCCCGCATCGTCGAAGCCGCACTGATTCAGCCCGACAGACATTGACGATCTATACTCATATCTGTGACATCGCACGCTCAACTTCGCCGTCTGCTTCTGCCACTCCAAAGATGCTGGCCCGCACTGTTGTTGATCCTGGTGGCTCTTCCGGCACTCCCCCAATCAGCCCCAAAACCAGAAGCGCCGGAGACCGGCGGTCGCGTTGTCCTCGTCCTGCCCTTCGACAATCGCACCGGGCAGGCCAACCTCGCCTGGATCGGCGACTCCTTCCCCGACACCCTCAACCAGCGCCTCGCTTCAGTAGGGTTCCTCACCATCACCCGCGACGACCGGCAGTTCGCTCTCGACCACCTTGGCCTTCCCGTTGACTTCAGACCCTCCCGCGCATCCACCATCCGCATCGCCCAAACCCTCGACGCCGATTTCGTCATTGTAGGCAGCTACACCGTAAGCAACGGCCGTATCGCCGTGCAGGCGCAGGTGCTCGAGGTCAACAAGCTGCGTCTCTCTCAACCTCTCGAAGACTCGAGCGAACTCGCTCGCCTCTTCGACGTGGAGAACGCCATCGCGTGGAAAGTCGCAAGGCAGATCGATCCACACTTCAACGTAGCCGAGCAGACCTTTCTTGCCGCTTCAGACGCCGTCAAGCTCAGCGCCTTTGAAAACTACATCCGCGGCACCGACGCAACCACGTCGCAGGAACGAATCAAGCGCTTGCAGATGGCCATACAGGACACGCCCAACTACCCAGCCGCGCTCCTCGCCCTCGGCAAGGCCGAATTCGCCCAGCGCAACTACGACGGGGCAGCAGTAACACTTGCCAAAATCCCTCGAGCCGATAGGCGCGCGCTCGAAGCCAACTTCTACATCGGCCTCTCCCGCTTCAACTCCGGAAAGTACGCCGAGGCCGAATCAGCTTTCGCCTTCGTCGCCAGCAGGCTGCCCCTTCCCGAGGTAGTCAACAATCAGGCTGTCGCCGCCAGCCGCCAGGGCCACGATGCTGTCCCGCTATTTCAACGCGCCTCCACCGCCGACCCCAACGACGCGGACTATCACTACAACCTCGCCGTTGCCCTGCTGCGGAAAGGAGACTTCGCCGGAGCGCAACCAGAGGTTGACCTCGCCTTGAAACTTCGCCCAGGCGACACAGAAGCAGCGGAACTAAAAGCCAGCATCAGCGCCGGTCGACACATCACTTCGTCGGCCAAGCCCCTCGCAAGCGCCGCAACCCCCTCGGACTTCGCACCTCTGGAACGCATTCGCCGCACCTATTCGGAAGCATCGTTTCGCCAGGCTGCCTTCCAACTCGACCAGATGCGCGCCGCCCGTCTGGCCATGCTTCCCCCCGCAGAGCAAGCTGCACAGTACACCCAACTCGGTCACGACTACCTCGCCCAGGGTTTGATCCCCGAAGCCGAACAGGAGTTCCAGGCCGCCATCGCCGCCGACGCCTCCTCTGCCGTAGCCCATGCCGGTCTGGCTCAGGTGCGCGAGCGAAGCGGAAGCGCAAACGATGCTCGCGCCGAGGCCCAGGCCTCACTCCTCCTGCATCCCAACGTCCCCGCCTACCTCGTGCTCGCCCGCCTCGATCTGCAAACGAACGATCTGGCTTCCTCCGCAACCAACGTCAGCAAGGCGCTCAAATTAGAACCGAAGGATACCGCAGCCCAGGGCATGCGCCAGGCCCTGCAGGCGCGAGGACAGAGCCTCCCATGAGGCGCCTTCTCAAAACCGTCCTCGTATTACTGATAACGCTCTCCTGCCTACTGCCCGCGACACTCTCCGCCGAAACCGCAGCCCCCGTCGTCATCAAACTCACCCTCCACGACACCATCCAGCCCATCACCGCCGACTATCTCCAGCGCGGCCTTCAGGAGGCTGCCCGCCAGCACGCCCAGTTGGTCCTCGTCTCCATGGGTACACCGGGTGGGCTGCTCGAATCCACCCGTGTCATGGTCCAGGCCATCGAAAACTCCCCTGTCCCCGTCGTCATCTTCATCTCGCCAACCGGCAGCCGGGCAGGCTCCGCCGGCTTCTTCCTCCTCGAAGCGGCCGATATAGCCGCGATGGCTCCAGGGACCAACGCCGGGGCCGCCCATCCCATCCTCGCGGGCGGCGGCCAGATCGACCCGGTCCTCAAACAAAAAATCGAGAACGATGCCGCAGCCTTTCTCCGCTCCTACGCCGGCCGCCGCGGACGCAACGTACAGGCCGCTGAGGATGCCATCCGCAACTCAAAATCCTACAGCGACGAAGAAGCCCGCAACTTGAAACTTATCGACCTCGTCACCCCCGACGACGCCTCTCTCCTCACCGCGCTCGACGGTCGCGAGATCCATCGCTTTGATGGCGCCACCCAGACCTTGCATCTGCACGGAGCCACAATCGTCACCACCGCCCCTTCCCTGCGCGAGCGTCTGCTCAGCAAGCTCACCAACCCAGACACCGCCGTTCTGCTTCTCGTCCTCGGCGGCCTTCTCATCTACCTCGAGTTCAACGTCCCCGGCACCGTCGTACCCGGCTCCCTCGGCACGCTGTTCGTCCTCCTGAGTCTCTTCGGCCTGAACCTTCTCCCTGTACGCCACACGGCCATTGCCCTGCTGCTCGCAGCAGTCCTTTTGATCGTGCTCGAGGCAAAGTATGGCGGCCACGGGGTGCTCGCCACAGTCGGCGTCGGTTGCCTCGTCTTCGGCCTCGCCACCCTCGTCGATGGCCCCATCCCCGAGCTGCGCGTCCACACCGCAACCGCGGTAGGCGCCGGCCTGGGCTTCGGAGCCATCTCCTTCGGCCTCGCCTGGATCGCCCTGCGAGCGCGACGCAGTAAAGTCCTCACCGGGCCTCAGGCGATGATCGGCGGAACTGCCATCGCGCGCACCCCGCTCAACCCCAGCGGCCAGGTCGAGATCCGCGGCGAACTCTGGCAAGCCTCCCTGCGCGGCGCGGCATCACTCGCCGTCGGATCTGCCGTCTCCGTGCGAGGCGTCGACGGCCTCGTCTTAATCGTAGAACCCGCGGAGAATCCCGCTTGATTTCCTATGCAGCGCCCGTCTGCGTCCGCGCCAGAGTAGACTAGAAGGACAGTAGTTTCGATAAGGGAGTTTTGTCTTAATGTGGAATGTGTCTCGCCCGTTGTGTGTCCGGAGTGTTTTCTTTTGCTTGTTGCTAACCGCCGCCGGATCAACCGCTCAAGCGCAAACAGCCTCTACGAATCCGGCTCTCGACAAGCAACTCTCCCGCATCGATCTAGGCGTCCTAGGCGTCGGCGTCTTTAACAAGAGTTCCAACGGTGTCGCAACCGTCAACGGCCACCCAAACACAGCAGTCAATCTCAACCCCAGCAACACGGCGGGAGCTATCGTCACTCTTCGTTACACGGTGAAACCCTTCGTCGGTTTTGAGTTCAACTACGGCTACGCGCGATACACCCAGACCTTTACCCCTTTCGGCTCACAACCAAACGGCGGCGTACAACAGAACGCAAGCGAGTACACGTTTGGCTACGTCGTCCATGCCAAAAAGCAGTACTTCGGATTGACCCCCTTTGCATCGGGAGGGGCGGGCACAACGGTCTTTCGGCCGACTCCGGGCGGTGGGCTGGCACTGCCCGAACAGGCCCGCGCAACCTACTACGTCTCAGTCGGGGCGGAGACCACTGTTTTGTCGCCCCACTTCGGCGTTCGCGCACAGTACAGGCAACTCTTCTTCAAAGCTCCCGACTTTTTGACAAACTACCTGACCATCCAGCAGCACACTACGACCTACGAGCCAGGGATCGGCTTCTTCCTGCGATTCTAACCGGCAACGGGTCCCGCCGCTGCGGCTGCTTTACAATCGCAGCGGTGGCCGTTGTCTGGTACCACCAGAGGTCTCACCCATGATGTCTCTCCCGCTCCTCTTCGCCATCGTCATCGTCGTCCTTTACCTGATCAACGCCCTCAACATTCTGAAAGAGTACGAGCGGGGAGTCATCTTTCGACTCGGGCGTGTGAAGGAGACAGCCAAAGGCCCCGGAGTCATCTGGGTCTTCCGCCCCCTCGACCAGATCGTTCGCGTCAGTTTGCGGCAGGAGGCGATGGAGGTCCCCGCCCAGGACGTCATCACCCGCGACAACGTCACCCTGAAAGTCAACGCCGTCATCACCCTTCGCGTTGTCGATCCCACCAAGGCCGTCATCGAGGTAGCCAACTACATCTATCAGACCTCTCAGTTCGCGCAAACCACCCTGCGCTCCGTGCTCGGCGAAGTTGACCTCGACGGCCTGCTGGCCCACCGAGAAGCCCTGAACGTCCGCATCCAGACCATCATCGATGGCCACACCGCACCCTTTGGCGTCAAAGTCGTCTCGGTCGAAGTCAAGCAGGTCGACATGCCCGAGTCCATGCTCCGGGCCATGGCCAAACAAGCCGAGGCCGAACGCGAACGCCGCGCCAAAATCATCCACGCCGAAGGCGAATTCAACGCCGCAGCCAAACTCGTTGAGGCGGCCGCACTTATGGCGACTCAGCCCATGACGCTCCAGCTCCGCTATCTCCAGACCCTCACCGAGATAGGTGTCGAGAAAAATACCACCATCGTCTTCCCTCTACCCATGGAGCTCATAAACCTGTTCAATAAGACATTCACTCCTGACGCAACTCTGGAGAAGAAGGTCTAACCGTGAACACTCGATATGAAAACGATCTCTACGAACCTGCAGAACAGGACCGTGAGATCTCACTAAGCACCACCACCATCCTTGGCATCTTCTTCGCACTCGCCCTCCTCTGCGCAGTCTTCTTCGGCTTTGGCTACTCCATGGGCAGAAAGTCCGCGCAGCCCGTAAGCGGTGCCTCCTCCGAAGTGACAACAAAATCGGAAAATACCAGCTCCAAACCTTCCCCGGGAAGTCCTGCAATTCCTTCGACCTCTTCCGCCGCAAGACAAAGCGAGACTCAATCTGCCATCACCCCGCCCGATTCCACGAACCTTGCAGGCGAGGACAGTCCACACGCCCCCAGCCCCATCAAAGCAGCCGTTCCCAGCCCTCGCACCGAGGTGCCTGCCGAACTGCCAACCAGATCAGCCATCAAGCCGGCCGGCATCATTCCCGTCGCAGCGTCACTACCCTCACCAGGGTCTTCCGTCGTGCAGGTTGCCGCCATGTCGCATCAGGAGGACGCAGATGTCGTGGCTGTCGACCTGAAACGACGAGGCTATGCCGTCGCCGTCCGCCACGAGCCGCAAGACAAGCTATTCCACGTTCAGATCGGCCCGTTTAGCAACAAAAAAGAAGCCGACGCCATGCGTCAGCGGTTGCAAACTGACGGTTACAATAACGCCATCGTCAAATAGACTCCGGCTGCATCTCCGGCGGCAGCGCCTCCGCAATCGCGCTCCTCACCGCGATCATCAGCTCCTCGCGTGTCTCGTAGTTCGACGGCTCAATCACAGGAAGCACCTGAATCCACGCCAATCCAGGCACGATCGCATTGCTTCCCTTGTGCATCATCGTTTGGGTACCGGACAGAGCAATCGGGATGATCGGCGCCTGCGTCTCCTGCGCGAGGAAGAACGGCCCTTTTTTGAACGTCGAAAGTCGCCCGTCCGGCGAGCGCGTCCCCTCCGGATACACCAGAATGTGCAGCCCGGAGCGAAGTGCATCGGCAGCTGCCTCCACGCTCGCCTGCGCCGCATCGCGGCGACTACCGCGTGCCACCGGTACAAACTTCGCCAGACGCATTGCCTTTCCCAGGATCGGGATGCTCATCAACTCCTGCTTGAGCAGCACCGAGCTGCGGCCCGGCAGCAGCGGAAGCACAACCGGTGGATCAAGGTTAGAGACATGGTTGCTCATGAAGATGCAACTGCGGCCAGCGGGAATATTCTCAAGTCCGCTGATCTCGATCTTGATGCCGGCCGCGCGCACACCCGCATTCGTGATCCACATGGCGACCCGGTAGAGAAGGCTGATATCTCCAACCAGCAACGTATAAGGAATGCCCATGATTCCGGCAATCGGGCCCAGTGTGAGATACACAAAAACCAGCTTAAAAGTCGCAAACATACCAGTTTTCAAGCATACCGCAGTTGCAAGACCGCCGCAGATCAGGCACTTGGCGTGGCCGATCTCTGCGCCGCAATAGCGCTCGGAAGCTTCTGATAAATGTTGCCAAAGCCGCCATTGGACAGGATCGCAACAACATCTCCGCCTCTAAGTTGAGGCGCGATCGCTTCCACAATGGCATCGGCATCAGAGAACAGGAATGCGGGTGTGCCGCGCGTGGTCAGCGCAGCTACAACGTGCTCCGGTTGCAGACGCTCCGGCGCCGGTATGCTCTCTGACTTGAACACCGCAGCCAATACAACCCGGTCCGCAAGCGCAAGGCTCTCGACAAGATCAAGCTCGAAGACATTACGGCGCAGCGTATTCGAGCGTGGCTCGAGAACAGCCCAGAGTCGTTGCCCCGGGTACGACTCACGCAATGCGCGTAAGGTCTCGCGAATGGCCGTGGGATGGTGCGCAAAGTCGTCGATGATCGTGACACCATCGACGATCGCGCGAACTTCAAGTCTGCGTTTGACGCTCTTGAACGTCGCCAGCGCCTCGACAATGGCCTCCGTTGGAACACCCTGCCCTGCAGCAAGAGCAGCAGCCGCGGTAGCATTCAATGCGTTGTGCTCCCCCGCCATGGGCAGAGTCAGTTGGGCAAACGCAGCCCCCTCGCGAGTTAGCGTCCACCGCGTAAGCGAACCTTCATGACGCAGATCGCACACTCGCCAATGCGAGTCAGCGCCAAACCCATAGCGCTCCACCGGACAGAACGCCTTCGCAACACACTCGCCGACATTCTCACTCCCATCGAAAGCAACAATGCGTCCGCGTCGCGGAACAAGATTGACGAGACGTTTAAAGGCAGTCTTCACGGCAGGCAGATCGACATAGATATCCGCGTGGTCGAACTCAACATGCGTAAGGATCAGCGCGTCGGGAAAATAATGCAGAAACTTAGGCCCCTTATCAAAGAAAGCAGTATCGTACTCATCCCCTTCGAGCAGAAACGGTCTCGTCGGCCGAACCATAAAGCTGGTGCCAAAGTTCTCCGCCACCCCCCCGATCAGAAACGATGGCGCGAACGCAGAATCCCGCCGCGAAGCGACCTCGTAGATCCACGCCAGCATGCTCGTCGTCGTGGTCTTCCCATGAGTGCCTGCAACAACGAGCGACTCCCGGCCAGGCAAAAACTCATCATGCAAAATGGAAGCCATCGAACAGAATGGAATGCGCTGATCGAGCACATATTCAAGCTCAACATTGCCACGCGAAATAGCATTGCCTACGACAACAAGATCAGGCCGCGGCTCAAGATTCGTCTCCGCATAGGGTTCGCGGATCGGAATGCCAAGGCTGGCGAGCAGATCGCTCATCGGCGGATATGCGGCTGTGTCGGAGCCGGTAACGCGATGTCCCTGAAGCTGCAACATCCCAGCAAGCGAAGCCATCGCGGTGCCGCAGATGCCGATGAGGTGAATGTGTTTGCTAGTTTGCATGGTCGAAAAGCTCAAGCCTAAACCGTGACAGCTGCTTCGAGAAAGTGCATCCGTGGATTCCCCGCCTCGGTAAGATCGAGCCTAGCTGAAATACCCAGCGGCAAAGTAATGTTGGAGCCACCCACATGACCACTGCGCAACCCGATACCAATAGGTCCGTCAAAGTCACGAAGCGCATGAAGAATCGCACGATCAAGATAGTTCACTTCGTCGTCCGCTGTGCATTGGCGCATGTCACCGAAGACGATGCCGGTCGCTCTCTTCAACAATCCGGCGTAGCGAAGATGAAGAAGCATGCGGTCCCATTGGTAAGGTTTCGCGCCGATATCTTCAAGAAAAAGAATACTGGCGCCGTCAATCTGCGGAGCATACGGTGTACCGAGCGCCTCGGCAACGATGGAGATACACCCCCCATTCAGCTCGCCTTTCGCGAGGCCGGGTCGGAGGATGCGCAGTCCATCTTCAACGCCAAGCGACCAGGAGCTATCGCCCTCCAGGCCGTGTCGCCAGCTCGCAACGTCCACGCCGTCGTCGCGCGAAAAGTCGGCAGCCGCCATCGGACCGTAGAAGGTAACAAGGTTAGCCTCGTTGTGCAGCCAGCAATGAAGCGAGGTGTGGTCGCTATACCCAATAAAAACCTTAGGGTTGGAGCGAATCAACGCAGCGTCAAGATGGGGAAGCAGCTCAGCCGATCCCCACCCGCCGCGAGCGCAGAGTATTCCATCAATCGCCGGATCCGCAAATGCCGCATGCAGATCCTCCAGACGATCTTCCATCGCGCCCGCGTAATAGAGTGGCCCGCTATCGAGCGCGTGGGCTCCCAGAACGGTTTTGTAACCAAGCGAGTGCAGATTTGCGATCCCGCGATGCACCAGGTCCGCCTTCGGCGTACTAGCCGGCGAAAGGATCGCAAGAGTCGCCCCGCGACGCAGCCCGGACGGCTTTACCATCGAGTTCGATGAAGTCGTCACAGCGCGGAAACCTCCCCAACGCAGATAATCTCGGCCGGCCCGATGAGGCGCATGACAGCGTCGCTGTTGGGCCACACCGTGCGTTGCACCCCTCCCTCTGCAACGGCAGTCAGTTCTCGATCAACGCCAAGCAGAGCCATCGCCGCAGCAGAGGAGGCACAGGTTCCCGTGCCGGAGGAGGTAGTAGGCCCGCAGCCTCGCTCGTAGATTCGAAAGGCAATCTCAGATGGCGAGAGAACACGCACGAACTCAACATTCGTTCCGTGCGGAAAGAGCGGGCTGGTGCTGATCTTCGCGCCAAGCTCTTGCCAGGCGTGTCCGTACGCGCTGAAGTCCTCCGTCTCGACAAACAAAACAAAGTGCGGATTCCCAACGTTCACCATAGCTCCAGGAACATTGCCCACGCCGGGCAACTCGATCGTCCGCGGCATCACACGCGGAACCCCCATCTCGCTTTCGATCACGTACAGTTGGTCAGTATGCTCGACAACGTGGCAGGTGCGAAGGCCGCCATGTGTGCCCAACGCAACGTCCTGCCTTCCCTCACTCCTCGCCAACCAGGCGGCAACGCAACGCGTACCGTTGCCGGAGAGCTCCGCCTCGCTACCATCAGCATTGAAGAGACGCAGGAACAAATCCCCGTTACCCTTACGCTCCAGGAACTCGATGCCATCGGCGCCCACGCTGGTATTCCGTGCACACAGCTTTCGCGTAAGTTCAGCATGGCGGCGCTGGGCCAGCGGCTCTTCGATAATGAGGAAGTCGTTGCCACAGGCATGCGCTTTGACGAAAGGAATCATGATGCCTCTATTGTGCCTTAGGTTCTATTCGCTGACGCAGGTTTACGACTTCGGTTGAGCCGGTGAGAAGCGATCGGATTGGTAGACGCGAGCGCACGGCTGGCCCGTGGTGCACAGAATGGTCAGCTCCGTAAGGCCCTCCGGATGAGCGGCAACGGCAGTGGATACAGGGTCACCGGCAATGGCCACGACGTACGCCGCATGCTCCGCAGGCGCTGCCAGCGCGGCTCGAAAGCTGTCATAATCTCCTTCGTTGATCGTCTGGCGCAATGGAATGCCCGCGTATTGGAGCGCGCCAACGTGATCGGAGTTGTACATCAGAATGACCGAACCTTTAGGAAGCGCAAGTAATTGGCGAGCAAGCGCGCCCTCGAAGCCCACACGAGTCGTCGAGTTGTTAATCGCCTCTTTGAGCACAAGCGGCGTGCGGTACATCATCCCCACCGTGTTGAGCGCGATAAGAAGAAGAACGATCGGCTGCATCAGCCTCTTTGAGAGCGGCTGCGATTGACCCCACCTTCCCTCCATCCACTGCACCGCGACGAAGGCGAACAGAGCAAGCGCAGGCAACATCTCCATTCCGTATCGAGAGTTGTAGTACGAGTGGGGCCAGAGCTGCGGGATAAAGATCGGCACCGAACCGTATGCGATGGAGTAGATATAGAACGGGAGCGGCAGCCAGAGGAGAATCGCCGGTAGCGCCAGGCGGCGGCGAATAGCAAGGATCTGACCGCCAATAGCTGCAGCCATAACCAGAAACCCAGTCTCCCAGAAAGCCGCGTCCACCTGCGCCGTGCGCGTGTAGTACACGAACGCCCAGAACGGGTTGTGCCACCCGTGATAGTGCTCCAGCCCAGGCGCCGCAGTCTTCTTTTCGATGGCAGATGCCGAGTAGGGACCGCGGATAAAGTCCAGTGGATCGTGAAAGAAGTGTTGGTTGTAGGCCAGCCAACTGATAGGCCCTGCAATCACCAGCAGAGTGAAGAAGACGAACGACCGAGCGACCCTGCGCCAAACATTGCGGTGCCGCGCCAACATAAACATGAGAACGCACCAGACCGTCGCGCCGAGAACCCATCCATCGTAGCGAGTGTAGACAGCAGCCAGAATGAAAACGGACACAAGTATCAGCTGCCGGGCGACGACTGCGTGACGAGCTGCGCGAATTGCCGCAACGCACTCCAACGTAAGCAACGCAATCCAAATCAGCAACGCAAGAAAAAGCGGCTCAGTCATAGCTGTAGTTGCGAGGTAAAGCAGATTCGGATTCAGTGCATAAAAGGCAGTCGCGGCAATGGCCCAGCGCGGCATCAGCAGATGACGCGCAAGCCGATAGAACCCGGCAACACCGGCGATGTAACAGATCAGCGACGGCCACGCACCGGCGAGACCGTTCTGCCACCACTCGAGTTTCTGTACGAAGGGCAGCATCAACAGATGGGGCAGGGGCAGCCAGACACCGCCGAGTTGGATCAGACCAGGATTACGCGAGTCCAGGATGCGGCGAGCGATGCCGAGGTGGGCAACCGCGTCTCCGTACAACAGGAGGTAGCCGCGCGAAAAAGAAAGCAGCAAGGCGACAAACGAGAGAAGAACAGCGGCCAGCGCGATGGGAAACGTCTCTTCTCGCGTGGCCGGCCGCATCTCGTCCGGGTTCGTAGCCACAGCTCCTGCTGCCGCGGCACCAGCCGCAGTGGCCGATGCCGCCGGCCTGAAGGCTCTGGATGACTTAGACGCTCGCATACTCAAGGTGCGAAATCTCCCTGAAAAGGTTGAAGCGTTCGTCAATCTCTTGGCGCGTCACATTCTGCAGACGTTCGGTTCCGAAGCGCTCGACGGCGAACGAACCCATCACGCCGCCATAGAACATCGCCGTACGAAAGACTGCTGGAGTCAGCTCAGGCTGTGATGCAAGGTAGCCGTAGAAGCCGCCGGCAAAAGAATCGCCCGCACCGGTAGGATCAACCACCTCGGCCAGCGGCAGCGCCGGTGCACGAAACGGCCGGGAAAGTTTGGCATTGCCGAAAGAGCGGTCGCTGAAGAATGCCGTAGCGCCATACTCCCCGTGCTTCACCACCAGCGTCTTCGGCCCCATGGCAAGCACCTTTTCCGCAGCCACCACAATATTGCTTTCGCCGGCCAGCATGCGCGCCTCACCATCGTTGATCAGCAACACATCGAGTTCACGCAAAACCTTGGCAAGGTTTGCAGCGTGATCGGCGATCCAGTAGTTCATCGTGTCCCCGCAAACCATTCGCACCTTGGACATCTGACTGCGGACGCGAGCCTGCAGCACCGGATCGATGTTTGCGAGAAAAAGATATTCGCTGTCTTTATAGGAGTCAGGAATCTTCGGTTCAAAGGTCTCGAAGACATTCAGGTCCGTGCCCAGCGTCTTGGCCACATCCATGTGGCCCGAATAAGAGCCTGTCCAATGAAAACTGAGCCCGTCCGAGCGCTCAATACCTCGAGTATCAATGCCGCGCCGCGTCATCACCGCCTCATGCTCAGCAGTAAAGTCCTTCCCGACGACCGCGATAACGCGCACCGGGGTAAAGTAGCTCGCTGCCAGAGCAAAGTGCGTCGCCGCGCCGCCCAGGCAGTGGTCTACCTTACCGTGGGGTGTTTCAATGCTGTCGAACGCGACCGAACCTACGACAAGAATTGCCATAATCTCCCTTTGACACAACCAGAATTTCTAAATGTGTAACCGATTTAGATACATATGCTCAACTACAGATAACCACACATTCACTGCAAATATTTATCCAGCAGAGGCGCGAGCTTCTGACGCACTGCAGCAGGAATCGCCGTGCGATCGGTCAAAATCGCATATTTGAGCGCGTCGCCGCAGGCGCAGCTCTTTTCCCTCGGCATGGACGCGATGGCGGAGCGTACGACCTTGGCCGCATTGTCGGCGTTCTGATGCAGTACCGCAACAACCTGATCGACGGTGACATCATCATGGCCTTCCCGCCAGCAGTCGTAATCGGTCACCATCGCCATCGTGGCATAGCAGATCTCCGCCTCGCGAGCCAGCTTCGCCTCCTGCAAATTCGTCATGCCGATGACATCTGCTCCCCAACTGCGGTACAGATTCGATTCAGCGCGGGTTGAAAATTGCGGCCCCTCCATGCAGACGTAGGTTCCGCCGCTCTTTCCCACCACGCCGACAGCGTCACAAGCGTTTTTGAAGACAGCAGCCACCGTCGCGCAAACCGGATCACCGAAGCCAACATGCGCCACAATGCCTTCTCCAAAAAAAGTAGAAACCCGAGCGTACGTGCGATCGATGAACTGGTCCGGGATCACAAAGTCGGTCGGCTTGTGCTCCTCTTTGAGCGAGCCCACCGCGGAGACAGAGAGAATACGTTCAACCCCCAGCATCTTCATGGCGAAGAGGTTGGCGCGAAAATTCAACTCGCTCGGCAATATCCGATGACCTCTCCCGTGTCTCGCAAGAAACGCAACACTGCGACCCTCGAGTTCGCCCAGAATAAAAGCGTCGGATGGATCGCCAAACGGCGTCGATACGCGCTCTTCACGCACACTGGTAAGTCCCGGCATGGCGTACAGGCCACTGCCTCCGATGATGCCAATCTCTGCCTTCTTCAAACCTCGTGCTCCTCTTTAGCGAACGCTGCCCGCACTTATCGTTGTCCCTCTAGAAGTATATCGTTGCAGCGCGTCTGCGTTGACTGCGCCAAAGGAAGCGAGAACCTGCCCCAGCGAAAGAGCTGGCTCCTCCTTTTCCACTGCAGCCTGCTTCATGGGCCCCTCCGGCTGCACACTCACAATGGTGTTCCGCAGCTTGCGCGCGAGCGCAAGATTAAAGCCTTCAGCGACAAATACCCCTGTGCCGGAGAGCGAAATCAGAACATCGCCCTCGCTGGTCGAGAACACCTGCTCCTTTTCATCTACCTCGTCCTTTGTCCGCTCCACAACACTGGAATATTTCCTGGGAATCTGTGTGGCATACGTATGCATAAAGGAACGAGCCGAATCGCGATTCTTCCAGCGCGAGTAGTAGATCAACCCAAGCGACGCCGTCGATTCTTTTTCCGAAGGCGTCAGCGCTGACTTGCGTTGCGCCGCATAGTACATCCCACCGTTCCATGCCGGCGCAAGCGCGTCCGCCATCTCGCGGCCTCCGAAGAGTTCGACAAGAATACGAACGTCAAGCTCTCCCATGACGCCAATGTCATACGGTGTGTAATCCGCATCCAGCAGAGGATGGATATCCGGCAGATGAACCACCGGCACCGGAGCGTGCGCCATGTAGGCCGCCGGGTGCATAATCTCGAAGCTCGAAGATGGCGGATTAGCCAGCACGCCGCCGAAAGCCGCTTCCTTGCCTGCCTTGACCAGGATCGCCTGCTCAAAGCTGAGCCCTTCGCTATACGGAAACAGCAGCGACTCCTGCAGCAGCAGTGGAGCCCGCGCCATTACCGGCGAGCCGGAAGTGTCGGCCACCTGATCCTTCAACTTGCCCGCAATATCCGGCGCATCGGCAATCGTTCTTCCCGTTGGCCGCAGCGTGTAGTCGACGAAGACAGCCATCGCCTGACCCTCGGCAACGGCACCACGCGCAGTGTCGGCCTCATCCACCTGCAGATGATGGTTATCCTCCTGCACATTGTGCGACGGCCCGTTGAGACTGACCGAAGACCACTTGGTCAAGCCAACCTTCTGGTCCTGCAAAGCGTGGGTCAACTCATGCGCGAGCACCGGCTTCTGCTCCTCCGGCTTAATCCAGTCAAGCAGGTTCACAGTCTTCGTCTTGTTGTCGTAGAACCCGGCAATCTGCTCCGTCAGCAGCGAGAGAAGAAAAGGACGCAGATGAAAGTCGCGATCCAGCAGTCCAAACTTCTTCAACACAATCTCGGAGCGCTCCATTCGCTTTGCGCCCTCGTCCTCGTCGAACTTCTCCCGAAGGTATTGATTGACCTCATCACGTGAAATCAGCTTACGTTTCACCGTATGCTCAATCGGGAGTTTCGTATCGTTGCTGGCAAAGCTCAGAATCTCATCCACAGAGCGAAACAGCTCCTTCGCCTGCTCTTTCGTCATCGGCGCCTGTGCCGCTGACTCAGGCGGCGTTTGACTTGAAGCCGGAGGTGTAGCCTGGCCTGCATGTGCCACATAACTGCCCGCAAATAATGCAAATACCGCAACCCAGCTCATTCGACTTCTATCTCCACCGCAAAGCGCTCGCTGCAACATAACCCTCTCGATCCACCGCTATAATCAAGTGTACGAGAGTTTTCTTGATCACCCGCTATGACACCCCCCGCACAATCCGAAATCGCCGCCGCATCGACGTCCAACTCCGCCGCGCAGCTTGCCGCTCTGCTCCAGGACGCCGGCGTATCGCGGCTCGATCAGACGGGCTGGATCCGCGTAACCGGAGAAGATCGCGTCCGCTGGCTCAACGGCATGGTCACCAACTCAATCCAGGAGTTAAAGGATGGAGAGGGTAACTATAACTTCCTGTTGAGCGTACAAGGCCGCATTCAGGGCGACGCCACCATCTTTGCCGAGCCCGACGCCCTTGTCATCGAAACCGCCGCATCCCAGGTGCCAGGTCTCATGACGCTCCTCGACCGCTTCATCATCATGGATGACGTAGAGTTGGCCGATGCAACCAACTCCCAGTCGGGCATGCTGATCGCCGGTCCCAAAGCCGCCTCTCTGCTCGAACGAATCGGTCTCAACGTCGAAGATCTCGGAGTACTTCAAAAGCGGACAATGCAATGGGATGCCGCTCAAATCACCGTACTTCACATCGAGAGCCCGCTGATCCCGCGCTTCGAAGTATGGGCCGACGCCAATACCACATCGAAACTTCTCGAGGTTCTCCAGAACGCTGGAGCCGCATTCTGCGAAGCGCAAAGCCTCGAATGGCTGCGAATCCTCGAAGGAACGCCGCTCTATGGCACAGATATCCGCGACCGCGAGCTCCCGCAGGAAACCGGACAAACCCGCGCCCTGCACTTCTCCAAAGGATGCTACCTGGGCCAGGAGATCGTGGAGCGCATTCGCTCTCGCGGCAATGTCCATCGCGCATTTAGCGCGTTCCGGCTCGACGGCGAACTCCCAGTCGTTGGAGCACCCCTGGAGGCGGACGCCAAGCAGGTTGGCGAGCTAACCAGTGTCGCTGCGATTCCCTTGCCCACAGACAACGGCACGACCGTACAGGTGGCCCTCGGCTACATACGTCGCGAGGCCCTCGACCGTGGCATTCCCCTTCACTACGCCGGCGGAGTTGCCATTCCCGTATCGCTTCCCTTTTCGGCCGCAGCATCGTCAGCCTTGCGGACGGCATCTGAATCTTCTGAAAGAGTGTGAAAATGCCCGAACAAAGCAAGCCCTTCGTCGTTACCGACCGCCGCAAGTTCACCATGGAGGGCGAACTGCGCCCTGACGCAGACCCTTCCCCGGAAAGAGAAGAGCGCGCCTCAACTCCACCTCCGACTGCAACTGCCGCCCCCGAGCCGCAACCCGCCGCCGCGTCGCCGGAAACGACGTCGGAACCCGACATGCCCCCTCCGCCGACCGCGGAAGAGAACGATCAGGCTCGCCGCGCCTACGAAATGACGGCAGACCGGCTCGACACCGCAATCCGCTCTGCCAACCCCGGCATGGATCATCCACCCGCAATGAGCTTTGAGCAGCTCGTGCAGTCCATCTACATGACGGCGATGATGCAGCTCGGAGCTGCAACCCACGAAGGCCAACAGCCTCAGGTCGATATCCTCGGCGCACGTCAAAGCATCGACATGCTGGGTGTGCTCGCGGAAAAAACCAAGGGCAATCTGACTCCGGAAGAGAACCGCCTGCTCGATAGCGCACTCTTCGAGCTGCGCATGGCGTTCCTCGAGATCACGCAAGCCCTCGCGCGCTCTGCCGCAGCCAAAGCCCCGGCTGGCCCACGTTCCGGCCCAGGCGGTCCAGGCTCCGCAGGTCCAGGGATCGTCCGCTAAACGCTAAACGATGGAAGCCACCCTCACCTTCCTTGGCACAGGCACCTCAATGGGCGTACCCACGCTAGGCTGCGACTGTGCCGTATGCACCTCCGCCCTGTCTCCGGATGGAGACCCGCACAACCGCCGCACCCGCCCGTCAATCCGCCTTGCCTACAACGACCACACCGTGCTGATCGATACCGGCCCCGACTTCCATGCCCAGGCTCTGCGCGAAGGCATTCGCCGCGTCGATGCCGTGCTCTACACCCACGGCCACGCCGATCACGTGATGGGCTTCGACGATCTCCGCCCTCTCAGTTTTCGCGGACATGACCACCTGCCGGTCTACGCCGACGAGGCAACGGCGGACAACATCGAACGCATCTTCGAATACACGTTCCGCAAGGAAGACCGCTATCCCACCAGCGCGCGTGTCAAGATCCATCGCATCGATCCCACGCCCGGAGCCGGAACCGAGTTGTTCGGCGCCTGTTTCCGACGAATCCCCGTCACCCACGGCCGGCAGGAGATCACCGGCTATCGCTTCGGCAGCGCCGCCTACCTCACCGACATGAGCGACATCCCCGACGCCAGCATTCCCCTGCTGCAAAATCTCGACGTCCTCATCATCGATGCCCTGCGACGCGATCCCCACCCCAGTCATTCACACCTGGACAAGTCCGTCGCCATCGTCGAACAGCTCAAGCCAAAACGCGCCTTCTTCACCCACATGAGCCACGATCTCGATCACAACGCCACCAACGCCAATCTCCCCACCCACATGCGCCTCGCCTACGACGGCCAGCAGATCAACTTCGAGATCGCCTGATGCAGATCTTCCGCCAACTCGCAGAGGTCCCTCCAAACTTCGGTCCCACGGTCGCCACCATCGGCAACTTCGACGGTGTCCATCGCGGCCATCAGTGGGTCATCGCCGAGGTCGTCGCCCGCGCCCGCTCGCTTGGCATCAACTCCATCGCCATCACCTTCGACCCGCATCCCGCGCGGGTCCTGCGCCCCGAGTCCAGCCAGCCGCTCATCACCCCCCTCGACGAAAAACTCGAACTGCTCGCCGCGACCGGCATCGACGCCGTTCTCATCCTGCCCTTTACCGAAGAGTTCTCGCGAATGTCAGCCCGCACCTTCGCCACAGACGTACTGCAACAAGTTCTGCATGTAACCGAGCTGCACGAAGGCGAAAACTTCCACTTCGGCTACCAAGCCAAAGCGGGCATCGACAGCCTCGAGATGCTGGGCCGCGAACTCGGCTTCGGCGTCCGTGTCTACACCCCGCAAACCATCCGCGGCAGCGCCATCTCTTCCAGCACCATACGACAGCTGATCACGAAGGGCGACGTAAGCCACGTGCGCGCTCTGTTGGGCCGAAGCTTCGCAATCCTGAGCACCCCAGCCGCAGGACGCGGCTACGGCACACGCTACACCGTGCCAACCATCAACCTTGCTCCTTACCCCGAACTGCTTCCCGCAAACGGCGTCTACATCACCACCCTGACCATCGGCACAGGCGCATCCGGCGAAACCTTCGACGCCGTCACCAACGTCGGCAATCGCCCCACTTTCGGCGCAGACTCTTTTACAGTCGAATCCCACCTGCTGAACTTCCACCCCATCGCGCTCGACGAACACACACCCCTGACACTGACGTTCCTCAAGCGTCTCCGCCCGGAGATGCGCTGGCCAAATCCGGAAGCGCTGCGAGAGCAGATCGGCCGTGATGTCGCCAAGGCGAAACGCTTCTTCACTCTCTGTCGGGCGGTGGCTTCGCAACGCCGTTCCTCTGCTCCTCAGCGGGCGTCGCTGGTGCGGTAGTCTCCTTCGCCGGGCCGCTGGGCACCGATCTCGCCGGCGCAGCGGCACCAGAACCGGCAGGCGGTATTGACTTGTCCAAAGCAGGAGCAGGTGCAGGTGCTGGCGCATTCGAAGGACTCGAAGGACTCAAAGGCGAAGGAGCCGCAGGAGCGGCGTTCTTCGGTGCACCCCGACCGCCCTCCGGAGCATCCGGGTCCGCCTCGTCCAGCTTCTCCGCGGGCTGTACCAACGGCTTAGCTCTATCGGCCGGACTGCTCAACGGCACATCCAGTTTCTTCTGTGGAGCGCCCGCCGTGACGAACGCCTCATTCGGCTTACTCGCAATCGCAGCCCGCATGAAATCCATCCACATCGGAAGCGCGGCGTGAGCGCCCGTCTCCTTTTCTCCCAAACTCTGGCGATCATCGAAGCCGATCCACGTCCCGCAAGTCACCGAAGGCGAAAATCCAATAAACCACGCATCCGTAAAATCATTCGTCGTCCCTGTCTTGCCGCCCAGAGGATGCTTCAACTGCGAAGCGGCAAAGCCCGTCCCGTGCTGCACCACGGCTTGCAGAAACTGCATCATCGTCCGCGCCGTCTCGACCGGGATTACCTCCGACACCTCGCTCGGCGCCTCATCCAGCGGCAACCCATCCGCCTGCGTCACCTTGCGAATATAGCGAGGCTCGATCCGTATCCCATCGTTCGGAAACACCGAGTAGCCGCTCACTTGTTCAGCCAGCGTAATGTCCGCCGCCCCAATCGCCACCGGCAGAGCCATCGGAAGATTGCTCGTGATCCCAAACCGCCGCGCCGTCTCAATCACGTGGCCAATCCCATACCGGTACGCCAGCTTCAGCGCCGGAATATTCCTCGACTCCGCAAATGCCTCCACCAGCGTCATCGCACCTTTGTAGTTCGGCTCATAGTTATGCGGCGTATAGGGACCGCTCGCCGACGGAAACGTAACCGGCCCATCCACCACGATATCGGTAGGCTTCGCCCCCGCCTCAATCGCCGTGGTATACACATACGGCTTGAACGACGATCCCACCTGACGCTGCGCCTGTGTAGCGCGATTGAATTGCGACAGCGCAAAATCCCTGCCGCCCACCATGGCCAGCACCTCGCCGCTCGCGTTGTCGACCGCCATCATCGAACCCTGCGCCCCCGAATCCTGTTGCAGCGAAGCCCGCAGCGCTCCATCGGGCGCAATGCTCTCCACCCTCACATACACCACATCGCCCATGTGCAGAAAGCTGTCGCCATCCTGGTTCTGCGTCCACTTCCAGTCCTCCGGCGTCAGCACCACCTGTCGATCGACACCAACTTTGACGACAACCTTCTTCGCCGCCACCGTCGTGACAAGGCCGTGAACATAGCTTCCCTTGTCAAGCGGCTGCACCCAATCCGGATGCCGATAACTCGCTAAATCCGTCCCTTGCAATACGGCATTCAGGAGCCTTCCCTTCCATCCATGCCGCCGTTCGTAGGTTGCGGTGCCCTCAAGAATCGCCTTGTTCGCCACCAACTGCAGATCCAGGTCGAGCGTCGTATACACGCGAAGCCCGGCCCCATGCACCTGCTCGACGCCATACTGCTTCTCCAACTGGCGCCGCACCTCCTCCACAAAATACGGTGCGACACTATTCGCCGGCGGCTCCAGATGCAGCCCCAGTGGCGCAGCTTTCGCCGCATCCGCCTGCTGCCGCGTAATTTTGCCGTCATCCAGCATCTCGCTCAACACCAGGTTGCGCCGCTTCAACGCGCGATCCGGATACTTCAGCGGCGAATACGCCTCAGGCCCCTTCGGCAACGCCGCCAACAACGCCGCCTCCGTCAACGTCAAATCCTTCGCC
>Ga0210406_10002454_pt1 | contig 21152 bp, 24 predicted proteins | sample IncBWC30MmetaG_FD_155454 | JGI IMG/M metagenome (GOLD analysis project Ga0210406, IMG submission 155454) | Forest soil microbial communities from Barre Woods Harvard Forest LTER site, Petersham, Massachusetts, United States - Inc-BW-C-30-M | ecosystem: Environmental > Terrestrial > Soil >... | reverse complement strand
TGATTGACGCCGAACGCCTCTACCGTCCACACTGAAATGTCATGAAGAAACTGCGCGTAGGAGTCCTGTTCGGTGGCCGCAGCGGAGAGCACGAAGTTTCGCTGCTCTCGGCCGCATCGGTGGTCAACGCCATCGACAAAACCAAGTACGAAGTTGTACCCATCGGCATCACCAAAGACGGTCGCTGGCTCACCGCGGGCGCCGCCGAAGCTCTGCTCCATGGCAAGGCCCCCGACGACTCCAAGCACCTGCGTGCCGGGGATCCCGAAGCCACGCCCGGCGCCGCCGTGCTTGCGAGCGGCGAGTCCGTCGTGGTCCCGCCCGAACCGGTACATCGTTCATCGCTCGCGCCCTTTCAAACCGACGCCAATCTTCGCCGCGCTTCCGATCGCGCCATCAACGTCGACGTCATCTTCCCCGTGCTGCACGGCACGTTCGGCGAAGATGGGACCATCCAGGGCCTGCTCGAACTCGCCGACCTCGCCTACGTCGGCGCGGGCGTCCTCGGCTCCGCCGCGGGTATGGACAAAGACATCATGAAAGCGCTGTTCCGCTCCGCGGGCCTGCCCATCGTGAAACACGTCACCCTGCTGCGCAGCGATTGGGACGCAGACCACAAGAAAGCCGAGAAGATGGTCGATCGCGCCCTCAAGTATCCCGTCTTCGTGAAGCCCGCGAATCTGGGATCGTCCGTCGGCATCTCGAAAGCGCACAACAAGAAAGAACTGGGCCCCGCGATCTACGAAGCCGCCAAGTTCGATCGCAAGATCGTCATCGAGCAAGGCGTGGGAGGAACGAAACAGAAAGCCCGCGAAATCGAGTGCTCGGTGCTGGGCAACGACCATCCCAAAGCCTCGGTCGCCGGCGAGATCGTCCCCGTGAAAGAGTTCTACGACTACTCGGCCAAGTATCTTGACGAAGGCTCCGAACTGATTATTCCGGCCAAGCTGACGAAAGCCGAGATGAAAAAAATTCAGGAACTCGCCATCCGCGCCTTCCAGGCCGTCGACTGCTCGGGCCTCGCGCGCGTCGACTTCTTGATGGACCCGAAAACGCGCAAGCTCTACGTCAACGAGATCAACACCATGCCCGGCTTCACCGCCATCAGCATGTACCCAAAGCTCTGGGCCGCCACCGGACTGGCTTATCCCGACCTGATCGACCGCCTGATCCAGTTGGGAATCGAGCGGCACGCCGACAAGAAGAAGAATCAGTACAGCCGCTGAGGATTGGAAACACGGAGGCCCATCCGAGGATCATGACTCGCAACCTGATCTTGGTTTCTCTTTTGGTCGTTGCCACCACGGCAGCACAAGTGACAGCGCCGAAAGAAAAGATCGCCTTCCGCGCAGGAGACTATCCGCCCGGCAAATTCAAGATCACGCAAAAAAGCCTCGCGCACGGCACAGTGAACATCCGGGTCATCCAGGTCAAAAACCTTGGCTACACGATGGAGCCCGATACCTGCCGAGCATGGTTAGAGGTTCGAAAGGGCAACCAACTGTTGAAACGGTTTTACTACCGCGACATTAACCCCGTCGGCAGTAGCTTTGGGTTGTTCTTGCCGAAGCAACAACCCTCCCCAGACTACTTTGTCGCTGTCAAAGAAGGCGACTACGACGGGCGTTTGCTGATGGTCGACCGGGATGGGAACACCCATGACCTTCTTGGGGGCTTCTTCTTCGTGACCGAGGACCGGCGCTTTTTGGTGAGTGAGTATTTCTCTGACCTCTACGCTTTGGTGGTATTTGACCTAAAAGAAAATAAGCCTGTACTCGAGGCGCGGGACCTTCCGGAGATTGGGAGTTGGTACAAGGACGATTCCGGATACTTCTTTATAGAGTATGGCAGTCCGAATCACGCCGAGCGTCTTGATCTGGAGCGTGGGCAACTGGTCAAAATCACGGTCTCACGTGCCGAGCGCAGCAAAGCCCGAAAAGTAACGTACGATTTTGATGATCGCAACAAGAGAGATTGTACGTCCGACCTGCAGTGATCGTTAATTGTGGGCAACACGTATCCACTGCACCTATTAGATGTCGACCCCCTGCTCCCGCAACATCAGTGTCAGCCGGCTTACCGGCATCGCCGTGCCAATATTCGGGCTGCCCGAGACCCGGTCGGCAAACTTCAGCACGGCATCGTCTTCAAACGCCCCGGCAAAGCTTTTCACTGGGTAGGCGCGAATGTAATTCTGGATTTCCCGTTCCAGCAGCGGCCGGAACAGAATGTTCGACACCTCAACCGCCGAGAGCATCTTCTGCGTGCCCGCATGCAGCACAGCGAGCGCGGTGACGAACTGAAACTCATTGTCCGATAGTTCCCGCAGAAACGCCGCCGCCTCGTCCAGATCGCGCGGCTTTTCGAAGATCCGTCCGCGCAGAGCCGCCACTGCATCGCCCGAAACAATCACTGCATCCGGATACTTTTCCGCGACCTTCCGAGCCTTGGCTTCGGCCAGCGTCCGCGTCAGCACAGCCGGATCGTGATGCCGGATCGCCTTCTCATCGATCGCGGCCGGGCAAGTCTCATAAGGCAAGCCCACCAGATCCATGGCCCGCTTACGAAATGGAGACTCCGATGCAAGAACAATTCTCATAGAAAAATTTGAAACGCACATCTACCGCCGAATACGCCGAGATCGCCAAGAAAATCTAAGACAAAAAGAATAAGTGAAAAAAGATTCCTCGGCGCTCTCGGCGTGCTCGGCGGTGAATTTTTATTTTCTTCGCGCCCTCTCCAACGCCACCGCCAACTCCCGCACCCCGCGCCGAATCTCCGTGGGGCGCACTGCCGCGAAACCGAGATGCAAGCCCTGCAATTTCTTCTCGCCATAACTCGTCAACGATCCCACCTCCACGCCCCGCTCGCGCGCTGCCGCCTCGGCCGCGTCGCTCTTCAAGCCCGAGCGTAACCAGCCCACTGTCTGCAACCCGGCCTCCACCTCCGACAACTCGAGCAATCCGCCCAGCACGCTGCGTCCTTCTTCGAGCAACACGGCCAACCGCTCCGCGTACACTTCGCGCATGCGACGCACGTGCCGTGCGAAGTGTCCCTCGACTAGGAACTGGCTCAGCACCACCTGCTCGAGCACCGGGCAATGCCGCGACGTGATCGATTTGGTCGCGGCCACGCGATCTGCCAAGCCGGTGGGCAGCACCAGATATCCCAGGCGTAGCGCAGGGAAGAGCACCTTGCTGAAACTACCCGCATACAGAACGCTCCCGCTGTCGTCGAGTCCCTGCAGGGCCGGAATCGGCCGGCCCGAGTAGCGGAACTCGCCATCGTAGTCGTCTTCGAAAATAACGACGCCCGTGCGTCTCGCCCACTCCAGCACCTCCATGCGCCGCGCAAGACTCATCGTGGTGCCCAGCGGAAACTGATGTCCGGGCGTGACGTAGAGGAACTTCACATCCCGCGACGGCAACCGCCTCGCGTTCGCGCCGTCGCGATCGACCGCGACATTTAGAACCCGCGCGCCCCAAGCGCGAAACGCCAGGTATGCGCCCGGGTATCCGGGACGCTCCATGCACACCGCGTCTCCGGGATTCACGAACAGCCGGCACACGATGTCGAGCGCTTCCTGTATGCCTGAAACGATCGCTACGTCGTCGGCCGAACACTTCACGCCGCGCGATGCGCTCAGGTAGTCCGCGATGGCCCGCCTCAGCGGCATGTACCCCAAGGAATCGCAACCCATCCACTGGCGGATGGGCGCGCGTCGCAGACAACGGTTCGCAATTTTCGTCCACAACTCTACGGGGAAGAGATCCAGGGCCGGCAGGTTGGCGCGGAAGGCACCCACCGGTCGGTCTTCATAGGTCGTGAACAACTGCACGCGCCCGCTGTAGTCGGAAACCGGCAATGCTCGCGGACTTCGCGCCTTCGCGCGAGTGCCTGGCGACGCGCCGACTTGCAGCCAATGCTCGGGCAGCACGCGGCTGACGTACGTGCCGGACCCGATCGTGCCCTCGACGTATCCCTCCGACTTCAGTTGCTCGTAAGCATTCACCACGGTTCCGCGGGCCAGGGCGTGCTGCCGCGCGAGGTCGCGGGTAGCGGGCAAGCGCGCTCCCGACTTCAGGCGGCCCTCGAGGATGGCGCCGCGCAACGCACCATAGAGCCAGCGATAGGCAGCCTCCCCGTTTCGCCGCGGCGCGAAGGCGAGTTCAGGAATTGAGGATCGCGTGGGCATGGAAAGTGGTCCATATAAAATATCACATTGTGGTTCTAGTAGATGGACCACTATCACGGCTAAAGTCGTAGGCGAAAAGGAGGCGCAATGCGAACCAGAAATTCAGTTCGTCAGAACACAATCCAAACCGCAGCGTTCCTGGTGGTCCTCAGCGTCGTGCCCCTCTTTGCGCAAAACCTAGAGACCAAAGCTCGCAAAGACCGCGCACGCGTCCTGCGCAGCACGCCCATTCCTGCGCTCGACGGCGCACACGTGAAGACCACTCTGGTAGAAGTCAACTATGGTCCGGGCGAAGCTTCGCCGCCACACACTCACCCCTGTGCAGTCATCGGATACGTTGTCGAAGGTTCTCTGCGCATGCGGGTGGAAGGCCAGCCGGAGAAACTCTACTCCGTCGGAGAAAGTTTCTACGAAGCGCCCAATGGGGTCCACGCCGTCTCCGCCAACGCCAGCACCACCCAGCCCGCAAAGCTGATCGCCTACTTTGTCTGCGATCACGATGCTCCACTCAGCGCAAATGTGCCCGCATCGCATACAGGAGGAAACTGATCATGAGTACAGCCGAAGCAGCCCGCCCATCGGAAGCGACGTCCATCGTCAAGAAACTTGAAGGCGTGAACTGGAATCGCGTCGCATGTCTCTATGTGCGCATCGCTCTGGCGGCAGCCTTTCTGTCCGCAGTCGCATCGCGCTTTGGCCTGTGGCATGGCGAGGGATTTCGTCATTTTTCAACCTTCATCCAGCGCACCGCCGAAGTGAACTCCTTCATGCCTTCGTGGACGATCCCTACGCTGGCCTATCTCGCCACCACTGCCGAAATCCTCTTCGCCCTGGCGCTTCTGAGCGGCATCTGGCCGCGCTGGATCGCACTCGGCTCCGCCATCCTGCTCGCCATGTTCGCTACGGCCATGGCGATTTCATTCGGCATTAAGGACCCGCTCGATTACTCGGTCTACTCGGCGTCGGCCGCAGCATTTCTGCTGGCGATGAACGAGCCGCCGAAATCCCGCGCTGCGTAGCAATGCATGTAGCAACGCTCAACAAGTTTTGAAATTCCTGAGGAGAACGAAATGCAACGCATATTCAGAACCATCGCGCTGTTGATTATCGTGCCTGCCATGCTGCTGCCGGCAGCCGGGCAAGCTCCATCCCATGACCAGGCCGAACTGCTTCAGGCTCGCGAAACCGTTTGGCGGACTTTCTTCGCAGGCGACGTCAAGGCTCTGGCCGATCTGGTCCCGCCCGACACGATCGTGATCAGCGGTGACAACGCGAAATGGAGATACCAGGCCGACGTGCTCGAATCCTCGCGGAAATTTCATGCCTCGGGTGGAAAGCTCGTCCGCCTTGATTTCCCGCGCACTGAGGTGCAGTGGTACGGCGACGTTGCCATCGTCTGGAGCAGCTATTCCCTCGAAACCGACGTGGATGGCAAGCGAACCCCAGAGGACGGCAGGGTCACAGAAATCTTCGTGCACCGCAACGGCCGCTGGACCAACCCGGGCTGGCATACAGACTCCGGCAAGTAGGCGCAGCGCGCCTCGCGAGCAAACCCTGTTAGCGGTGAGAATCCCGAATTCCGAGAAAGATACCGATTCCTGCTTAGGTATCATAAGTGTATGTGTTTCGTGCTTTATGCTGGAACCACCAAACCCCTTCCGCGCAGGACGTGGCAGAAAGAAGCTCCGGACCTATCCGTGGCGTCGCTCACTGAGCGTGACGCCGCAATTGAAAGCCACTTCAGAAGCCTCGAAGTCCAGTATGTGGGCTCGACTTCCGGGTGTGGGTGCGATTTTCCGAGTGTCAACCTGCACAAGGGAGAGTGGCCGATCTTTGCGGTCGAATCTGATCCGGAACGTGATGCGAGCGACCGCTACAATCGAAAGGCATTGGTCGCACTTCTACAAGGGTCTGGGGAAAAAACGGTGGAGCTTTACGGTGTATGGGATGGAGACTTCGCAAAGACGCCAAGAGCCTTGGAAGAGATTTCGTTGCAGAGAATCCTTGATTCGAACTTTCGCTTCAAGGAACAGGGCTTCTACACAGTCAGGGTGAAGGATGACTCAACCCTAGCACAGGGGCGCTCTGACGTGGACGGGCCACAATAAACGATTGAAACATCCCGTTACACCGATTGAGTTGGAAAATGCCCGACTTCTCTTTCCTCGCCATCGATCACGTGCAGCTTGCCATGCCTCCTGGGGAGGAATCGACGGCTCGCCACTTCTACGCCGACCTGCTCGGGATGCGGGAGGTTCCCAAGCCCGCACCCCTGGCCTCGCGCGGCGGATGCTGGTTTGCCAGCGAAAGCGTGCAGCTTCACCTGGGCGTAGAGCAGGACTTCCGCCCCGCCAGAAAGGCGCACCCGGCGATCCGCGTCACCGGATACGCGGCCTTGCTGGCGAAGCTGAAAGCGGCGGGAGTCGAACTCATCGAAGCCAACGACCTCGCCGACGTGCAGCGAGCCCATGTCTTCGACCCGTTCGGGAATCGCCTTGAGCTGATTGCAGCGTGAGTGCCCAAACGAACCAACGGCGTTTCCACCCCACTCAATTGCACGAATGTGATACAGACGCGGCACCCCGGCTCGCGGATTGGGGGGAGCCGCCCCGGTCACTTAGCGCACACGCCCCAGATTTCGAAAGAGACAACGACTACAATCGTTCTGCCGCTTGAGGAGCCTCCATGACGAAGCGTCTTGTCGCCGTCAGCCTTTTCGTGTTCTTTACGTCAGTTTCCTTTGGTGGAGAAAAGAAGGCAGAGCCAGCTCCTATATTGCTCGATGTGACTGCCCGCGGACGGGCGCTCTATGAGTATGACCAGGCTGCATGGCATGCCACGGACGCTGTGCAAACTATGCACCCGCCCGATCAGTCGGTTGGACGTTACATTGCGCGCAAGGGAGATGCAGGATGGACGGTGGCTTTTGGGCGTCTCAACGGCCAGCGCGACAAATTCCTAATCGGATACGAAGCGACTCAAGGAGCGACTCTCCAAGAGTTCAAAGTCAAGAAAATCGACCCGCCGGACGAGGACACCAATTTTTATCTCGCAGCCGCCAAGGCCTTCGACACCGCACTCCACGACTTTCAGGGCGAAAAGCGTCCCTATAACGTCGCCGTTCTCCCCGCTCCACCCCACCAACTCTATGTCTACGTGGTCCCGGCTCAGACGAAAGCCGAGATCTACCCTCTCGGCGGCGATGTCCGCTACCTCATGACGGAAGATGGTGGCACCATCGTCGAGAAGCGCCAATTGCACAAGAGTGTTCTCGAAATCGATCCAAGCTCAATACCAAAGAACACAACGCCTGCCGGAGGCTATCACACGCATGTTTTGAGCGATGTACCTGAAGACACCGACGTTTTCCACCTATTGGCCCGACAACCTTCACGACCAGAATTCATTGGCACACGGAACAAGAAGATGTACGAGATCAGCGTGGACGGAACCAAACGCGAAGGCAAGATGTAACCTTCCCCGATTCCCGCTTGTGTGAGCACCCGATCTTCCCCGTCCGCCTTTGACCACTTTTGTCTGTTGACGCCCCGCACGCACCAATCCTACTGTCTGCCGCATGACTAACGAATATCTCACCGACTACGACGCCATCGTCAAGACCATGCAGCTGTACATTGACGGCAGCAAACAAGGGAAAAGCGAAGTCATGCGCCCTGCATTCCACCCGGATGCTTCCTTCTTCGGCTATGCGGGCGAGCAGCTCGCTAGCGGAACGCAGTTCCTCTTCGACTGGATCGACAAGAATGGTCCCGCCCCCAGGATCGAGCCCCGCGTAGTCAGCGTCGACATTCTCGACTCCATTGCGGTCGTCCGCCTCGAGGTCGCCGGCTGGTCCGGGAATCTCGCCGGCTCGGGTGTCCGGATGTCTGACTTGTTCACGCTCCTCAAAATGCCGGGCGGATGGAAAATCATCCAGAAGGCATTTCACTGGCACGTATGAGTTCCCAGCTTATGGGCGCGGTTTCTGGTGGTATAGTCTCCCGCGGGGATTTTGGTATGCGCCTGCAGAACACCCCGCAGAAGACGCTCGAGTCGTGGAAACAGATCGCCGCCTACCTGGAGCGTAGCGAACGCACGGTGCGGCGCTGGGAAGCGAGTGAGGGACTTCCGGTCCACCGCCGCGAGCACGAGAAGCAGGACACGGTCTTCGCGTACAAGCATGAAATAGAAGCTTGGAGCCGTTTACGAACCAAGTGTCCGCCTGATCTCTCGATCGACGAAGTCGAGAGCCTCCCGCCGGTCAAGCCCGCCCGCAACGCCTATCTCGCGGAGCATGACGCCATCACGCGCACCATGCATTGCTACATTGCGGGCGCTCGCGCGGGTGACGGAGAGCTGATGCGCCCCGCCTTTCATCCGTCCGCAACCATCTCCGGTTACTGCCAGGGAGTCGAATACAACGGCTCGGTCGAGCACGTATTCCAGTGGGTCACCGCGAACGGTCCGGCGCCGAATATCAATCCGCGTTTCGCGCGCATCGAGATCATCGAGACCATCGCCGTCGTGCACCTCGAAGTGCAACGCTGGTCAGGCAAGCTCGCCGGTGCGAATGCCCGGGCGTCCGACGTATTCACGCTGCTCAAGTGCAACGGCGAGTGGAAGATTACGCATAAGCTCTTTCACTGGCACGACCAATAGCCCCCAGACGCGCACTCCGAGTAATAGCACAACAGCGATCCGTGCAAGATCACGCCCGTCCCATCCATGGGTCACGAAAACCGGTGCGCCGCGTCACTGTCTGCATGAGGGGTGTTTCGTAGACTAACAACGGTGCTGTATTGTGCTCTGGGCGGCTTGCAAGTCACCATTGGGTGAAAGTCGCCTGGAGCACTATTAGTTTAGCCTTCAGAATTGCTTTGAAGAGGTTGGCTCACGCGAACGAGTCGCTGCTGGGCGGCGGAAGTTCTGTCACAGCGAACGGAAGACGGAAACGGCGAACTACATCGCTATCCACTGAATCGCAAAGGGCGCGATTGAATGGAGCACAGGGCAGAACTAATCTGCCCGCGCCATCGATTTTTTCTGGGAGATCGCCTGCAGCTTCTCTTGCAATGTCTTGAGTTTGCGCGTCTCCGCCACTCTTTCGTTGCGCTTTTGGTGGAGATGAAATTCGTGTCGCACGGTTGGGGTGGGCTGGGGGGAAATCATGCGCTCTCCGCAGGCTGGATTTTGATGACCCAAGTTTAGGCACGGCCCGAGTTGCAGTCAACCGCGTTGCTATGCGATTGAATCCATGGACCTATTCGGCGTTGCGCACCGGACCGTGAGGTTCGAACCAGCCGGCTCCCCCAAATGGGCTGTGGCTGGCGAAATCTGGAGGAGGGGGCAAATACGAGCCACGAACATCCAGGTCTCGCCCATCCAGCGCACATTGTATGCGACGCGCTGGCCTGCTTCACTCCAGCGGCAGGTGAGTTGTCCCGTATTGCCTTGCCACGACGATTTAATAGCAGAGTCTCCTGATGCGCCGCGGATGCCTATCCCTTCTCGGTCCCGGCAATCCGCGCCCTTGAAGAGTTGATCGTGCGGTCGCGCATTTGTTTCTTCGCGGGCGAGAACGGAACGGGCAAATCTACTCTCCTGGAGGCGATTGCGGTTCACTATGGATTCGGACGCGAAGGTGGTACGCGGAGCTTCGCGAACGACACCACAGAGAGCAATCATTCGATCGACCCGCTGGTCCGAGCACTACGCCTGTCGTTCGATCGGCGAACCGGTGCGGGATATTTCTTGAGGGCCGAAAGCTTTTTTAATGCCGCCTCGTACATCGACCAGATCGGTATGAATGAATTTTACGGAGGCAAGAGCCTTCATGCTCGTTCTCACGGGGAGACGTTCTTCACACTCATCGAACTCAAGTTCCAGCGCAACGGCCTGTTCTTGCTCGATGAGCCTGAGGCCGCCCTTTCTCCTCAACGGCAGCTGGCTTTTCTCGTGCTGCTCCACGACGTTCTCCGGAAGCACAAAGATGCCCAGTTCATCATTTCAACCCACTCGCCGGTTCTACTCGGATATCCGGGTGCGCAGATCATGTCGTTCGATAAAGGACGACTTCATGAGATCGAGTATGCGGACACGGCGCCGATGCAAATTGTCCGCCGGTTTGTTAACCATCGCGACACATTCCTCAAGGAGTTGTTCGAGGAACCACCGGGGCTCTTCGACAAAGAGTCTGACTAGAGAGAGGTGGGCCTAGCCGCTGCATGGGTCCTGAATGGCCGGAATACCACCCCGCGCGTTTTTCCATATAGAATTCTGCGCCATGGGTCTGATCTTGGCTTCCGCCTCGCCTCGTCGCCAGGAATTGCTGCGTGCCGCCGGGATCGCCGTGACCGTGCAGCCCACCAACATTCCCGAAGTCCCGCTCGAGGGCGAGTCTGCCAAAATTTTCGCCGAGCGCCTCGCCCGCGAAAAGGCCTGGGTCATCTTCAAGCAGCGGCCCACCGATTTTGTGTTGGGCGCCGACACCGTGGTGGTGGTCGACAAGGAAATTCTCGGCAAGCCTCGCAACCCGGCGGACGCCGAACGCATGCTGCGCCTGCTCTCGGGACGCACGCACGAAGTGATCACGGCCGTTTGCTTGATGGGCGCGAAGGCCAATGCGCCGGCCGACACGAAGACCGAGCCCGCCCTCGGCGGCACGCGCTCTGAGACCACCGTGGTCACCATGACCGCGCTCAGCGACGACGAGATTCGCGCTTACATTGCCACCGGCGAGCCCATGGACAAGGCCGGCGCCTATGCCATTCAAGGCATGGCATCGCGTTGGATTCCGCGCATCGAAGGCGATTACTCGAACGTGGTGGGACTACCAATCGCGCTGGTCTATCGCATGTTGAAAGAAGCAGGCGGGATTTAGCAGGACTGCGGTACCGCAAAAATCGAGAACGACGGCTGGCCAGGCATATCCGGCACCAGAGAAGAACAGCTTGATCTTACGATTTCTTGTCGGAGTTCTGCTCGCCGTCTTTTACGGCCGACTTGAAATTCTTGATGCCCTCGCCCAGTCCTTTGCCCAGATCGGCCAACTTGCTTGGGCCAAAAATCAGCAGCGCGACGGCCAGAATCAGCAAAATCTCCGGCAAACCCAATTTTCCAGGCATGTCTTGTCTCCCAGGGGATGCCCGCGGCGCACTCGGGCGGCGCCATCCCGTACCTGAAGTTTAGGCCTGTTACGGGCGGGAGTCAAAGAACAGTCGTCAGGAACTGTCATTGGTCGTTGGCAAAGACGCCGTGCGGTTCGGGGTTGCTGGGAGGCCTACGCCTAACGGGCATCGCGCGTTGGTCGCTAGGCGCCGGTCATTGGCCGTCCAAACTCTGCCTCCGTTTGAGGTAAAGGCTGGAATCGGCGCTCCGGCCGTTCTGAAAGTAGCCCCACACTTCAGTGGCGGGTTGCCGACAAAACGTGGCTCCGTGCCGGAGGCACGTTTAAAACATGGGCAGACTCTTTCAAGCGTCCCTGCGGGACGCGCTTATCCGCTGCAGCCAACCCGGCGCTGAAAGCGCCGGGCTACTCTCAAGAGTCGCTCCGCGACTTCCGCCCCAGAAAACTTCATCACAAATCCACGATGAGGTGCGGAGTCAGATGAATGAAAACAGGGAAAATCTGCCCAAAAGATCAGCGTGCACAAAACTACAACCCGCTTGACGTCACAATGGGAACCGGTAATCTTTCCTGAGAACTGAGAACTGATCTACACACTCTCAATCAATCCTGCCAGCAACGCCGCCCGCCGCGGCAACTCCGATACCGTTATCGACTCGTGCACCGCATGCGCGCCGTCTCCGACTCCACCCAGGCCGTCGAGCGTCGGAATGCCCAGCCCCGCCGTGAAGTTCCCATCCGAGCCGCCGCCCACGGCCGCCTCGCTCAACTTCCAGCCCAATTCGCGCGCGATCAAGGCCGCCTTCTCGTAGAGCATGGCCACACCCGCGTTTCGCTCCATCGGTGGACGATTCACCCCTCCGCTGATCTCCAGCTTGCAGCGCCGGTTCACGGGACGCAACGCGCGCAGCTTCTTGTCGATCACCAGCGCGTCTTTCATGCGGGCCACGCGCACGTCGATCTCGGCGCTCGCTTCCGACGCCACTACGTTCGTGCGCGTCCCGCCATTCACCACGCCGACGTTCACCGTGAGTCCGCGCTTCAGATCCACCAACTTCGAAATCGCCATGATCTGTCGCGCCAGTTCCAGAATTGCGCTCTGCCCCTTTTCGAAGTCGAGTCCCGCATGCGAGGCCACGCCCGTCACTTTCATCGCATATTCGCCCACACCTTTGCGCGCCGTCTTCACCGCGCCCTTCGGCCCGTAGGAAGGCTCAAGCACCAGCACCGCCGAAGAGCGCTTCGCCAGGTCCTCGGTGATAGCCCGCGACGTGTCGCTGCCCACCTCTTCATCCGAAACCAGCAGCACCGTCACCGGCCGGGGAAGCTGCCCATTCCACGCCTGCAATCCTTGAATCGCGTACAACATCAGTGCGATGCCCGACTTCATGTCAAGCACGCCTGGCCCCCACAGGCGCCCGTTGCCCAGGCGGCACGGCATGGTGGTCAACGTTCCCATGGGATAGACCGTGTCGTAATGGCCCAGCAGCAGAACGGGCTTTTGCTGCGTCTCGCCAGTGAAGTCGACCTGCAGGTGGTTGCCGAAGTCCGGCACGCGATGAAATTGCGCGCGCCCGCCCAGCGCCGCGAATTCTTCGGCGGCGAATGCGCTGCATCGGTCGACCGCCTGCTTGTTGTCGCTGGGCGATTCAATCTCGACCAGGCGGCGGATGATGTCAACCATGTGGTCGCGCTGCTCCTCGAAATAACCGAGTCGCATTTGCGCGATCTGATGATTGGACTTTGGAGAGGGACGCGTGGGCTTTTTGGTCATCGAATCAGTTTCGGAGCGATCCTTCCGGTCGGGGACGACAGTCAGCCGCCGCGCACGAGGCTCCTCTTGGCCGCGGGAGCCTTCGGTCGGGGCGCGGTACAGTATAATCTTCGGGCCGTATGAATCCAGCGCATGAGTGATACGACGCATCCCACGATAGAGGCAACGAAGGCGGCCGTAACTACCTTGGATATCAACGACATCCAGAAGATTCTGCCCCACCGCTACCCATTCCTGCTGATCGATCGCGTCATTTCTATGACGCCGCGCGAGCGCATCGTCGCTATCAAGAACGTCACCATCAACGAACCGTTCTTTCAGGGACACTTCCCAGGCCTGCCTATCATGCCGGGCGTGCTGATCGTGGAAGCGATCGCGCAGGCGGGTGGCGCGCTGCTGTTGACCGAAGTCGAAGACCGTGCTCACAAGCTGATGCTATTCACCGGCATCGAGCGCGCGCGCTTCCGCCGCCCGGTAGTTCCCGGCGATCAGGTGCGCATTGAAGTCGAAGTGAAGTCGTGGCGCATGAACGCCGTGCGCATGGAAGGCAAAGCCTTCGTCGGCGAGAAGCGCGTAGCCGAAGCCACAGTGACTTGCCAGTTGGTAAGCCGAGGCGTCCAGCAACCCGAGAACGCGGATCCCGTGGAACCAGTAAGTTGAAGGCATGGGCCTCGACCGTAGCGCTGGCGGCTCGACGGCAGTCGCGAAGGCGTCCCGCCCTCGCAATCGCTTGTAACTTCGCATGACCACCCACCCCACCTCCATCGTCAGCCCCGACGCCAAGATTCACGACTCGTGCAAAATCGGCCCCTATTGCACCGTGGGACCGAACGTCGAACTCGGAGAGAACTGCGAACTCGTCTCCCACGTAGCCATCGAAGGCCCGACCAAAATTGGCGCCGACAATAGCTTCTTCCCGTTTTCCTCGATCGGCCTCGCGCCCCAAGACCTCAGCTACGCAGGCGAACCGACGCGCCTCGAAATCGGCGACCATAATGAAATCCGTGAGTTCGTCACCATCAATCGCGGCACCGTGAAAGGCGGAGGCCTCACGAAAATCGGCAGCCACGTTCTAGTTATGGCGTATACGCACGTGGCGCACGACTGCGTGATCGGCGACCACGTCATTCTCGCCAACGCCGCCACGCTCGGCGGACATGTCATCGTGGAAGATTGGGCGCAGGTCGGCGCACTCTGCCCTGTGCATCACTTTGTCCGCATCGGCACGCATGCCTTCATCGGAGGCGGCACCACCGTCACGCAAGACGTCCTGCCATTTTCGAAGACGTCGGCCGAGCGCGGCACGCACGCCTACGGCATGAACAGCGTCGGCCTCGAACGCCGCGGCTTCTCGAAAGATCGCCTCCGCAAAATCCATCACGCCTACAAAGTGTTGCTCACCTCGAAGCTGAATACGAGCCAGGCGCTAGCAAAACTGAAAGCGGAAGGCGATCTCGGCGAAGATGTCGCCATGCTGATCCGCTTCGTCGAAAGCTCGGAGCGCGGAGTGATTAAGTGACGCTTTTAGCCACTAGCTACTAGCTTCTAACGCAGACACGGGAACCCGACGCGTTAAGCGACGAATGCTAGACTGACAGTAGCGCCGGCGTCTCGCCGGCAGTCGCGGGGGCGTCCCGCCCTCGCAAGGTTGAGCAACAAAACGCACATTGCGACAGCGTGCTCGAAACCAAACACAAACTCGGCCTGATCGCGGGCAACGGCAAGTTCCCCTTTCTGATTCTCGAGGCCGCGCGCGCCCAAGGCTTCGACGTCGTGGTCGCTGCGATTAAAGAAGAGACTGCTCCCGAGATCGAAGACCGCGGCGCCACCTCCGTCCACTGGCTCTCGCTCGGCGAACTCTCCAAACTTATCGAAACCTTCCAACGCGAAGGTGTCCACCGAGCCATCATGGCCGGACAGGTCAAGCACAAACAAATTTTCTCGAACATCAAGCCCGATTGGCGTCTCGCCAAGCTCATCCTCTCGCTGCGCACGCGCAACACCGACGCTCTGCTCGGCGCCATCGCCCAAGTTCTCGGCGACGAAGGCATCGTCCTCGAAAACTCAACGGCCTTTCTCGAACCGCTGCTCGCCAAGCCCGGCGTGCTCAGTGTGAGAGCTCCCTCCGAAGAAGAGCGGAAAAATATCGACTACGGCCGCGCAGTCGCGCGCCACATCGCGCAATACGACATCGGACAAACTGTGGTTGTCGCCGAATCTGCATGCGTCGCTGTCGAAGCCATGGAAGGCACCGACGCGACCATCGAACGCGCCGGTCAGTTGATGCGTTCGCTCGCGGGCGACGCCTCCACCCTCAGCCGCGCGCTTACGGTCATCAAGATCGCGAAACCCAATCAAGATATGCGCTTCGATGTGCCGGTCATCGGCATCAAAACCATCGATGTCATGCGCGCCGCCGGGGCCACCTGCCTGGCGCTCGACGCGGGCAAATGCCTGCTCCTCGACGGAGACGGAGTGCGAGATGCCGCGAACCAAGCTCAAATCACCATCATCGCCAACTAGCCGCAACCCCGAATCCGCGCTTCTCGCGGAACAACTGCGCAATGCCTTCGAGGGCGACGCCTGGCACGGTCCCGCTGTGCTCGAACTGCTCGCCGATATGGACCCCGAGACCGCGGCTACGCATCCTCTTCCGGAAACTCACAGCATCTGGGAAATCGCCTTGCACATCGCGGCCTGGGACGACGCCGTGAACCGCCGCATCGTTCTTGGCAAGTTTGGCAAGGCTCTCCAACTCAACGACGCCGAAAATTTTCCGCCCGTGACTGACAAGAGCGCGGCTGCCTGGAAAAAGGCGGTCGCCCACGTGAAGGCAGCCCACAGCGCACTTCTAAAAACGGTGGCAGCTCTCCCGGACGCACGCCTGCGCGAACGCGTCCCGGGCAAGAAATATGACATCGGTTTCATGCTGCAGGGCGTCGCGCAGCACGAGATCTACCACGCCGGGCAGATCGCGATCCTGAAAAAGACCCGTTTGTAACAAAGGCTACGGCGGCAAATCTCCGATACGCGCGGCTGCCGTTCGTGAGTACAATCCACTGCGGCGGCAACCGGCTGCCGGGAACTCGCCCTGGACCCAGCCAGTATCGTCAACATCATCGTGGTGGGAGTCGGCGCCTTCGGCCGCAACCATGCTCGCGTCTACAAGGAACTCGAGCAGCAGGGCGAGCCGCTCCGCCTGCTCGGCGTGGTCGATCGCGATGTGACTCGCGCCGACGCCGTGGCCCACGAATTCAACTGCCGCTCGTTCGGATCGCTCGACCAGCTCCTCACCACGCACAGCGAAGTGCAGGCCGCTTCCGTGACCGTTCCGACGGTCGATCATCTTGCGACCGCGCGCGCTCTTATGGAGTCCGGTGTCGACGTTCTGATCGAAAAGCCACTCGCTGCGTCGCTCAGCGAAGCCGACGAACTCGTGAAGCTGGCCGCCGAAAAAAGCCGCATCGCGCAGGTCGGACATCTGGAGCGCTTCAATCCCGCTGTCCGCGCCACTATCCCGCTGATCACCCAGCCGATGTTCTTCGAAGTTCACCGCATGAGCGTCTTCACGCCCCGCTCGCTCGACATCGACGTGGTACTGGACCTCATGATCCATGATCTCGATATCGTGCTGTCGTTCGTGAAGTCGCCGGTGGAGGAAGTTCGCGCGGTCGGCCTGCCCATCCTTTCCGGCAAAACCGACATCGCGAACGTGCGGATTGAATTTGCCTCCGGCTGCGTCGCCAACTTCACCGCCAGCCGCGTTTCCACCGAACGCATCCGCAAGCTGCGTTTTTTCCAGCCGCGCCAGTACATCTCCATCGACTACGAACGGCAGGACGTGATCGCGTTCACCGTAGGAGACTCGTCGCCGCAAGCGACGCCGTCGGTGAATCCGCAGATCGGCATGCTGAAGCCGCCCGTCACGTCCGAAGAACCGCTCCGTGCCGAACTCCGCTCGTTCCTCGACGCAGTCCGCCGCCGCTCCACGCCGGTCGTCACCCTCGAGGACGGACGCCGCGCGCTCGCCTTGGCTCTGAACATCGTCACCGACATTCATCAGCACGGCAGCCGCATCAACCTGGAAAAATTAACGCGCTCGTAAATTGTTGGATTCAGCAGGCTCATTCGGCAGATCGAAGCCGTCGCCCTGATGGGAAGCACTCGCGCGACGTCGCGGAGCGACGTTTGAAAATAGCCCGGCGCTTCAGCGCCGGGTACGAGTCTAGAGATTGCTTGAAATATGAGCAGGATGTCAGCCGTCCCTCCGGGACGTGTCATCCTCGCCCCACGTTCCCGCCACTGAAGTGGCGGGCTATTTTCAAAATCATTGCCGGAGCGATGGGCGTACCCTGGGAAAATCTGGCGTCCATCTCGCCTGGCGCGCAAGAGCCTCCCAAATCACCAGCCCGCTCCATCAAAAATGTTACATTTACACATTCATGTCTGCCCCTGACTCCCGCTTCATCAAAGCCTGCAAGGCACAGCCCGTCGACCGCACGCCTGTCTGGTTCATGCGCCAGGCCGGGCGCTACATGGCCGAATACCGCGCCGTGCGCAAGGAACACTCGCTCATCGAAATCTGCAAAAAGCCCGAGCTCGCCGCCGAAGTCACCATCACGGCCGCCGAAGCGATCGGCGTCGATGCCGCCATCATCTTTGCCGACCTGCTGCTTCCGCTCGAAGTGATGGGCCTGCCCTTCCACTTCGAAGCCGGCGAAGGCCCGGTGATTGAAAAGCCCGTTCGCGACGCACAGGATGTCGCCTATCTGCGCACCGATCAGGCCGCCGACCTCGGTTACGTAGCCGACGCGATCCGCATCGTGTGCAAGCATTTCGGCGACAAGCTCCCCATGATCGGCTTCTGCGGCGCGCCTTTCACGCTCGCCAGCTACATGATCGAGGGCGGCGGCTCGCGCAATTACGTCCACACCAAAAAGATGATGTACTCCCAGCCCGCAGCATGGAACGAACTCATGGGCAAGCTCGTCGCCGTCACCAGCGAGTACACCGCAGAGCAGGTGCGCGCCGGCGCCGACACCATTCAGATTTTCGACAGCTGGGTCGGCTGCCTGAGCGTCGAAGACTACCGCCGCTACGTGCTAGCGCATGTTACCGACCTCGTGAAGCGCTTGCAGAAAACGGGCGTGCCCGTTATCTATTTCGGCACCGACAGTGCGACCCTGCTGCCCTCAATGAAGGAAACGGGTGCCGAAGTCGTCGGCCTCGACTGGCGCATTCCGCTCGACGAAGGCTGGGCCCTGATGAAGAACAAAGGCGCCGTGCAGGGAAATCTGGACCCCGTGGTCCTGTTTGCCGACTGGAAAGAAATCCAGCCGCGCGCCGAAGACATTCTGCGCCGCGCCGCCGGACGCCCCGGCCACATCTTTAACCTGGGCCACGGCATCCTGCCCGAAACTCCCGTCGACAACGTGAAGCGCCTATGCAGATTCGTGCAGGAGCACTCGGGAAAGAGCTAACCACGGAGGGCACAGGGTCCCACAGAGCTTGATGGTCCTCTGTGCTGCCCCGTGCCCTCTGTGACTGAAGCCTTTGACTTTTGACGGAAATCAATGACCGCCTCTCCGCAAACTGGCATCCTGCTACTCGCCCACGGCACGGCCGATTCCGCCGACGACATCCCCGAGTTCATGCGGCATGTTACAGGCGGCCGCCCGGTTTCTCAGCAGGTTATTGAAGAGGTCCAGCATCGCTATTCGCTCATCGGCCATTCACCCATGAATGAGATCACCGCCCTCCAGGGGGAACTCCTCTCGCGCGAACTCCAACTGCCGATCTATGTCGGCATGCGCAACTGGAAGCCCTTTATCCCCGACGTGGTAAGGAAAATCGCTGCTGACGGCATACAGCGGGTCATTGCCATCTGCCTCGCGCCGCAGAACTCCCGCACCAGCGTTGGCCTCTACCGAAAGGCTGTTGATGGACCCCACGGTCCACCATTCCAGCTCGATTTCGTTGACTCCTGGCACGACCACCCGCTGCTCATCGAAGCCTTTGTCGAGAAGCTAAAGTCGGGTCGCGCCGAAGCCTCCATCGAAGCGGGAGCGAAGTTGCCCGTCATCTTCACCGCGCACAGCGTCCCCGAACGCACGATTGCGGAAGGCGATCCCTACGAAGCGCAGACCCGCGAGACGGCGGAACTCGTCGCTCGCGAAGCGAAACTCCAGCCCGAAGAATGGAAGTTCGCATTCCAGAGCCAGGGCATGTCGGGCGGCACGTGGCTCGGCCCCACGGTCGAGGAAACCATCCTCGACCTCAAGGCTCAGGGTCACACTGGAGTGTTCGTCCAGCCGATCGGCTTCCTATGCGATCACGTCGAAGTGCTTTACGATATTGATATCGGCTTTCAGGAATTCGCGAAGAAGCACGACCTGCGCCTCTGGCGCGCCGGCTCCCTGAACGAATCCCCAAAGCTGATCGCGGCGCTGGCGGAAATCGTAAAGAGCCGGCAAAAGCAGCAAGCGTGACGGTCGCTGTGGTTTTTTTCCGCTCAGGCTTTCTCTGCGCTCTTAACGGATTTTTCTTAGCGCACTTTGCGGTTTAAGATTTTGTTTTTGACAAATGCTTCTAACCGCAAAGCTCGCAAGGAAAATCCGCCAAGGACGCAAAGCAAGACGAAGGGTGGAACTGCGATTCTTGCTCGAAGCTCGAAGCTCGAAGCCGGCAGCCACTGGCAAAGAGCCAGCGATTCAATGAGCTGGAAGCAGCCAAAACGAACAAGGGATTCAAGCTGAAGGCTGACGGCTGATAGCTGACAGCTGCTTTTATGAAACGTCTAGCCATCATCGGCGGTGGTATCTCCGGCCTCGCGGCCGCGTTCGCGCTCGAAGAAAAACGACGCGCGGGCGTCGAGATAGAGTATGTCCTCTACGAAGCGAGTGCGCGTTTCGGCGGCGTACTCGTTACCGACAAGGTCGACGGCTGCATCCTCGAGGCTGGGGCCGATTCGTTCCTCACCGAAAAGCCGTGGGCCATCGAGCTCTGCAACAAGCTCGGCCTGGGCGATCAGCTTATCGGCTCCAACGACGCCGACCGCAAAACCTACATCCTGGTCCACGGCAAGCTGATCGAAATGCCCGACGGCCTGATGTTCATGGTGCCCACCAAGCTGGCGCCCACCGTGATGTCGCCCCTGTTTTCCGCGCGGACCAAGTTGCGCATGGCGCGCGAGTGGTTTCATCCTCCTCGCAAAGCCACCGGAGATGAAACGGTCGCGGCCTTCGTCGAGCGCCACTACGGCTCCGAGATGGTCGATCGCCTAGCCGATCCGCTGCTCTCCGGTGTTTATGGAGGCGAAGCTGCGCAACTCAGCGTGCGCGCCGTTCTCCCGCGATTCGCCGAAATGGAAGCCAAGCACGGCAGCCTGGGCCGCGCCATGCTCTCGGGGATGGCACGCGCCCCAAAGACAAAGCCGCGCCCACTGTTCACGTCACTGAAAGAAGGCATGCAGCAAATGGTCGACGCGCTGGTAGCCGCGCTCGATCCCGCATCGCTCAAGACAGAAACCGTCGTGCAGGCCGTCGCGCCCGAAGCCGGTGGATGGGTCGTCTCCGCCGGGTTGCAGTCCGACCAGTTCGACGCCGTCATTCTCGCGCTGCCGACGAAGGCCGCCGCGGCGCTGCTGGGGCAAAGCGCGAAAGACCTGGCCATCGAACTCGCCGGCATCGACTACAGTTCGTCGGTCACAGTCGCTCTCGGCTACGACCAGCCGGTGCGCAACGCGCTACCCCCGGGCTTCGGATTACTCGTGCCGCGCAGCGAGGGCAAGCGCATGCTGGCCGCGACCTTCGTGCACAACAAATTCCCGCATCGCGCCCCCAACGACCGCGCCATCCTGCGCTGTTTCCTCGGCGGTTCCCGCGGCGAGCAGATGCTCGCGCTGTCGGAAGATCAGATTCTTACCATCGTTCGCCAGGAACTCGATCAGATTCTCGGTCTGAAAGCCGAGCCGCTCTTCACGCGCGTCTTCAAGTGGAAAGGCGCGATGGCGCAATATGGAGTGGGACATCTCGACCGCCTCGACCGCATCGACGCCC
>Ga0210406_10002453_pt1 | contig 21153 bp, 20 predicted proteins | sample IncBWC30MmetaG_FD_155454 | JGI IMG/M metagenome (GOLD analysis project Ga0210406, IMG submission 155454) | Forest soil microbial communities from Barre Woods Harvard Forest LTER site, Petersham, Massachusetts, United States - Inc-BW-C-30-M | ecosystem: Environmental > Terrestrial > Soil >... | reverse complement strand
GGACTTGGCGCATACAAAGCAAAGCCTTTCGTGTCATTAACTTACGTTAACTAGTGGCACAAATGGGCGGCCCTCTTGCGCCAAGGTGTCCTCTCCTGCAGGTTCTTGATCACAGCATAACGCTTTCATTATATATAACTTACAAACAACGCATTGGCGGCTCGATTGCGAAGGAGGGGGTGAGGTCTGACGATTTCGTTGTATGTCTTGCCTACAGGACAGCAGGCACAAGAAACCATGATCAACAAAATCAAAACACAGGTTCTGATCGGCCACGAGGGTCGTCCTAACCAATTTGTACGCTTTAGCGCCGCCTGGGGACGAGTTCTTGCCTTGACCTTAATGGCGTCTTCAGCGTTGCCAGCCACCGCCGTCTCTCCGCTACTGCCGACTGCGGACGGAGCGAGGGGCCGGGCGCACAAAATGGCGTCCGATTTGCACAAGCATACCGACGCCAACAACACCATCACGGTCATTGTGCAGTTCCGGCAGATGCCGCAAACCGCGGAATTCTCCAGCATGCGAGGCCGCGGTGCGGTCCTGCGGAACCGCCTGCAGTCGATTCGCGCGGTCACGATGCGCATTCCTGCGAACATGCTGGCTGAATTGGAGAGCAATCCGAACGTGGCATACGTCACGCCGGACCGCCAAGTCACGCTGACCGCCTCGAACGAAGATTACACCGAGGCCGTTGAGGCGGATATGGCAGCCTCCCAGTTTGCCCAGGATGGTACAGGCGTCGGAGTCGCGATCATCGATAGCGGCGTCGCGGACCACCCGGACCTGCACAATGCCGCCGGCGCCAGCCGCGTCGTCTACAGCCAGAGCTTCGTTGCTGGCGACACAACAACCAGCGACAAATACGGACATGGAACGCACGTTGCCGGATTGATTGGCGGCACCGGTGCTTCATCTGGCCCCGCGAGCGGCTATCCCGCGAAATATCCCGGTATGGCTCCAAACGTCAATATCATTAACCTGCGCGTGCTGGACCAGAATGGCTCGGGCACCGATAGCCAGGTGATCGCCGCGATCCAGCAGGCGATCGCGCTCAAGAACACCTACAACATTCGCGTCATCAATATGTCCCTCGGGCGCCCCGTTTTCGAAAGTTACACTCTGGATCCGGTTTGCCAGGCAGTCGAATCCGCTTGGAGGGCCGGGATCGTGGTCGTAGTTGCTGCCGGAAACAATGGCCGCGACAACTCGATGGGCACGCACGGCTTCGCCACGATCGGCGCTCCGGCCAACGATCCTGCCGTTATTACGGTAGGAGCAACCCGGACGATGGGGACCGATACCCGGGTCGACGATGCGATCGCCAGCTACAGTTCCAAAGGTCCGACGCTGATCGATCACTTGGTGAAACCCGACCTGGTTGCGCCGGGAAACCGCATAGTCTCCTTACGCGCGGCGGGCAGCACGCTTGACACCAAGTACCCGTGGTTCGAAGTGAATCCCGCCGGCGGTGTCGGAAAGTACTACCGGCTCAGCGGAACCAGCATGGCAACCCCGCTGGTGAGCGGCACCGTAGCCCTGATGCTGCAGAAAAACCCGTCGCTGACTCCGGACCAAGTGAAAGCGAGCTTGATGAAGACAGCGTGGAAAGGCTTCAATCAATACTCGTGGTCCCTTGACGACATCGGCAATACGTACTCGAATCAGTACGACATCTTCACCTATGGAGCGGGCTACCTGGACGTGGAGGCTGCTCTGAGCGACAACAATCTGGCGAGCGGCATTGCTCTCTCCCCAACGGCCGTTTACGACAGCGTCAACCGCAACGTCTACATCGTCAACACAGACTCCGTAGTTTGGGGTGGAAACAGCGTTGTGTGGGGTGGGAATTCGGTCGTGTGGGGCAACTCCGTGGTTTGGGGTGGCAACGCATTGATTGCTAACTCAGTGGTTTGGGGCGGCACCAGCGTGGTTTGGGGTGCGAACTCCGTTTCTGGCTTCAGCGTTGTCTGGGGCGCCAATTCAACGATCGTCAGTCCGATGGCTGCGTTCAATGACGGCGACGACGGAGAAAACTAGACAACCGACCGAACCATCATCGGAGACAGCCATGACAAATACCCTACCTGTTAAAGCGAAAGTCATGATCGGAATGGTGGCTGTAGCCAGTCTCTGCGCCCTGTCGTTCGGTGCATTGAGATGGCACACGCAGCCCTGGCCACAGTTGGTGCTCCTGTTAGCGGCAGCAGCATTGAGTTCGCGCTTCAAGGTGAAGCTACCTGGGATGACAAGCTCAATGTCGGGGAATCTGCCGGTCATTCTACTAGCGGTTACCCAATTGGGATTATTCGCCAGCCTCCTGGTTGCGGTAACGTCGGCGATCGCACAGTCCTACAGCTCCGCTGGGAATAGAACGAAACCGGTCCAGTTTGTATTCAACGCTTGCACCTTGCTGAACGCGTCTGGGATCGCCTACCTCGCTTACCGGGTGGCGGGTGCCTTCAATGCCATGCACACTTTGTCTCTTGTGCTGGCAGCGGGTGCTTACTTCCTGGCAAATACGGCGCCGGTCGCAGGCATTATCGGACTGACCGAAGGCGGCAATCCTTTTGCCCTCTGGCATAAGGTCTTTTTGTGGTCGTTCCCGAACTATGTAGTCGGGGCGGGACTGACCGCGATTGCCTCTACCTTCAGTGCGGTGACCAGGCCGGCGACTGTGGCAGCGTTGATGTTCGTGCTATTCGCTGTTCACCAGTCATACAAGTTATATGTGGGGAGGGTGGAACAAGCGCAGCCGAGCGCGATGGCTGCCGCTGCCGCTCGGTAGTACGAAGACCTTAGCAAAAAGAGTCAGTCTGCCAATCGTCGAGCAATAGACGGCTGGCAGACTTTTCCATTTGCAGCCCAAACGAACTCAGCTTCGCGAGGGGTCGAATGACAACATCCCCCAATTTGCCGCTCGAATCCTACGCAGCGATCACTTTCGCGGCATGGACGCTGGCTCCTGGCAGGTAGCCAGCAAGAGATTCGACGCGATGTATAAAGATGTTTCGGCCCCTCACACATATCGAGGTCTGAACAGGGCAACGAGGATTAGAAAACTAAACCTTACGGGTACAACGCCAGGGGGTTCAAGACCCCCGTTTACACCCACGCCACCTTCCCCCTTCCTTGGAGCGCACTTAACCATGGGGGTCTATCGGCGCAAATACAAAGGGGAAAAAGAGCACGTGGTGGATAAGCTACGTCGTTGGCGGACGGCAGAAACGCGAGAGCACCGGATCCAAGAGTAAGAGAGTTGCGGAAAAGATTCTTGCTTTAAAGAAGACTCAAGCTCTTGAGGGGCGTTTGGGATTGCCGAAATCTCATGTTCCTCGTCTCGGCGATTGGCTAAAGAAGTTTCTAGCATCCATCGGCCACCCGAAAACGAAATCTCGTTATCAGTCGAGCGTCAATAACATTCTGCGCTTCTTTGGACGAAACATTCGCCTCTTAGAAATTACTCCAGAATTAGTTTTCGAGTTTCAGCAGAAGCGACTCGCAGAGGGCATCGGCAAGGCCACCGTTAACAGAGATTTTGCGACTCTTTCGAGTGCATTAACGCGAGCTAGGAAACTTCGCCTCATAACGCACAACCCATGCGCTGATGTTGGAAAGCTGAATGAACGTCGTGAGCGTCGTCAGGCGAAACCGTTGACGTACGAAGAAGAGGCGCGTGTCAAACAGTTTTCTCCGCCGTGGCTGTCCATCATGATCACAGTTCTCGCGGAAACGGGTTTGAGAGTCAGGAAAGAGGCGCTCCCACTGAAATGGGATGATGTCGACTTGGGATCTGAGCCAGGTTGCATTCGCGTCCGTGACTCGAAGACAGCGGCTGGCGTTCGCCCCGTTTGGCTGACGAAACATTGCAGAGACACGCTGATTCAGTGGAGGGAGTTCCTCGGTCCGGGGTTTTCTGACTATGTCTTCCCCAGTCCCAGAGTTCCTTCCACGCACGTTAGCGACTATAAAAAGGGTTGGCAAAAAGCCGCACGTGAGGCAGGAATTCCTGACAGACGCATTTACGATCTTCGAGCTTCATTTGCGTCCAGGGCGAACGCCTGCAAGGCTACTACCCTCACGATTGCGCAATTACTCGGGCATGCACATAACACCCAGATTCTTCCCACCTATGTAAAACCCCCTCGATGAGAACACGAAAGCCGTAATTGAAGCTCTCGACGTTGCCCGCCTTTTGCAGTCCAGTAAATTGCCATCTGTTCAGTGATGCCCCGCGCTCAAAACATGATCTTCAGGGCGAACTGGACATTGAAGGGCTCACCAGCTCCCAATCCAGGGGCGTCTGGCTGGTGCAAGGTGCTCGTAATCACGCCGAATGATCCGGGACCATCAGTTATCTTCGTCGCCGCGGGGGCCTGCGTTGCCACCGGAGAGTTGCCGCCCGGGGGCGCCAGGTTGAGGATGTTGAACAGGTTGAACATCTCCACGCGGAACTGTACGGAAACTCTTTCGGTGATGGCAGTGTTCTTGATGACGGAGAAATCCACTGTCTTGAATCGCGGTCCTTTGAACTGGTTGCGGCGAGTGTTGCCGAATGTTCCTGGCGCATTATCTGCGAACGCGTCCGGGTTGATCCACTGTACTCCATTGGTCAACAAACCCGGTGGATTTGCCGGTTGAACGATGCCGCGGAAAGGGTCGCCGATGAGGTCCGCAAAATCCAGCGTATTACCGGTATTGCTGCCGGTCGTAGTGCTCCCCAGGCCGGAGTAAACCGTGAAGGGGAAGCCGTTGTTGTACGAAACCAGCGTGCTCAGTTCCCAGCCCTTCGTTAGTCTCGGTACAGAATGGCCAAACTGGGGGATGTTATACAGCAAATAGCCGCTTACGTTGTGGCGGCCATCAAAATCGGCATTTCCATAGTTCGATTTGATGTTGCGGTTGTCCGTGGGCCGATTGTTGCGTGGCGTCGACAGATCGTCGAGAGCATGGCTCCAGGTATACGCTAACTGTCCCGACAAGCCGTGCCATGAACTGGTCCGGAGTAGAGTCTGTAGCGAGTTGTAGTTGGAATTGCTGATGCTGGAAATTTCTGTGATGCCCGACAGATTCGGAAAATCTGCGTTAAATGGCCGGGCAGCCTGGAATTCCGCCCCACTGGCGTATGGAGCGACGCGAGGTCCAGGAATGTTGATGTTACGATCGACGATAAGCTTGCGTCCCTGGCTTCCAACATAGCCCACCTGGAACAAGACGTTGGATGTTATTTGGCGCTGGACATTCAAACTGAAATTCTGTACGTACGGCGACCGTAGTCTCTGATCGACCGCATATGCCGTAAACGGTGGCTGCGGTGTAATGCTGCCAAAGATGGGTGCCACTCCGTTCGGGTCTACTGTGATCGTGTCGGGGTTGGAGATGTCAAATACTGGGTTCAGATTGTCAGGGCCTGGATTGCGGGAAACGCCGCGGCCGCCGGGCGCCGCACGGTTGTCAATGATCAAATTCCCGTTGGGAATGTCGTAGTACACGCCCCAGGCACCCCGGATAACCGTCTTGCCACCACGCGAAGGAGTAAAGGCAAATCCCAGTCGAGGAGCAAGGTTGTTCAAATCTCTCGGATACAGACTCTTGATAGGAGACCCCGTCTGTCCGGGGTACGCCAAGCCATTGAATAGTGATGCAGCACCGGGGAGAAACGTCGAAATCGTGTGCGTGGGATCATACATCGGACCGTTGTATTCGTAGCGCAGGCCGAGGGTAAGGTTCAATCGTGGTGTGACCTGCCAGTTGTCCTGAGCATAGCCGTGGAACGAGTTCACGTAATAGTTGCGGCGAGGATTGCCGGTTGCGATGCCTCCGTTTCCGGTAGCAATGAAGCCGGCGAGGAAATCCGCCAATGCCTCTTGAGGAGTAGGCCCCTCACCCGGTGGAGGTGCCCATGGTCCGGCTGTGCCGTCGAACAGAAAAGCGCCCCGCGTATTGCGCAGGTAGTGCACATCCAATTTTGAGCGACGGAATTCCGCACCAAACTTCAGGCTGTGCGCGCCGAGCGTATGACTCAGATCATCGGTGATGTGCCACGTAGTGTCGGTCCGCCCCAAGGCAGGCGTTTCACCTACACCTCCATGAGTAAAGCCGTTGATCTCGATATTTGGCGAACCAAAATTTGCCGAGGTCACGCCCGTGTTAAATCCCCAGGACGGAGGATTTTGGGTGTGGTTGTTGTCGTCGAAGTTCTGGAGAAAATAGTTCACGCCGAAGAGCAACTGATTCACCATGCGGTGTGTGAGCGTGCTATTCAGAACTACTGCCCAGTTCTCTTGCCGGCTGGGAACGGATTGGAAGTATTCGCCGTACACAGACCCGGAATAGGCGGTTGCATCCCCACTGCCGATAATGCTGCGCAGGAACAGGTGGTGGTTGGTATTGATCGTCCAATCAACCCGGGCAACACCGTTGTTGCTCCTGTAGTTGTTTGGGTCAGTGCTGCTGAAGTTCGGCGACGTAGCTGGCGCACTCCCAATCGCGCTTGGCCAAAGATTTTGCAACGTAGCCACCATGGTTGGGTTTACCTGTACGTTATGAGAGTTCAGCAGCGCTGTTGCATCCGCGACCCAGGCCGTCGAAGGAACGGTCGCTTGAATGGCGTTGCCCGCGATGAACCGCTGCCCCTCCATCGAGAGGAAGAAGAATGCCCTGTCCTTGACAATGGGTCCGCCAATGGAAAATCCGAAGTTGTGGTTACGAAGTTTGCTGGGGGCGTCCGGCGGATTGAAGGGATTTGGCTTGGCTACGGCATCGTTGCGATGATAGTAGTATGCGCTTCCATGCCACATGTTGGTGCCGGACTTAATGACCACATTCACCATCGAGCCCGGGTTGCGGCCATAGTCGGCGCCGCCCACGCTCTGCTGGTTGAACTCGTCGATCGAGTCGAGAGGCAGCAGTACCCCAGCCAGTCCGGAAATGCTCCCCTGGTTCACTGCTTCCGAGTTATGCCAGAAGTCATTGTTGTCGACGCCATCGATCTGCCAGTTGTTCTGGTTGGCGCGGTTGCCGTTTTGCGAAGACTGTATGTTGTAGCCGGGAGTAAGTTGCAACAACTGCCGGTAGTCTCTGCCATTCAGCGGAGCGTCCTCAATCTCGCGAGATAAGACGACCGAATTGAGCGCGCTCTGGGTCGTCTCAATAGCCGCACCGGCGGCCATGATCTCCACCGTCTGAGTCTGGCTGGCGACCGAAAGGGTCACGGGCAGGCTCGTTGTTTTGGCGACGTCCACGCTGACCTGCTGAATGCGTTGGGTCGCAAAGCCAGCATGGCTTACCGTAACGGTATAGACGCCGGAAGGCAGGTCGCTGAAGGAGAAGAGGCCGGCACTCGTGGTGGCCGTGCTACGTGTAAAACCTGTATTGGCTTGGTCGACCTTCACCGTGGCATCTGTGACGATCGCCCCGCTCGGGTCATATACCGTGCCAGAGATCGTACCGCGTGAAGTCTGGGCAGAGACGGCTGCCCCAAACAACAGAACAATACTCAGCAAAGTGGAAGAACGGAGAGACGGGACCATGTTGCACCTCCTAGGAAGGCACTACAACAGGATGAGGAGCAGATCACGCCGGTAAGAAACTTAGCATGCACTGGTACACCCATTGCCAAGCCACTGTCAAGGCGAATTGCATCCACCCTTTGCAGTCTCCAAGAGGATTCGGTTGGCAGCTTTGCCTTCCAGCCGCCAACTGCACCATTTCCAAAGATCAAACTAAAGACCGGGTTTCAATCCGCTCACACCCGGTATCCCGGGAGTGGGAATAGCATGGAGAGGCACACGCGGGTCATCATCCTTCGCCGCAGTGCCGGCGTCATTCGATCTGCAACGCAAGCACTTAAGGATTAACTCTAATAAAACAAAACAAGCTCCAGACCGCGCTGCTAGGGATGTTGAGGCTCGAGGGGCCTCGCGCTGCTGGTGGGGACCATCTCTGACTCCATCAACAGAACTGGAATCATGCCCTCGTTGTTAAAGCGGTCGAGAAAATCGCGCAGCACAAACGGCTTGCCTGCGAGATCCTGCTGGTGGCCATATTCCATGATGAGGCGGTCGGCGAGCAGCTTGCCGGTGATGTAGCAACTGCCATAGCCCGGCTGGCGCAGGTAAAGCAATTGCTCGAATGCAGTGAGCGAATCCCCGGACTTTGCCCAGCCACGGGGCGTCCATTCGGCATGGAACCGTCCCGCTTGCTCCAGGGTAAATTGATTAGCCTGCATGTAGAGCGAGGCGAGGCCACGGGCGGCGCGATTTGCCAGCATAATCCAGACCAGCTCGCGAGCCCGCGGATTGTCGTCGTACAGGCCCACATGCATCATTAATTCTTCGAAAGCGGTGGCGAAACCTTCGGCTCGGTTGTCCCAGATGTTGGAGAGCAAGGCCTGACGGCGAATCGGACTTGGATTCGGTTCGTCCCGCATCCGTCCCAGATCAATCCAGTGATAGTCGTGGGAAAGAAGCAGCATGGGCTCGCGGTGTGTGACGCGGGTGAAGAACACCCTCTGGTCTTCCGGAACGAAACTCCCAAGTTCTTCCGCGAGCGCCGGTTTGATGTAAGGCTTGTCGGGAATGATCTCTTGCTTGATGAGAAAGTCGACGAACTTATCCAGCCGATCATGCGTCATCTTGTCGAATGCAGCGGAATCGGTGGCGGGATCCAGTGGCGGCAAGTTGCGGTTGCGGTGCTCCTCGAGTCGCAAGGATGCCTGCGCTCTCTCCAATTCGCGGCGTAGGAGAACGACCTCCTCGTCCCAGTTGTAAGGAATGAAGTGCACATTCTGCTGATACCAGGTGTAGTTCTCCTTACCCACTCCCGAAGGTCCGGTCTTGGTGGGAGCCAGTCTCTCCAGCCAAGCAACCAATTCGTCGGTCGCCTTGCGGGCATCGGTCACAGCGGCGTGTAACTCTGGGCTGGTTCCGGTCAAATCGGCTTGTTGATGTTCGGCTAACGTGCGGACCGTAAGTGTGCCAGCTTCGAGCGAAGCCAGAGTGCGAGACTGATTGCGAAGCTCCTCCTCGCCATAGACCCACAAATCGCGTGCGTTGCTTGCTTCTAGATTCTCCTTCGCCTCAGAAAGAAAAGCCGGGATTGTGCCGATCTTGCCGGTCAAGTCTTTCTGGGCGTCGGCATCCAGCGGGAAGTGATAATTGTAGAGTTCGATTTCGGGGTACGGGACGGGACCTTCACGCCATGGAATATCACTCCGAGATGAAAAGACGTTCACATAAAAAGCAGGATCACGAGCCCAGGGACGGAGCACTCTAAAGTTGAAATCGAGCCCGTTCATTTCGGCCTTTACCAGCTTGTAGTCGTTCTGCTGCTCAATAGGCCATGATCTGGGATCAATTGCATCCAGCCGCTTACGCCATTGTTGCAGAGCTGCGGCCTTGGTTGCCATCGCGCTCGCGCTGTAGTCGGGGACGTTGTTCCTCATTACCGGATGCTCGAATTCCCGCCACTGGTGAAAAAGCTTAACCAACGCGAGATAACCATCCGGATCCTTCACAACTTGCGCCGAAGAATTGCTCGCCGTCGCGAGGAACACGCCCGTGATGACCGTCGCGACGCAGAGAAGCCACATTTTTGCCCTGCGAAGCGTGCGATCGAGGTTGCTCCTCACATAGATCTCCTCAGCTATAGACTGGAACGTCTCGGACGGAACAAGGGAAAGAACTACGCAGCTTACGCCGCTGGTCTGAGCGCTGATTGATGCAAAAAGCCCGACGAATTTATCACGTTTTTATCACGTCAGACCCTTTTAGAGGGCGCATCTCATTTTGCGATAGGCCTTAAAGCATCCGGAAATAAATGAAAACAAACTGGCGGAAGCGTGTGCGAGTCGAACGCACCGACGACATCAGGGATGCCGTCCGCCGGTTTTGAAGATCACCAGGTGGGTTCTGGCTGGTTATGAAAATTCTCTACTCTACTCGATTCTTTGCGCGGTTTCCAGGGAGAGCGTTCTGACGCGTTTTGCTTTGTTTAGATCCATTTGGGCCATGGATCTATCACGTTTCTATCACGGCGGTCGCCCGACTTGAAACCAAGTTCCGACTAATTATGTAAACCATCGAATAGAGGCCCAAACTTTAGCTGAAATCTTACCGAGCTTTGTACCGAAATAGGGGGATCGGGTTAAGGTTCTAATGCAAACGCCAAAGTGAACAGGGTTTGATCTGGCTTCAAGTACTACGGCTCTGCGGAGACAGGTTTTAGTCCAGGGTGCGCCCGAAGCCATTCGTCGGCTCTTCGGCTCGCCTCTATCCGGTCCGGCTCCGCCATCTGCTTGTCAAGGGTCTTCAGATCATTCTGACTAAGCCGGTAGCCGAAGTGCAGGGCGAGCAAATGCCACATATAACCCTTGACCTCGTCCTTCTTGATCCCAATTCCGTTGCAGTAGGCTGCGGCTAAATTGTAGGCGGCGGCTGGATGGCCCTGCTGAGCTGCCTTCTCGAACCAAAACATGGAGGTTGTGAAGTTCTGCTTGCCGCCTTGCCCGTTGGCGAACATCACTGCCAAGTTCTGCTCTGCGACTGGATTACCCTGATCGGCCGCTTTCTGAAACCATGAGCGGGCCTTTATGTAGTCTTGCGGCACGCCCCCACCCACGTAATAAAACGATCCAAGGTTGACCTGAGCTTGCGCCAAGCCTTGGTCTGCAGCGGCTCGTGCCCACTTCACAGCTTCAGCAGGATTGGGCTTGAAAACATAGCCCTTCATGAAGGCTTTGCTGATCTCCAACTGCGCTTCAGCGTTCCCCTGTTCTGCTCTGCGCTTGAGCAACTCAGCCCGTGCTCTCTCGTCCTCTGTAATGTTGGCTTGAAACTCGTTCTCCTGAGATTGGGCGAAAGAGCACGCAAACAGGATGATCGCAGGAAGGAAGTGTGGAAGAAGGCGCCCACGCGCTCTCTCCCCTCTTTCAAGTCCGGGCATATTCATTGTCGTCCTGAGTTGAGAGTAGCTTAAAGCCCCCTTAGTGGGGAATTTGCGGACAAAGCGAAAGCAAGCTTTGCTTAGAACGCCTCAAGGGGTCATTTCCGACGCCCGTTGCGCCCAGTAATCATAAATTCCCCTGAGGCGCTTGTAATCCTTCTTCTTGCTCGCTATGGCGTAAGCTAAAGTGACCACCACCGCTACGGGATTAAGCGAGACTAGTCCAAATCCCGAAATGAGCGGTTGCCCATAGTCAGCGAACCGTTTGTTTTCAGTCCTCTGCTCCCAACTGAGAGACGGATAATTCTTTAAGAAAACCTGGCTAAGGTACATCCCAACATCCATTGCCAGAGAAAATGTTCGATTTGTCAACTGCTCGCGTGGAATGTCGACGGGAAAAGCCTGGAGCGCTTGAATGGCCTGTAGCTCCTCCTGAGTACGAGGCCGCATTTCGACCTGTCCAGCGAACCAAGTGCCCAATACATCTAGAGAAGCTGGCGTACGGTCGGGGTGCCAATTCTCAAAGCCGAGTGTCCCTTGCACCGCCTTGGTCAGCGTGCTGACCCTTTCAGGCAGAATAGCCATGAACCACTGAAAGTATCGCTCGAGCTCGCCCTTCGGCATCTCGCGAAGGTTCAATGCGAACGGTGGTTGTATTACGATGTAGGACACTTCTTCAGTGTAGGATGTTCGCTTTCCCCAGACGTCAACTTCTGCAGCCCAAATTGTTTTTCGACCCGTACCAACAATTGTCCGCCAATTGGCATGATGGAACACGGGAACCCTATCGCGCATGGGGATGCCTCCAGACATCACGATCACGTCTGGATCCAACAGTTCGGCTAGTTCTGCCCAAAGAGGCAGTCCCAGCTCCTCCAAGCGGCGCTGCTGCAACGATGGGAGGGATGAGTATGTAGGTTGGGTCGCGACTGCCGAGCAGAGATCCGTGTGCACTGCGAGAGAGGATCGCCCAGAGCGAAAACCGGTTCCCAACTTGTCTAGAAAGGGATCGAAATTCCTAAACCACTCCCAGAGTGGGTTGTGTTCAAAATAGCGGTTGAGAGCCGAGAAGTGAGTCTGCACTGAATCCTGAATTACGCCAGGGAATCTCGTCTTGGATCCGTTCGGGAATTCTTCATCTGATGGGTTCAGTGCCACGGTGATAACGCGAAGTGGAGACAACAGGTAGCCTGGGAGGTTTCCGAAATATAGAACCGGAATAGATCGGGCCACGACGGGAACTTTTTCCCTTCGTAGCGTCTGTAGAACATCCCACGAGCGAGAGAGAAGGCGCGTTATTGCGCTTTCAGTCTGTGATGCTTGTTGAATAGCGTATCCTCCTAACCAGCAATTTCTGCATGAATAGCGAACAGTACTAAATCAACCCCGCTGGCGCCCAGAATTGAGTATGCGACTAACCTCGCCAGAATAGCGCGGCATATAGCCCCAGCGCACCCTCCAAACCCTCACACCACATCCCGAAATGCGCCATATCCTTCGCCTGCATCGCCACGGGTGCTTGTATAGTCCCTGCAGACCCCGACTTTGCTCATCCAAGCTGAAGATTCCCGTTATTACCTTGAATTCGAGAAAAAGTAAGGCGAGGAGCCAAGAATTACCGGTGAACGATCTCGACGCGAAAACACTTTCTGACATTACTACAGATTCAGTTTTCTACTAATGGATCGGATGCGGTCTTTTAGTATCCATAGGCCCGATTGCCACTTTCGAGGGATCGTAATCACGAGTCGTGAACCCCGCCCGGCAATGGACTCCAACAAGAGTTCGCCGTCAATTGAACGGACGCATTCCTTGATGACAACTGGACCTTTGCCCTCCGCTTCCAGTTCCTTCAGGGACAAACACCCCGAGAAAGGAAAGCCGCGACCATCGTCGTCGATGATGAGTCGCCAACCCGCATCGCCACGATCAAATTGGACCAGAACATGGCTCGCCCCGCTGTGCTTGCGCGCATTCACGAGTCCTTCTTGAACAATGCGAGGGACAGCATCGCAAACCTGCGCCCGGAGAGCCGTCACATTGGACTTGCAAACAAGTTTCGCTGCAATGCCGGTCTCGCGTTGAAATCGTTCGACGAGTTCCGTTAGGTGAGCCCGCAGATTCTTAGCGCTTACTTCCAATGGTTTCATCCGCTGCATGAACTCGCGTAACTTTCGCGCTTCTTCGAGCAAGAGATCATGAATTCGTTCCAGCTCATTTGGAACGATTTCAGACTGTAAAGAGGACTGACGGCGCACCACATCCAGCTGCATTGCCACCGCGATCATCGACTGAAGTGCACCATCGTGTAATTCACGGGCGACATGGGCGCGTTCTACTTCTGCTCGCAACTGCTTCTGCTGTTCAGCCAAGTACCCGAGCAACCATCCCATTACCAGCAGATACACAGAGCGCATAAACAGCTGGCGGGGTTCAAGCTCCGCCAAATCGATGCCCAGTTCGGGCCAATGATGGCGGAAGAGGAAGCCTTCCACCGCGGCAACGACTCCAAGGTGTACGGCGCCGCTCTCCGCCCAAAGCAGGATGACCGAGGCAACAGCAGTACCCACAGTCTCGCGTAGGCCCCATCGGTACGCAGCGGCCGCTAGCACGAATACAAAGAAAAGAAAGAAGGGATTGTGAGTCCCAGCGGCGAATACCGAGATCAGCGCGGGCCACGCCAAGTCTGTCGCGTGAACTAATGATCGAAATGCCGGGGTCGACTGATTCCGAAACCGCAGTAACAACATGACCACGGTGCCGTGGATAATGTAGATGCCTAGGAGCCAATGCGCCCACCAGGAAATTCGGGTGGGATACATCCAGATGGTAAAGAGTGAAGAAATTGCAAGGGCAAGTCGAGCAGTGGCCAACCATCGCTCGATGCGGCGAACTTCGACCGGCCCCGTTGGAGCCTGGAGTCTATGCAAGAACCGTGTCTGATGTACTGGAAACGGCAAGCGAGTACACCACTGAGTACCCAACTTCAATGCATACTATGGGAGACGGAATGATGAGGCAGGTGCTCTCTAAATGCTGAACCACCCTCTCAAACACATTAAAATGATTGAACATCCGCATTTCCATTGACTCTTCTTTTTGCCTCTGCATTTGTCGAAGCATTTTGAGCACGCACCGCAAGAACTTCTCAGTTTTACTCACACAAAAATGCTCGGAATATGAGACGAAATGCGCCAGAACTCGCTAGAACGCAAGGAAAACTATGGTTTTTGATGTTTACTTAATAAAGTGCCACCCTCGCACTTTCCTCCACAGCTCCACCAGGTATGCGCTATACCTCACGCTATTGCTACGCTGCATATGGTCCTTAAGGGGGTACAACCTCGATTTTGAGCCTTCGCGTGGCAAGAGTGGAGTGAAGTCAAGGTCGCACCCAGAGCGGCTAGATACTATCAGCACGAAAACACACGAACCTGCGCCAGCGATCTTGAGGTTTTGTAGTTTTGAGAGTTTTGGAAAGGAGGACAGTGTTGGCCGGAAACTAGGCTGTCGTGTAAGGGAAGAGTATCTGACGCGGCGACTGCTTTCCTAATCAAGTTTCTCCTTCGTAAGGCTGGTGAGTTCGTCAAGGATCTGCTGCAGTCGAAGTTCACGCTGACGCTGTGCATGGACCTCTAACGCGGAGTGACGACGCTTATCGAGATATTCCTGGTTGTCAGTCCGCAGCCCAGCGATCTCCTCCTGGAGACCTTTCACGCGCTCGCGGATCGTTGAGAACTGCAAGGCAGGCGATTATCTCATGCTGTTAGCGAGCGCCTCGCCTAGCCTTCCTCTCGCAATTTCTCACAACGAGGGCAATCCAGAGGCGCATCTTCCACCAGCGCTTTGATCGCGTCGATGACATCCCTCTGGTCAACAAATGGCCTTGGAGTCTCGCCCCGCTTGAACCTCGATGCAACTGCGCGGTACGCCTGTTTTGTATCCCAATCGTCTTGATAGACGAACTCGTGCCATGGGCAACGTTTCAGTATCCCTGCTTCGACTGCAAGACTCTCTGCAATTGCTTCTCGCGCCTGAGCTTCGACTATAAACTTGTTCGTCATTCCCATTGCCGTCCCCATTGCCGCGACATGTCGCGACGTTTGTCTGCACGGCGCCGGCTTCCCTTGGTGTTGAACCATTTCCTTTTGGCCGCCTGCTGTGCAGGCTTTGCACATGCGCGATTGCAGTACTTCTTCTTACGTTTCGAAAGATAATAAGGATGCTGACAGTCGGGGTTTGCGCAATATCCCGTCCAGTCGGTTAAGTCAATGAACTGCAGTATTTGTTCTTCGAAGCGGCTCGGTGATCGGAGGCTAAGGAAATAGTCCCCTTCGTTCGACAACGGGATGCGCACAAGGCTCCGATCTCCGTATTGGAAGAAATCCTGACTGATCCTCATGATTCCCCAAAGCTTCGACCTTCTGTCGGGCGCACGCCAGACAGCCCGTAACGTCTCCCTGAGCGGCATCAGCCAATACAGGCGCAGAAGTACGCCATCAGAACGCCCAGGAAGATAGTCTTCTCCTTCGAGAATCATTGCCCAATGCCTGACCAGCCAAGGTGACACCCTGAAGCCTCTGGCAGCAGGAAACCTCTCCGCAAAACGCGAGATGTCTTTGGGATTGTCTGACAGATTTGCAAGTGTTGTCAGAAACGAAATTGTCTCGTTCAGTCGGATCCGTCTTGCCTGCTCGCCAGGTGTCGTGGGCCTACGCATTGCTTTGACTCCAAAAATCCACCTCTCTGTTCGATGTTTGATGCCAACCCAAGCTCCGCACGCTTGGGACCTTGGTACCACGCCGTTCCACGATCCGGTACCTAAGGACGACAACAATCACGTTCCTCTGGACGCAGTCCCCTGAAGCCACCATAGAGCCCCCGCAGTCTCATTCCAGCGGACACCCAGTGTCAACTGCTAGATCACAACTGCACATTTCCGGACGATACTTCTGAATTTTATGGCTACGCTGGCACGTGGCGCGTGAGTATCGCTCTTCGGGAACGGCTTGTCATCGGCTTACGCTGAAGGCAATTACCCCGGGTCTCCAGACGGTGACAATTTGTCGAATGGTGGGATCACCAGAGAATGTCGACGCAGCGCCAAGCACTCCGTCCGTGGATGCATCGACCGAGTTGAAATCGCTTCATGGGCCCCTCATGGTCGCAAGCCACCGCTTGAGCTTGCTGGCTTTAGATTGGCGACGGATTTTCTTTTGACCAGCCGGGCAACCATGAATGGGTACGCCCGGTGTCGTTGGTATCACAGCCTCACGGACACGACGAAGGTCTGCTGGTATTACCAGCGCCGCAAAGGCTGGCTCAAACCATGGAAGATCATGATTGCGCCGGACGACAATCGAGGTCTGACCCGGGATTTGCTCGAACAAGTGTTGAAGTACTGCCGCTTTTGGCGATTCCTGACTATCGAGTTCGCCATCGATTTCGCTGCCTCGACCTCGGTGAACAGTCGTTTTGTTCGCAAACACGCGATGTTTGGAAAGAGTCGTCCACGTGCGGAGAGAAGACAGAAATGATGTTCGGTATTACGGCGCGCGAAGGTCTGACAAATTGGTGCGCTGCTATTACAAAAAACAGGTCAGCGGTTACCGAGTCGAAGTTGAACTCCATTCTGGCTTGCTTCGTCGCCAGCAGATTGGGAGCGTCGATGCTCTGATTTTCCTTCCTGACATTGTTATGTCCAAGCATCTCCGGTTCGTCGATTTTGACTGGGACAAGTTCGATCGTTACCTCATCAGGCATGGGGCGAGGGGTGCTGACAAGCTAGAGGCAGGGGCCCGGCGATACCGAAAATCAATACACAGACTGTTGGCATATCTGCGTAGGCAGGGAATCCCAAACCCGCATCGTTTCCTTGCGACGCATTCGATCAACAAGAGGGTGCGTCGAGCGTTGGACGCGTGGGAGCGGGAATTCTTTCGGAGATAGGCGTACCGATGCGTAAGAACGAAAGACGCAAGAAGAACAGATCCGAACGCCGAAAACTACGGGCTCAAGCCCTGAAGCGCCTCCAGTCACCTTACTTGTTCAACAAGTTCATCAAGGCTGAGCGACGGCTTGGCCTTGTCGGCGAGACGCTAAATGCTTTAGTTCTTCTGATTGTCGTTGTCTCCAGGCTCCTACCTCGACCATTAAGTGCTTTCGTAAAAGGCGTAAGCTCCGCGGGCAAGAACTGGCTGGTAAAGTGCGTGCTGGCCTTGATATCGAAACGTAGCGTCACTGAGATCACGAGTGCATCCGACAAAGCGTTCCAGTATTCCGGATCAGACCTAAGGCACCACGTCGTATACCTCCAGGAGAGAAATGACGCGGCAGGGTCAGTGCATCCCATGCGACTCCTCATCAGCGAGGGCAAGCTGGTGCGCATTGTTCCGCGATGGTTAGCGGGAAGACTGGTCACGAAGAAATATGTGGCACGCGGGCCGGTGGCATCGATCTCGACCACCACTAAGAACCGCTTGGAAGTCGACGAGGAAACAAGAAACATATCAATTTGGGTTAACGAGAGTGTTGAACAGACACGCGAAATAGCCAAGGCCTATACCAAGCAGAATCCACAACGGAAAAGCAAGGAACCCCGAATATGGCACGAGATCCATCGCATCCTAGAGAACCGGATTGGAATTGAGATCACTTTCCCAAAATGGTGGAACCGAGTTGCAGAACTTCTCTTCGTGGACGACCTGCGTGTCCGGCGTTATTACCCCGCATTTGTCGAAGCGTGCCGAACGGTGTGTTTCATCCGCTCTTTTCTCCCGCACCGTGAATACGTCAAAGGGCAACCTCTGGAAGTGGAATTTGCGGATTTCGCGATTACTGCGCTGATCTTCGACGGGGTATTCGTCGAGAGCCTGCACCGGCAGGAGGGCCCAAAGGAAATAACCAGGCGTTTGGTTGAGGAACTCTCATCGACAAAAGGCAGGGCTGTCGGTGTCAGAGACTTAGTTCGTAGGCTAGGGATATCCAAAGATCGGGCCTACACCCAACTGCGGCGCGCAAAAGACGCCGGGCTTCTCCGTCAAGCCAACAAGCCTGAGAAGGGCAATCGCAAGATGTATTTGCCGGCGGCGAGGCCTCGTTTCGTTCCTGATCCTGAAAAACTGTTTCAAGAGCTAGAGGAATTGGGCCCTGACGTCCTATTTGTTCACCCCGTCACGGGGGAGTGGGTAGCTTACCGCCGCAAATAACACGAACTAGGTTTTGTGGTTTTGATGCTTTTTGGAGGGGACGAAAGCCAGGCAGACACCGATTAGGTTTTGTAGTTTTTGTGCTTTTGGGAAGCGGCTTCAGTTTATGGAGAAATTGATGACTGTTGCTGAACTGTCAGAGCGATTGGGCTTATGCACCACAACTGTGTATCGGTGGTTGGGCCAAAAAAGGTCTGCCCAGTGTACGACTGAGCTCCAGATGTGTTCGTTTCCGGCTGAGCGATGTCGAGAGGTGGGACGGTGCGAGAGATTGCAGAGGAACTCCGCTGGAAGGAGCGTCTAGTTTACAAACATTTAAAAACTGCTCTGTAGAGAAAGCTAGTCCGCTACAAGAAAGGTAATAGGGAAAATAATCAAAAGCACATCATCGCAAAGAATAGAGAGTATGACCGCTTTCTTCCAGGCCCTCGCTCGGTTCTGAAACACTACCCCGAAATCGGCAAGAAGGTGCGGTATGTGGACCCTTTAACAGGGAGTTGGAAGAAAGTCGAGCGTTAGCCCTTGAGGCCGCATGGAAAAGCTACTGACAATCCGAGAGCTGGCGGACCGGTTGAGGATTTCCCCAGGCACTGCGTATCACTGGCTAAGCGAGGGCCGTTTACCGTGTATTCGCTTCAGTGCCCGATGCGTCAGGTTTCGTGAAAGCGAAATTGAAGAGATGTTGAACAAAATGACTCATGAGGCGATCGAGGAGGAAGACTTTGGCTGAGTTCGTTCCTTGTCCGCTTTAGCGAGTGTCCCACTATGGCCGAGCGAACTCAACAGTGAGATACATCAGACTCGATCTCGAGGAGACGACCGAATGGAAATTGAAATTGAGAATTTCAGCAAAAAAGTCACAAAAGCCGAACTCAAGAAATTATTTAGAAAGTTCGGCGACGTCGAAGAAGTTGAGATTTGGCACAATCCTCGAACTGGCAAATCGACAGGGCTTGGCTGGGTTCACATGCCGTTCGCTTCGGAGGCAGAAAGCGCAATCAAAGCACTTAACGGGCGACGATGGAAGGGCAAAACAGTCAAAGTCCACCGAAGGCCCTCTAACTACGTGTACGGTGACTGACCTTCGACTTTACCACGTGAATAGCCGCATGATCTTGTAGGCAAACGACTCTGTAGACCGGTTGTCTTCAGATGGAGCCACAACAATCGGAGATTAGGAAACTTGAGTATTTTATTTTCGCGCAGCAGATTTGGCGTTTAGAGCGACATTCAGTCGAGCCATCTACTTCTGTTCGTCTGGAGCGATTTTCCTGCTCCAGATTGAAGCGGAAACATTCGGTAAGTTGTAGTCACTTCCAATTTTAATTGCTCAGTACGCGATTCGCGAGACCCTCATGGTTAGTGGAGGTCTGGTTCGATCCTAATCTCAAGTTTGCGGATTTTCTAACATGCCTCTATTTTCATCTCCAAATGGAGGTGCCCATGAAGCAAAAGCGCGTAGCTCTTTACGTTCGAGTGAGCACTGGCGAGCAGAGCACTCAAGCACAAGAAAGGGTTCTTCGCGAATATGTGAAACGTCGCGGCTGGCAAGTCTACAAGATTTACCGAGATCTCGGTGTGTCGGGTGCGAGTTCAAATCCAGTGGCACGAAATGAATTGATGAAGGACTGTCGCCGAGGTTCTGTTCAAGTCATAGCGGTTTATAAGTTTGATCGTTTTGCACGGAGTCTGACTGCTTTGATTTCGGGACTTGAGATGTGTCGATCACTCGGAATCGATTTCGTGTCAGTAACCGAGTCCGTCGACACTTCCCTTCCTGCTGGCGAACTCGTCTTCCAGATGATTGGAGCTGTGGCGCAGTTCGAGCGCCCGCTCATAGGAGAGCGCGTTAGGTCGGGTTTAGCGAACGCGAGGGCAAAGGGAAAGTCATTAGGACGACCGCCGATACGCTCCCTGACGGTCCCAGAAGTGAAGGAGCTGAGAAAGCAACGAAAGGAGAAGAAGATTTCGTATCGAGAGTTGGCGAAGTCATTCGGGATCAGTGTGTGGACTGCACATCGATTGTGCAGCAATAAGAAGAGGGGGCTTGCATGCTGAGTACGGTGATCCTCAAGTCAGGGACGGCGGCGCAGTCAAAAATTTCTCCCAAAATCTCAGAATGCGACGTCTTTTCAACCTTTTTGTGCTTTTCTTCACCCGCAAACTATTGCACGGATACAACTTACAAGATTCTGATAAACGGTAGATCTCAAAGACTACCCAGTACAAACCCCTTAACAGCCTTCTCGAATGCGCTAAAACCTTCGCCTGCATCGCTGCGGGCACAACGCCAGGCCTTTCAAACCCCAGGTTTTCACACTCCCAATTCCAACCCCTCCCACGAGTGGATCTAACGAATGGGGGTCTATCGACGCAAATACAAGGGCAAGAAGAGCACCTGGTGGATAAGTTACGTCGTTGGCGGACGTCAGAAACGCGAGAGCTCAGGATCCAAGAGCAAGCGAGTCGCGGAGAAGATTCTGGCTTTAAAGAAGACTCAAGCTCTTGAGGGACGTTTGGGACTGCCGAAATCTCATGTTCCTCGTCTCGGCGATTGGCTGAAGAAGTTTCTTGCCTCGATTGGGCACTCGAAAACGAAGTCGCGTTATCAATCGAGCGTCAATAACATTCTGCGTTTCTTTGGACCGAACATTCGCATCCTCGAGATCACTCCAGAGCTAGTTTTCGAGTTTCAACAGAAGAGACTCGCGGAAGGCGTTGGCAAAGCCACTGTTAACCGGGATTTCGCAACTCTCTCCAGTGCGCTAACACGAGCACGAAAACTTCGCCTCATCACGCACAATCCTTGTGTTGATGTTGGGAAGCTGAATGAGCGTCGTGAACGTCGCCAGGCTAAACCACTGACGTACGAAGAAGAAGCTCGCGTCAAACAATTCTCGCCGCCATGGCTGTCTATCTTGATCACAGTTCTCGCGGAAACGGGTTTGAGAGTCAGGAAAGAGGCGCTCCCACTGAAATGGAATGATGTCGACTTGGGATCTGA
>Ga0210406_10002452_pt1 | contig 21160 bp, 18 predicted proteins | sample IncBWC30MmetaG_FD_155454 | JGI IMG/M metagenome (GOLD analysis project Ga0210406, IMG submission 155454) | Forest soil microbial communities from Barre Woods Harvard Forest LTER site, Petersham, Massachusetts, United States - Inc-BW-C-30-M | ecosystem: Environmental > Terrestrial > Soil >... | reverse complement strand
GGGAAGCTAGCGCGACAGCGTTTCGGCGGAGATGCGTGGGGGTCATTGCAGGCCTCCTAATTAATAGTTAGACGTTATGGAGGTGTCAACAGGTTTCAGATGCGGCGGGAGTACCGGGTAAATACAAAGTGGCCGGGTTGCAGAGGCAGGGCACTTAGAGCGTGTTAGAATGTCGGCATGTCGCACATCGTTTACAAGATTGAGACGGAACGCGAGACTGACGGGCGTTGGATTGCCGAAATCGTGGATGTGCCAGGTGTAATGGCTTACGGAGCGACGGAAAAGGAAGCCATGGCCTCCGCACAAGCGCTTGCACTGCGTGTGCTGGCGGATCGCATTGAGCAAGAGAAAGAACCCACCGAAACGGTGACCGTTTCCATCGAAGCGGTTTGACCGTGGGTCAATGGCCCAGCACGAAAGCGGCGAAGGTTCTCCGGGCTCTCCTTCGAATCGGATATTCCATTAAATCGCAAAGAGGGTCGCACGTCGTTTTGACACATTCCGAGCGCGGCGACTACGTGTGGGCATTTCACGATGGCGTCGAAATCGGGCCTCGAATGCTTGCTCGAATTGCAAAGCACACTGGATTGCGTCCCGCAGATTTGTAATTCACCCCTCCACTTAAGATTCACCTGACAACAAAAAATACAACTTAGAGTGAAATTCAGATGCGGCGGGGAGTGTTGGGGAAGTCGAGCCAGACTTTTATGCCGCAGAAGTGGGAGCCTTCGGTGCAGATTGGCGTGGTGATGCCGGCGCGGAGGTGGCAGGGCGGGCCGATGTAGCGAGAGAGTTGCGGGTGGACTTCGCGGAGTTGGGCGATTTCGTCCATGGAGGCCGCGTAGATTTCTTCCTGGGCGTTGAAGCAGGTGCGCATGGTCCACTTGTGGAGGAGATGAAGGAGTGAGCCGGTCTCAACGAGGCGAATGGATTTGGAATTGGGAAGAAGGTAGAGCGCGATTTCGGGAGGGACGCCGCGGTCGAGGAGTTGGTTTTTTGCGGACCAGGCTTCGTGCATGGCGCGTTCGTAGAGATCACGGGCGCGGGGATTTTCCTGGAGCAGTTTGGGAGTGATGTAATCGGGCTTGCGGGTGTCGGCCAGTGTGAGCAATGGGCGCGAGCCGGGAACCATGCGGTGACGCTGGTCCTGGCTGTCGGCGGTGTGGCTGATTTTTTTGGCAAAGGTGTAATTGGCGTGCTGCAGGGCGCGCATCATGGGCGCGTGAACGCCGATGTTCAAAGTTTCGAGACGATAAAGATTGCGCGCGGGATTGAGCAGGCGGTCGATGGCTTCGGCATCGCTGCAGGCAGATTCCGGGAGTCCGACGACGGCGCGGTAGGATTCGGCCATGACGCGAGGGGCGTTCGGGGAATAATCGACAAGGCGAGAAGTTTTCCCGTTGAGTTTGGCGCCGAATTCATCCGCGAAGGCGTCAGCTTCGGACTTGATTGAGGCGACATCCTTCCATTCTGGCAGTTCTTCGAGAGGGGAGAGGCCAAAACGATCAAAAAACTGGGGATCGAGTTGGCGCACTTGCGCGACCATATCGCCGATGACGGCGCGGGCTTCGCTGGGTGTGTCCGATGCGGAGCACATGCGCCAGAGGCGGTGAAGGACGATGCCCGAGACGGTGTGGACCATGGTGGTGAAGGCGGCAACTGGGAGAACGTATCGCGCGATTTCGATGGAGCGTTTTTCGGCGGAGCGCTCGATTTTCTGAACACGCTTCGGATGCGACATCGGGCCGATGTGCCAGATGTCGCTCAAAATGTTGCGCGCGTCGGGAGTGAGCAGGGCGGAGAGTTCGCGATAAAAGGCCCACGCGCGGGCCAGCGCATTTTCATAGATATTCCGGGAACCTTCGTCGAAGAAAAGTGAGACCGCTGGAACGTATGCCTGGGCGCGGTCGAGGCGAACATAGCGCTGGCTTTGCTGCTCGGAATTGTAGAAGGGATGTGCGTGGAGAAACGACCAAACGAACTGGCGGCTGACATTTTCGAGGCCGAACTCGAAGTGGGCATGCTGGTAAACGGTGTGGTGGCCGCTATAAAAGGTGGCGGCGCCGATGTTGAGGCGCTGCTTGTCGGTGATTTCGTCGTGGCTGATGAGGTGCGAGGAATAGCAGGTGCGCGCTGCGGCAATGGCGGAATCGAAGGGATGCAGAAAGGCGTTGCGAAGCGTGACGCGGGGCGCGCCCGTTTCCACCAAGCCGGCGTCCGGTGCGCCATCGAACATGCGAGATTGGGTAGCCACGTTGGAAGTTGATTCTACACGGAGAGTTGGGGGCGGACAAAAGGATAGAAAGAAAAAGCGGACCGGTTTTAGGCCGGTCCGCCGAAAGTGATTCGCCGAGAAAGTGAAGGGCTACTTTTTGGCAGCAGCGGCAGGAACGTTGGCGTACTTCTTCTGGAAGCGCTCAACGCGGCCGGCGGTGTCCACAAGTTTCTGCCTGCCCGTAAAGAAAGGGTGGCAGCTCGAGCAGATTTCGACGCGGAGCATATCGCCTTTAATCGTCGAACGTGTCTGGAAGGTGCTCCCGCAAGCGCAGTGGACGGTAACAGGATGATAGTCAGGATGAATACCGGGTTTCATGGATCTCCAATCTAGTGTGGCCGGTCTGCACGGCAATCCCTTGGAGGGAGCTACAGCCGCGTCGCTAGGTCACAGGCAATCTCTGATTATACGGAAAGAGGCAAAAATTTCAAAATCGGCATTGGGAGGGGATAATTGGATCAAGAAGTCGGAATGACGGCAGTTGCTTCGTTCGAGTAGACGCTTTCATCGCCAGCAGAGTCAACTGCCGTGACGACATAGCGGTAGGTGCTCCCGGAAACGACACTTGAATCCGTATACGTAAGGTCGGGGACTATCGCGGAAAGAGGCGAATAGCCGGAGCCATCATCCCGATAAACGCGATAACCCGCTACGGAACCAGCGCTCGGGCCCCAAGACAGAGCGACACTACGCTGTGCCGCGGGGGATGACGTCGGGCCGGAGGTCACACCGGCTCCAGATACAGAAATGCTGGCAGGGGTCGCGAGGTTCGAGCTAAGGATGGATACTTGTCCCGCGGCGGAGCCGCTGCTTTGCGGGCGGAACCAAATCTGAAAAGTTACGCTCTGGTTGGGGGTAAGCGAGTGACCAGGCGAGAGACTGGAGTAACCAAAACCGGCGCCCGCCACGGTGACGCCGCTGATGGTGATATTAATGTCTCCCGTGTTCTTGAGCGTGACGTTTTGGGTTGCGGTGGTCTGCACTTTGAGATTGCCGAAACTGATCGCGGACGGCGATACCTGCACAGCAGCGAAGGATTTTTCCGCGACGCCGGCGAGCGAGACAGAGGCCGGGGCGCTTGAGGCATTGCTGGTGATCTGAACGGAAGCGGATGCGCTTCCGGCGAGACTAGGTTCGAAGGTAAGCGCGTAGTCCACTTTTTGAGCTGGGAGGATCGTGCGGGGAAGAGAAGGGCCGGTGAGCGCAAACTGTGAACTCTTGAGCGACACGGAACTGAGGGTTAGCGGAGCGTTACCGGTGTTGGTGATGTGGAGAGTCTGGGTGGCGGAGTGGCCGATAACAACACCATTGAAATTGAAACTCGTAGCGGACAGGGAAATCACAGGTCCGCTTGACGAAGAAGAGTGGGAGGCAACACTTGCGCAACCCACAACCGCCAAGGCAATAAACAACAGGGATGGAGCCGTAGTGATGCTGCGGATGCACCAGAAATTGGTTGGGCGGGAGAACACCTTGGCTACGAACCCCCTCAGATTCGGAAATTCCAAGTTACTGTTTGCGGAACAGCAGCCGCAACCTGTCCCGGGTACAGTTGTAGGACAGGTCTTACAGAGAGTGGACCTGTACTAAAGAACAGGTGAAATCAAAAGATGAGGAATTCGAACTGAGTTCGGAGCGCAGAGGGAGATTAGGTAAGAATGCGGGGAGAGATGGTTCGCGGCGCAGTCGTGTGTTAGGAGAGTCGCGCCAATCGGTTGGCCGCAGGAGTGATCAGGAGACGAAATGGCAGCCAAAGCGGAAGGAGCCTTCCGCAGTACGGCGAGACCAGACAGGCCGCAAGTAGACGCGGACGGGCGGGAGGATGGGGACGTGGAGAATTGCCAGGATGCTCTGCGGTAGCTCTTCGGGTTGTTCAAACTCGAGGGCAACACCGCCAAACCCAAGATCGAGGACGCGAGCGCGACGGCTGCCCTGGTCGCCGATGATGGCGTAAGCGTTAGTTCCCACCATGGAAACGCGCTCGGCTTTGCGCTGAATCGCGAAGGTAGATTCGGGAGTCGGTGCAGGGGCTTGCTGTGCTAAAGCCCCAACCGCAGCAGACGCTGCAGCCGCGAAATCGGGTGAGACTTTCTCAGCGGTGCGGCCCGCAGAGATGGAGATGGGCGACTGGGGAGCAGGCTGTATCTCGGGCGGCGGAACTGCGGACCGCGAGGGATCCCCGGCCGACCGAACGTGATTGGCATTGGCGTGCTTGAAGCGATAAAGCCGCTCGTCCGCGACGCGAATCAACTGCTCCGATTGATCGCCATCCTGGGGAAATGTGGCGACGCCGTGGTCCATCGTTACGGCGAACGATAATTGAAGCGGGCGGAGAGTCTCCGCGAACACAGTTTCAATGCGGCGGCCGAGAGCGAGAGCCTGTGCCGCATCGGTTTGCGGAAGAAGAAGAGAAAACTCGTCGCCGCCGATGCGGAAAGCGGAGTCGGATGTACGCAGGGCTTTCTGGAGCGTTGTTGCGGCGGCGCGAAGAACTTCATCGCCGCGCGGGTGACCGTACTTGTCGTTGACTTCCTTAAACCGATGAAGATCGAGGATAACAATGCCCAGCGGAAGGCCGTAGCGACGGGCGCGGTTTAGTTCCTTTTCAAACGATTCCGCGAAGAGCCTGCGATTGTACAGACCCGTGAGCGGATCCGTGACCGCGTTCAACTGAATTTTTTTCAGTTCGTCGTATTCAAGAATTACCGGAACGCGAATCAAGCCGGAAGAGGAAAGTACGTCCATCAGAACGGTCTTGAGAGAGAGCGGCCGACCCAGGGTGTCGGTGAGTTCGCGGCGGCGCGTGAGCACCTCGTCCCAAAGTTGCAAACACTGAGTCTCGCGCAGATCCAAATGAGTTGTGGCGCGAAAGTAACGCTGGAGAAATTGACCGCGGGCGGAAGGCTCAAGACCCTCGAGCGTGTCGGCCAAGAGCTCGAGATAAGCATCTTCCAAGGGCATACGCGGGGCCACTGGGGCACCGGGGCTGGGCATAACTGGGCTTTTTCCCACAATCTGCCTATCCCCGCGGGGTTTGGGGAAAGCACAATCCGAGAACCGACTGAACAGGGAGCAAATCAGTTGCCATTCCTGCCGGTGGGACTAGGAGGCGAATCAAGCCCTAATCGGGTCTCTATTGCGGCCTATCCTATTACAAAAAGAAAGGACATGCGAGATTTCTTGTAGGGGGGAAGGTCAATCAATGGCGAAACTGGGCAAGGAGTGGGAGTAGTACTAGAAAGGGGAATTATTCGAGTGGGCGGAGAAATTCCAATCCGAACAGGCGTTGGTCGCCTAGAGTTTCCTGGCGGCGAACCTTGGCCTGGATGGGTGGGGTCTCGCTGGGAATAAGACTAGAGGATGATGGAGAGGGCGCGGGAATCGTTAGCAAGACCGCCTGATCAGGCCTCAGCATGTGGGCTGAGGTGATGCAGGCGCCGGTGGCGCTAATGTTGAGAGTCCTGGTGAGCTCAATAAACTCTGTACCGGAGGCGTCGGAGGCCCTCAGGAAAACTGGGACTTGTAGGCGGATTCGAGGCGAACGGCGTGCCCGTTGCGAATCCACGCGAACTCCCTCCTTCAGCTGATCAATCCGTAGGTCCATAGGGTCCGATGAGTAGTACTCAGGAACTAGTACATCCCTTGCAGGTTGTTTGCCAGTAATCCGAATCCGAATCCTAATTTAACATGCTTCCTTAGACAGACATAGAGGGGGGTAGCGAGACGTACGAGAGGCAAGAGGGAAGCAAGGGCTTGGATTGAGTAGGCCTTTTCCCAAATTGTGCAAATGAAACGCTTTTACCATTGACAGTCCGGGGGCCGTTTGAAAGGATGAACTCCGACAAGGGAAAATTTTTACCACTCTTGACGGGAGCCAACCAACCTTTATGGGAAGTGGTATTACAACAACCACGGGCAAATTTGTGCTAGGTGGAACTAATTTTCCCGCGGAACATGTGCGGGCTTTACTGGATACGGTGGAAAAGGGCGTGGTGGTGGCAAGCCGGGACGGGCTCGTGTTGATGGTGAATGCGCGCGCACGAAAGTGCCTTGAGGAGCACGGTAAATCCGATCTCCTTTCCCTGAACATATTTGAAGAGCTGCTGAACGTGGAGCCGCGAGAGATCTCTAAACGAATTGAGAGTGGCGAGCACGAAATTGAACTTGCCGGAAGCACCGGCTTGAAAAGTTTTCACGCCCGCGTGAGATGGATACCAGAATCGGATTGGGTGGCGATTCAATTCGCGAACGAACCGGAACCCGTTGACGGAATCGGTGCGCCGCAGCCGACGGTTCAGGAGTTATTGCAAGAGCGTGAAATAACTTACCGGAATCTGCTGGCTGCGTATCTGAAGCTGCAGGAAGTGAACCGCCAGAAAACCGTATTTCTGGCATCAGCGGCGCATGAGTTGAAGACCCCGCTGGCGGTCATTAAAGGCTATTACGACTTACTCCTGACTAATTCCCTTGGAAAGCTGACTGACAAACAGAAAGACATTCTGGAAGAGTCGAAGGAAAGCTGTGAACGGCTGGTGCGCCTGGTGTCGATGTTTTTGAATTATTCGGCACTGGAAAGCGGGAAGTTAGTGCTGCAGTTGCGGGAAAATGATTTGCGGGACTGCCTTGTGGAGATGACCGGAAGGTGGTCCGAAGCGTTTCAAAGAAAAGGCGTGAAACTCGAGACGCAGATTGATCCATCGATTCCGACATTCAAGTTCGACTACCAGAAAGTGCAGCAGGCCGCTGCAAACCTGCTGGACAACGCACTGAAACACACCCCCGCGGGCGGAACGGTAATCTTGCGGGCAAAACCTCATTTTTGGGAGCGGCGCGTGGCCGAAGTCGCGCCGGTGGAGGAACGCCGCCGGTTTCGGCTCCCGAGGCCGAACAGCGTGGAGGTAAGTGTTACAGATTCGGGGACGGGCATTGCGCCCGAACATCACCAGGAAATATTCGAAGACTTCGTGCGCGTGGATCGCAACACGTCCGGGATGGGGCTTGGCCTGGCGATTGCGAAGCGATTGATTCAGGCGCACCGGGGAAAGATTTGGGTAGAGAGCGAATCGCAAAGAGGAAGCACGTTCGCATTATTGTTACCAATGGATCAAACGTAAGAGTCAGGCAGGAGCGGGTAAAGGGGACGAGCCATGCAAGTTAAAGAGAAAATTCTGGTTGTGGATGATGAGCCGAGCATCCGGAAGTACCTTCAGACACTTCTGGAAGTGGAAGGGTTTGACGTTGAAACGGTGAGCTGCGGTAAGGACGCAATCAAGCGCGTAGGTAACGGTGAGCGCCCGGATTTTATCATCCTGGATGTGCTGATGCCGGAGATGGGGGGGCTCGAGACGCTGCAGGAATTGATGCAGATGGACCGCAGCCTCAACGTGATCATGCTGTCGTGCTCGAATGAAGTGGGTACGGTGGTGGAAGCGATCCGGCTTGGCGCGCACGACTATCTGACGAAACCGTTCGAAAAGACAGAGTTGGAAGCGGCGATGTTGAAGTCGCGACAGAAGAAGCAATTGACGCAGGAGAACAAGGCGTTACGCGACTACTGCGACCAAGTAACTGAGGATTTGAGCTTTCTTGCGGCCAGTCCTCAGATGGTGCGCATCCGGCAGCAGATTCTGCAGATAGCACCCGTGGACGTTCCGGTGTTCGTGTGCGGAGAAAGTGGCGTCGGCAAGGAAGTTGTGGCGCGCATGATCCATCTCCGCTCGAAAAGAAGGAATCAGGCGTTTATCAAGGTCAATTGCGCGGCGCTGCCCGGCGAATTGCTGGAGTCGGAGCTGTTCGGATTTGAGCAGGGTGCGTTTACGGGAGCAGTGCGGGCCAAGCCCGGAAAATTTGAGCTGGCCAATAAGGGAACAATTTTCCTGGACGAAATTGCCGAAATGTCGGTGCACTTGCAAGCCAAGCTGTTGCACGTGTTGCAGGACCACCAGTATTCGCGGCTTGGCGGAAGACACCTGGTGGAGACCGATGTGCGCGTTCTTGCCGCGACCAACGTGGATGTGCACGAAGCGATGAAGTCGGGCAGATTCCGTGAAGATTTGTATTACCGGCTGAACGTACTTTCCATCAATGTGCCGCCATTGCGCGAGCGGACTTCGGAGATTCCCCTGCTGTTCAAGCATTTCCTGGAGAAATACAGCGAGAAATTCGGAAAAACTTTGCAGCAGCCTTCGAAGCATCTTCTGGATGCGGCGCTCAATTACCCATGGCCTGGAAATTTGCGCGAACTGGAAAACTTCGTGAAGCGGTACGTGATTCTGGAAGACGACGAAGGCAGCCTGCGCGAGCTGATCGAGATGTCGGCGACGCGTCAGCGGACTTCGCCGCGTGAAGAACCCCCCGTAGCTCGCGAGCAGGGGCTGAAGGCTCTTGTCCGCGGGTTGAAGGATGAGGCGGAAATGGAAGCGATTGCCGACGCCCTGGAAAAGACCCGGTGGTGCCGCAAGGACGCTGCAAAGATGCTCGGTATCAGTTACAAGGCGCTGCTTTACAAGATGCGGCAGTTTAATCTAGACACGCCCCGGACGCGGCGTGCCTCCGTGCCCAAGCCGGAGGAAAATACGCCGGCGGCAGTGGGTGCCAAACAGGAAGCGTAGCAGGGTCTAGTACGGGGTTGCCGACAAACGACAGCCCCCTGAAAAAGAAAACTTGCGAGTTTGTGACGCGCAAGGTATCTTCCGCAGCGGTCATCGGCGCGGGCTGTGAAGTACAGTAGCCTGAAATACCGCGGGACACTACAGACACGAAGTGATTCAGAAAGATTGATTCCTTGGGGACGAACGTGTTTCATCTGAAACTGAGTCTTTGGGATTCCTTTATTCAGTAAACTGCATGCAATTTCAAACTGTAGATGGCTTGCGAAGCCTCGGACGGAGTTGGGGATGTCCTTAATGACTGAGCGCCGGCTGGCCCGGCGTTACGATCTCACGCTGCCGGTGAGTATCCGAGTCTCAGCGGAGAAGTTGGTGGTGCGTCAAGAAGGGAAGACCCGGGACATTTCCACCAAGGGATTATATTTCGTGATTGAGCGCGATTTGGAAGCTGGAAGCGCGCTGGATCTTACCCTGACTCTCCCAGGCGAGATTACCCACGGATCCGATGTGTTTGTCAGGGCGCAAGGCAAGGTTATCCGTGTGGAACGTCGGCTGGAAGATGGGGAGCAGCGAATGGGAATCGCGGCTGTGATTGAAAGGTATGACATCGTGCGCGGAGAGGGCGTGCGCGCCTAGGGGAATCGCGGTTAGAAAAGCCTCTTCGGGCAGCTCCCAGGCTCATTTTTCGATTGCATTCAATTGCCGGCAAGTCTAGCATGAGGTTGAATCTTGTTCCCCGGAGGGTCCAATGAAAGTGGCGGATCTAATCGGGTCCCGCAAGGAAGTCTTTTCCATCCTGGAAAGCAAGAGCGTCCTGGACGCAGCGAAATACCTGCGCGAGAAACAGGTGCGCTCGGCCGGAGTCGTGGATTCGAACGGAAAATTGATCGGAGTGGTTTCCCAGAGCGATATTTCCGACAAGGTGGCGGCGGAGAATAAATGTCCCGCATGGTCAAACGTTACGGAGATCATGAGCCGTGAATTGGTGACGGTGACTCCGGAAGTGAGTTTCGACGACTGTCTGCGGTTGATGGAGCAGAATGGCGTTTACCATCTTTTGATTCTCGGCGAAGAACACAAATATCTGGGGATGTTATCGGTGAGCGACCTTCTGAAGGTGATGGCCTCAAGTGAAAAAGCTCGCGCGGATATGCTCGAGTCTTACGTCTTCCCTAATCGCTAGGCTCAAAACGGAACCGTTCCCCGAGTGTTTGAGAGTGCTGGCAAGTTCCAAATAAGAGAAGAATTCTTCCACCGACTGTGATGTGATTTTCCCGCTTTCGCCATCCGCCAACGGCTACTTGGCTGGTGGAGTACCATTACTTATAAACCTTCACTTCTCATAAGAAATTGATTTCGTGTGGTTTAGTTGCAATTCAAACGATCTCCTGAGGTTTGCCTGCCCAGGATGTTTGGTTGGCAATGTGCAACTAGGTCGTGTTGAGTTCACATGCTAGGGGACATCTCCAACACGCTGACAGGTATTGAGCGGCCGGGTTCCGTGCTTCCGGATCAGATCCTGTTCGGGCGCTCGCCGGCCATGGCGGAGGTTCAGACGCGCGCCGGAAGGATCTGCCGTGCCAACGTCCCTCTTCTCGTTTGTGGCGAGGGAGGAACAGGGAAGGAGGCGCTGGCTCGATGGATCCATGGCAATTCCGAGTATGGGACTGGCGAGTTCGTGAAAGTGAATTGCGCAGCAATCCCGGGGACGCTCCTGGAGAGCGAGTTGTTCGGTTATGAAAAAGGGGCCTTCACTGGCGCCAACAATGTGAAGCCCGGCCGGGTGGAACTTGCACATCGGGGAACACTGTTTCTGGATGAGATCGCAGACCTGGATTTGAATCTGCAGAGCAAATTGCTGCATTTCCTTCAGGACGGCTCCTTTTCAAGAATCGGCGACCAGTGCGAGAGAAAGGTGGACGCCCGGCTGATTTGCGCCACCAACAAGGATCTCGAGGCGGAGACGAATGCGGGGCGGTTCCGGCAAGATCTGTTTTACCGAATCCACGTATTCCGTTTGAGGATGCCGGCATTGCGGGAACGCCGGGAGGATATCCCCCTGCTCGCCGAATACTTCCGGAAACAGTTTGAGAAGCAATTCGAGATGAAAGCAGAAGCGTTTCCGCCGGAGATGCTGGAGTATCTGAAGAATCTTGCGTGGGCTGGTAACATCCGGGAATTGTCCAATGGAGTCGCGCGTTACGTGCTGCTTGGACCGGAGGCCGCCATTCATCAGGAAATTCCGACACGGCGCACCAAGAGAGTTGTGGTAGAAGCAGGAAATGGCGAGCCGCAGGTTACGCTAAAGCGGCTTTCCAAGGACGCGATCAGGGAAATGGAAAAAAACGTAATCCTGGAAACCCTGCGCGCCAACCAATGGAATCGGCGGAAAACCGCGCAGGCGCTGAAGATAAGCTATCGCGCCCTGATTTACAAAATCCAGGATGCGGGTCTGGTTTCCCGGCGGACGTCATTGCAACGAGTGCGAAATGAAGAGCCGATCGGGCTCGCCCGGAACTGACTCCGCTACAAACTGGTATATCCTTCCATTTACATCCTCCCTTGCTTCATTTCGCGATATTCTCCAAACAATGAGAAAAGAAGTCAAAAATAGGCGCGAGTTCTAGACGTATTCATCCCCCGGCCGAGCGGCAGGAGTACTCGCGATTTATTGCAATCAAGTTTGCCATTTGGGGGGCGGGTAAAGAGATTCATGAAGATTCAACTGACAGAGCTTCCGGGAGTGATTGTAATCGAACCAGAAAGTTTCAGGGATCCGCGTGGCTATTTTCTGGAAACCTACAATGCCAAGACTTTCGCGGAAGCGGGGATCAACGAGCAATTTGTGCAGGACAACCAGTCGCAATCAAAGAGAGGTGTGCTCCGGGGGCTCCACTATCAAAAAGAGCAAGAGCAGGGGAAGTTGGTGCGAGTGCTGCTCGGTGAGATTTTTGATGTCGTTGTGGACCTTCGGCCTGGATCGAATACCTTCGGGAAGTGGTGGGGGCTTAGCCTCTCGGCGACGGAACAAAAGATGATCTGGATTCCCAGAGGATTCGCGCACGGATTCTATACGTTGTCAGAAACCGCGGACGTCGCTTACAAGGTGACGGAATTTTATGCCCCGAAACACGAGCGGGTGATTTTGTGGAACGATCCAGATCTGGCAATATGCTGGCCCCTACAAGGCGAGCCGATTCTTTCGGAAAAAGACAAAGCAGGGCATTCCTTCAGAGAGTTCAGGAGATTGAGCCGGGAGTGATTTTCCTTGGATCGGTGGAGCGCACACTGGGGCAGTTACGGTTTGACAACTTGCAGAAACGTCCCGCATGGCCCTCTTCCGGAGGAATCTGAGCCATAAATTGCACTTCTCTTTCTCCGGCTATGGCTAAGCCGGACCGGTCTGCTCAGGAATTCCAAGGGCGTATCCTCTGGGCAGGCCGGCGTCTGACCGTTTGGCCGCCGCCGGCAGGGAGTCATGTCGTAGGATAGGAGTAGGTGCCTGCCCTTCCTTTGCCCGAAGGGGCAGGAAACGGCATCTCGCAAATGAGAATTCCGCAATCATCAGCCTTTCATACTGTTAAAACAAAACGAGTTATCAGCTCTCTCAAGCACTCGAACTCTTCCCCCAAATTCCAAGCCCCCTGACTAAATGACCCGCCGTGACCGGAAGGGCAGCCCGAATATTGCCTCCGGGACAGTTTAACTGGCTGTCCCGAATTTGGTCCTCCCGCCAGTAGTCTTCGGGGACTAGTACCCATACCCTCGCTATGTGATTAAGCTCGCGGAGGGAAAGATGATGGGACTTCGGGGAACTGCTACGGCCAAGGGAATGGGGGCATGGCAGCAACCCGTAAGCCTGCGCCAGGTATTTGGTTCGGCGCTGCTGTCAATGGCGATTCTCTGCACGGGGATTCTTGGCGGCTGCGCGGGGCTTGTGAACGGCACCAAGACCACCACAGGTCAGGCAGCCTTTCAGGTGAGCCCTACGACTGTGAACTTCGGGAAGGTGGGTGTTGGAAAACAGACCACCCAAACGATTGCGGTCGCAAACACCGGCACCATGCCAGTGTCAATTACCCAAGCGACCGTTTCCAACCCGCAATTCAGTTTGACTGGCGTGACGCTCCCTATGTCTGTTGCCACCGGCCAATCGGGGAACTTTACGGTTGCCGTGACGCCGTCGGCGACAGGCACTTTGAGTGGGACTTTGACTGTCCAAGGCAGCGCTGGCGCCGCTCCGGCGGTGGTCAATCTTTCAGCAACGGCAGTTGCCGCCGCCCCGCAAATGTCCCTCAGCAGCGCTTCCATTCAATTTGGGACGGTGGGTATTGGATCCACCGCCAATATGAATTTAACGATCTCAAACACTGGCAGTGCGGACCTGACGGTCTCTGCGGTTTCGCTCACGGGTGCGGAATTCAGTGTGAGCGGTATTACGACGCCGAAGACTATCGTTGCCGGCCAGTCGGCGGTGGCGGGATTGTCGTTTCAACCAAAAGTCGGAGGGGCAGCGGCTGCGACACTGTCCATAATGAGCAACGATCCAGCCCATCCCACGATGAGCGTCGCCATGGCGGGGACGGGCTTCCAGAGCGGAATCAGCCTGACGCCTTCGAGCGCTAATTTCGGAAGCGTGGCGGTGGGCTCAACGAATTCCCAGACGATCCAGATCGGCAACCCGGGGACTAGCGTTCTGACGATCACGCAGGCGATCGTGACGGGAACAGGTTTCAGCACCACCGGATTGACCGTACCTGTCTCGATTAATCCGGGGCAATCGACCACATTCAACGCCAAGTATCAGCCGACGGCAACGGGTGCGGCAAGCGGAAGCATCACGTTGGTTAGTAACGCCGCCAGCTCGCCCACCGTGGTGGCATTGACGGGTACGGGTGTGGTTGCCACTCAGACACTGTCGTTCAGCACGAACACGGTCAGCTTCGGAAACGTGGCTACAGGAACAAGTTCGACGCTACCTGTGACGGTCACCGATACTGGCAATTCCAACGTGCAGATTTCGCAAATCGCGGCGAGTGGCTCGGGTTACACGCTGAGCGGAGCGAGCGCGCCGGTTACTCTAGCGCCTTCGCAGAGCCTGACCTTCAACGTAATCTTTAGCCCGACGGTTACCGGCAGTGTGAGCGGAAGTGTGACGATAACCAGCAATGCTACTGGATCACCCTCGACGATTACGCTTTCCGGCAACGGGGCAGTGACTGTGACCCACAGCGCGAGCCTGTCATGGACCGCCAGTACCTCCACGGTCAGCGGCTACAACGTATATCGGAGCACAACGAGCGGAGCGGGCTACACGAAGCTGAACGGGAGCCTGGTCTCGCTGGTGAATTACACGGACTCGACCGTCGCGAACGGGACAACCTACTATTACGTGACAACCGCAGTGGATGCTAACGGGCTCGAGAGCATCAACTCCAACGAGGCGGTCGCGGTAATCCCGTAGCGAAGGCAAACAAGTTGCATCGCTAGGGAGTCTTTTCCTTTAGCTCTGGCGATTGCACCGAATTCCGGTGGAGCTTCGCGTAACCCCACACAAGTACTTGAGCCAAAAGCGCACCCGTCGAATCGATCAGGATGTCGCGAACTCTGGCCTCGCGCAGCGGTACAAAGGACTGGTGCCACTCGTCGAGGCCGGCATAGCTCACGGCGATTAATAGCGTGATCATGGCCCACTCGGGCCGCCAGCCGCAGCGCTCGCCACGAACTCCATGAAATACGGCGATACTGAAGAGCCCGAATTCCGTGATGTGGGCCGCCTTTCGAATTCCGAAATGAAGCAGGCGCAACGTGTGCGGGCTGGCGGAAGGTAAGAGCCATCGCAAGATCGGAATGATGATTTGCGCGGTGTGTTCGCCACTGAAAAAGTAAGTGGAGAAAACGGAAATCAGAATTGCCACGCCAATTGCGGGATACCAGTAAGTTAGACGCTGTGTCATGAGGAATTATCCGTTGAGATGGTGAAGATTCCTTAGTGGAGTTTGCGCTTGCGGCTTAATTCAAGCAGATACGCAGCCAGGGCCTCTTGCCAACTACGCATGGTGATGCCATGCGCGGCCAAGGCCTTTGGAGACAAGACGGAATACGCGGGACGCCTGGCAAGGCGACCGGCCTCAGCGGACGTGATCGGATAAACAGGGGTGTTGCGATCCGCCCTCTGCAAAGTCTCTTTTGCAAATTCGAACCAGGAGCACGTGCCGGAGTTGGTGATGTTTAAGATGCCACGGGCGTCTGCCCGGACCAATTCGCGAATGGCACTTGCCAGATCCCTCGAGTACGTTGGAGATCCAACCTGGTCGGCAACCACCTTCAGTTCCTGCTGGGAGTCTGCGGCCCGCAGAATTTTTTCCGGGAAACTGGGGCGAGCTACGCCAAAAAGCCAGGATGTTCTGGCAATCAGCCATTGTCCGGCATGTTCCTGAACAGCTTTTTCGCCGGCGGCTTTGGAAGCGCCGTATATGTTCAGGGGATGGATGGGGTCCTCTGGTTCGTAGGGGCGATTGGTTGCGCCATCAAAGAGGTAATCTGTGCTCAGATAACAAAGTTTCGCGCCAAACTCCCGCGCCACAACTGAGACATTCCTGGCGCCATCGCGATTGACGGTGAAGGCCAGGTCCGGGTGCTGTTCGCTGCTATCAACGTCCGTGTAGCCGGCGGTCAATATGATCCAGTCGGGATGTTCACGGGTGAGCAGCTGGCGAACCTGCTGAAGTTCGCGGATATCGGCATCGCGTGAAGTGGCCGAAATGAGGTGGTCACCCGTCCACCCCTCAGACAGGTCGTTCCCGAGCAAGCCATTGGAACCGATGAGTAGAATTCGCATGCGTTGATTTATTATGCGATGCCCTGCCTTGGAGATGAAAATTGCGGGGAACCTGGAGGACCCGCCGCGTTATGAGTCGACTTAAGAGCGAAAGGTCTCGGATCGGCGGTTATAGTGCCGATCGTAATAGTTGCGGTATTCTCCGGAACGCGCGTGATCGAGCCACTCGGAATTGGAACGATACCACTGGATGGTTTTGCGTATGCCGTCTTCGAAGCCGACCTGCGAGCTCCACCCAAGCTCCCGCTGAATTCTTGAACTGTCAAGCGCATAGCGGCGATCATGACCCGGGCGATCTTTAACATATTCAATCAGGGATTCAGGTTTGCCGAGAAGTTGCAGGATTGTGCGCACGATTTTCAGATTGGGCTGCGAGACGCCAGAGGACACATTGTAGATCGAACCCGGCTTCGCCTTTTCGAGGGCGAGTGCGATCGCGCGGCAATAGTCTTCCACGAAAAGCCAGTCGCGCTCCTGCAAGCCGTCGCCATAAATCGGCAGAGGCTTATCTTCGCTTGCGTTTGCAATCATCAACGGGATTAATTTTTCGGGAAATTGAAAAGGTCCGAAATTGTTGGTGCACCTCAGGATAACCGAGGAAATTCCGTACGTGTTAGCGTAGGCGGTGACGAAATGCTCCGCGGAAGCTTTACTGGCCGCATAAGGGCTGCGCGGGTCGAGCGGAGATTCTTCCTTGAACTGTATTCTTGCGGGGGCGCTGCCATAAACCTCATCGGTGCTGATGTGGATGAACCGAACCTCGGGAAAGATACGGACTGCTTCCAACAGGCACTGGGTGCCGAAAATGTTGGTCTTGAGAAAGGGGGAAGCGTCCTCAATGCTGCGATCAACATGTGTCTCCGCGGCAAAGTGCACCACGGCGTCAAACCCGCGCCGGAACAGTTCACCGAGCGCGTTTCGATCGGTGATGTCGCCCCGGATGAAGTGGTAACGCGGATCGTGCGCGGCGTCCGCCAGGCTCTCCGGGTTGCCCGCGTAGGTCAACTTGTCGAAATTGACGATTTCGACATCGCGGTGCGCGCTGAGAAGCAACCGCACGAAATTAGAGCCGATAAACCCCGCGCCGCCTGTCACTAGAACTTTCAATCGCTACCATCCTCTCTCGAAATTGAAATTGCAAATGCTATCCAAAGACTGGGCAGCGTCATTTTGAATCTTCGGAAGGCCGCGGAGGTTTCCCACGTCCGGGTAGCTTGTTGGTGCCGGTTTCCGCGGCAAGATTGGTCGCTCGCAGTAGAGATTCGAAAGTTCCGGCGTCCGTCCACCAACCGTCCAGGATGCTGTGGGTCAGAGTTTTTTCTTTGAGGTACATATTATTGACGTCCGTGATTTCCAGTTCGTTCCGCCAGCTCGGCTTCGTTTTGCCGATTTTGTCGAAAACCGTCGCATCGTAGAAATAGATACCGGTCACGGCGTAATTTGACTTGGGCTTTTTCGGCTTCTCTTCAATCTTGAGTATTTTGCCGCCGGAAAGTTCGGGGCAGCCGAAGCGCTCCGGGTCGCGCACCTCTTTCAGGAGGATGTGCGCTCCGCGTTTTTGTTTTTCGAAAGATTCTTTCGCCGCGACGATATTATTTTCAATGATGTTGTCGCCGAGGACGACACAGATCTTTTCATCCTCCACGAAGGGCTGCGCCAGCCGTAGGGCATCGGCGATGCCGCCTTCTCCTTCCTGGTAAGTGTAATGAATGCGGTGAAGTCCGAACTCCTTGCCGTTGGAAAGCAGCCGAATGAAGTCGCCTGAGTTTTGTCCGCCCGTGACGACAATGATGTCGCGAATGCCCGCATCCACCAACGTCTGAATCGGGTAGAAAATCATGGGCCGGTCAAAAACGGGAAGCAAGTGCTTATTGGTGACGCGCGTAAGCGGATAAAGGCGGGACCCCTTACCTCCGGCAAGCACGACACCTTTCATGGCAATCTTCTCCTGCTAATCATTCTCCCGCATTAAAGTCTGTGCGGTTGAAGAGTTGAACGTTTTACAAGTAAACCCGAAGTTTACCGGTTAATGCGTCGCATTCTGAATAATTTTCGCTTTGTTGACAGAGAGATGCAACCGAGCCTGAGCAAAAATCAAACCAAGCCGAATCGATGTTTGCGAGCAAAAACGGAAATCGATTTGCTTTTGGGGAGCCGCAATAGAATTAACCGCCAGAGAGCTGCGAAAGGGCATGACGCGCCTGGTCAGCAAGCGGAGATACAGGATTCAAACTGATCACCTTTTCGAGTTCGGCTTTGGCGCGAGCAGGATCATTGAGCTTCTGGTAGGTAAGGCCGAGGTGATAGCGATAGGCCTGATTAGTCGGAGTCGCCTTCACCGCGTCTTCCAGGAGTGGCGCGGCGACCGAATAGCCGCCGTTATTGTAATAAGCCCATCCGAGCGTATCGGCGGAATTGGGGAGATTGGGAAGGCCGCGCCGCGCGGTCTGGGCCAGCGTGAGAGCAACGTTCGGGCTGCCCCCGTGTTCTAGGAGGAGGTAAGCGAGATTATTGGAAGCGAGGGGATTCTCCGCATCAATGGTCAACACCTTCTGATAGCTTGATTCGGCCTGCTGCCAATTGCCGGCCCGCTCGTAGAGGGCGCCGAGTGCGATTTGCAGTCGGACATCGCGAGGGGAGACTTCGATGGCCCGTTGGTAGAGGGCGATGGCTTTGTCGGTTGAGCCGTCCACGCTCCGCAATTGGGCGAGCAGGATCATGGCGGGGACATTATTTTTGTCCAGCGCGAGCACCTGATTCGCGGAATCTTCCGCCTGTTTCAATTGTTTCGCCTGCACCTGCAGTTCGGCGAGCAGCATGAACAGTCCGGGGCTACCGGGGTTTCGCTTAATCTGTTCCTGCACGAAGGCCAGCGCGTCGGCAGGCTTATTTTTTGCTTCATCGACCTGAACGATGCCACGAATCGCTTCGAAGGAATTCGGATCGCGAGTGAGCGCCTGGCGGAACATCGCCTCAGCATCCGCCGTGCGCTTTTGCGCGAGCCGCAATTCTCCCATTTTCAAGAAGTACATTGGGCTTTGCGGCCCCAACCGCTGCAGATTCATCAGATCCGCTTCCGCTCCCACGGCGTCGCCCAGATTCATACGCGCGGTTGCATGATATAGATAGCCGTCAGGGGAGTTTGGCGCATGCTTTTTCAGCTGGTTGCTCAAATCTTCCAGGTTCTTCCAGTCTCCCTTGGAAGCGGCGGTTTTCGTCAGAGCCAGCCAGGCTTCCGTCAGGTTCGGGCGAAGCCGGACAGCCTCTCGCCACTCGCTCTCTGCCTGCTGGTTGTTGCCCTTCTCGATGAATGCGAGGCCCAATTGATAGTGGCCCATCGCATTGTCGGGAGCGCTTTTTAACGCGGCCTGCAGCGTCGCGAGAGCTTCATCAGGTTTGTGCTGGCGCAGAAGTATCTGCCCTTTCAGGACGAGGACTTCGGCATCCTGAGGAGTCTTCTTCAAGATTGCTTCCGTGCGCGGCGAGGCCTCGTCCAGGCGATTGTTCAGAATCAGGAGTTGGATATAAGTTCTCTGAACAGAAAGATCGTCCGGGTACTTTGCGGATAGAGCGCCAAATTCAGTGGTTGCCTTATCAAGTTGACCGCGGGAAAGGTAGGAATCTCCCAGCATCCGGTAAGCGGCGGGATTGGAGCTCAACTGCTCCTTGGCATCGGTAAAGACCTTTTCCGCCTGCGCTGTTTGTCCCTCGGAGTAGTAAAGCGCGGCAAGAGCTGCGCGTGGAGAAGGATCCTGGGGAGCCGCAGCGATTGCAGCTTGAAACTGTTTTTCCGCGTCTGAATCCCGCTTCAACTGATGGTATAAACCGCCCAGCATCAAGTAAGGAGTGACGGCTTTCGGATCCATGCTCTGGGCTTTGACCAAATTCGGCTCGGCATCTTTGAGGTTTCCGGTGCGCATTTGTAATTGGGCGAGATTCAGATAAGTTGCTGCGCGCTCCGGCGCCATTTTCACGGCATCGCTAGCCTCATTGAAAGCATCCGTGGAGTTGCCGAGAGCGGCGTCGGCGTCGGACAGGAGGAGTTGCGCGTCGACGTTGCTAGGATTGGATTTGAGTATCAATTGGGCGCGGTCCTTGGCCTCCTGTTTTTGTCCTCCGGCAAGCTGCAACCTTCCGAGATCGAGTTGCGCTTCCCAATTGTCCGGCTGGAGTTCAACGGTTCGCTGAAGTTCGGCGAATGCCCCCGGCCAACTCTTGAGTTTAAGTTGCGTCTGCGCGAGCTTGAAATGCGCTTCTGCGTTCCGCGGGTCAAGTTGAATGGCGCGGCCGTAGTAAATCAAGGCCTCCGGATATTTTCCCTGCTCAAAACTCGCGTTGCCCTCCGCCAGGAATTTCTTGGGATCGCGGTTGCAGCCGACAGAAAAAATAAGAAGGAGGAGAAACAATACAGTCGGGATTCGTCGGGAGAGCCCCATCTGGCGACGTGGAATACCGTAGTGGAAAACAATGGATTTCATAGTCGCCTGGAAAAGCAATTTTGCACCCCTCTCCCAATGGTCGCAAGCATCATCCTGGGTCAGTGTTGAATTTAAGAGAATTTATCGGATGAGGCACAGGATGTTGGATTGGCTGGAGTGTATCAGTAATGTGTGAATTGAAGCCAGGAATGCCCAGAGGCGGGGAGGGGAATCAACGGGATAATAGGGATATTTTTTTTCCACTTTTCAGGGTCACGGGGGAGCGCTGGGTAAGCGATCTGGGATGTTCACAGTCGGTGGAACTGTAACTTATTGATATTGAATTGGTTGTTTGGTTGTGGGAAAATGAGGTGGAACTTGGGACTATTTCTGCGTGGTTATCCTCGTGCATCTTCCTTCTGTCTGGGGTGGGTTTGATGTGCGTGCTCCGGCGAGCGTTTTAGGGTGGCTCGATAGCGAGGTCGTTGGAAATGGTACGCAACGGAGAAATAACGGTAGCGGATGTAAAGCGAATCCTTCGCCGCTACTGGTGGATTGCGGCTTTCATAACAGTGACGCTGGGCGCCATAGGATTGGCCGCCTCTCTCGTTCTCCCCAAGAAATACACTTCGTCCACGCTGGTCCTTGTCGAACAGCCGACCGTTCCTACAGACGTGATCAAGCCTGTGATTACGAACGATCTCAATCAACGCATGGCCTCGATGAAGGCGGAGATTCTGAGCCGATCAAGGTTGGAACCGATTATAAATAAATTTGACCTGTACCCACTTGAACGCAAGACCACTCACATGGAAGATCTGGTCGAAAGGCTGAAGAGCGCGGTGCATGTAGACCTGATTGAACCCTTAACCGGATCGGCCGACCGGGAACCACCGGGCTTCAATGTTAGCGTGACATTCGATAATCCCCAACTGGCCCAGCAGATCTGCCAGGAAATCACCTCGATGTTCATGGAGCGGAACGCGACAGCGCGCGGGACGCAGTCGGGCAAGGTGAC
>Ga0210406_10002451_pt1 | contig 21166 bp, 23 predicted proteins | sample IncBWC30MmetaG_FD_155454 | JGI IMG/M metagenome (GOLD analysis project Ga0210406, IMG submission 155454) | Forest soil microbial communities from Barre Woods Harvard Forest LTER site, Petersham, Massachusetts, United States - Inc-BW-C-30-M | ecosystem: Environmental > Terrestrial > Soil >... | reverse complement strand
CTCGTCAGCCGGGAATTTGCGCTCGTCGAGAATGTTGAGCATTTCCCGTCCGACATTGCCGGTCGCTCCGACCACCGCGACTTTGTAACCCATCGTTCATTCTCCGAAGAAAAATGCTTCTCCCACCGCAACCAGCGGAAAGCGAAGAGGCAGCGCTTCTATGCGAGAAACACCGCCAATACAACGTTACCACGGCGTTCGGGCGTTTGGATGCGCTCGTTTTCGCTCCGTTCGGCCAATTCCCACGATACGCGCGGAATTCGCGTGGCGCCTTCCAATTGCCACAGCCCGGCAAGATACTGGTTTTCATGCAACTTTTTCGCTTTGCGCGGCATTATTGTGGCCGGGTGTGGCGCAATTGACCTAGCGACGACAGGCCCCTCCGGTTAAGATGCCCGCCAAACTGATAGCCCTGAACGAGGACGTGATGATTTGGAAATTCCCTGCCGCGAGCAAGCTCGCGCTGTCGCTGGCGGCAGGAGCCGTGGTTTTGACCGGCTTCGCCGTTGCCGCCGGCGCCCAACAGCCTCGCTCTTACGATGACCGCGGCCGACCCTATTACGGACCGAATGGTCCGAACGTGTCCTACCAGCAGGGGCCACACACCCGGATCTATGTGACAAAACGCTCCTGGCTCGATGCCGGCACCGAAGTCCTGCCGGGCGACCGCAAGTTCCTAGACTACGCGATTCCACCGGACATCGGCTACCCATCGTTCGGGCGCGAGAACAAGAACCGCCCGATCGACCGGCAGCCGCTCAATCCGCCGTCCGACTTCGGCGGATGGTATCCGCAGACGTTCCCGCTTTATTGAGCGGGACGACGGCGGCGCACTTATCCGTGCAGCGCCTGCAGCTCCATCAAGATCGCTTCGCCCATCTGCGTGGTCGACGCAGGCGTCGCGCCTTCGGACTTGATATCCGAAGTGCGCAGGCCGCTTGCAAGCACGACTGATATCGCGGCATCGAGCTTGTCGGCGAGCGCCCCCATGTCGAAGGAATAGCGCAGCGCCATGCCGAACGACGCGATCATCGCGATCGGATTGGCAAGTCCCTTGCCCGCGATATCGGGCGCCGAACCATGCACCGGCTCATAGAGCGCCTTGCGCTTGTTGGTCTTAGGGTCGACCTCGCCGAGCGAAGCCGACGGCAGCATGCCGAGCGAGCCGGTCAGCATCGCCGCGATGTCCGACAGCATGTCGCCGAACAGATTGTCGGTGACGATGACGTCGAACTGTTTTGGCGATTTCACCAGATTCATGCCGCCGGAATCGGCGAGCTGGTGCTCGAGCGTCACGTCCTTGTACTCGCGGGCGTGAAGGCGCGTCACCACCTCGTTCCAGAGCACGCCGGTCTTCATGACGTTGCGCTTTTCCATCGAGGTCAGCTTGTTGCGGCGCCGGCGCGCCAGCTCGAAGGCGACACGCGCGATGCGTTCGATCTCGTAGGTGTCGTAGACCTGGGTGTCGATGGCGCGCTTCTGGCCGTTGCCGAGATCAGTGATGGTCTTCGGCTCGCCGAAATAGACGCCGCCGGTGAGCTCGCGCACGATCATGATGTCCAGCCCCTCGACCGCTTCGCGCTTCAGGCTGGAGGCGTCGGCGAGCGCCGGATAGCACACCGCGGGGCGCAAATTGGCGAACAGGCCGAGTTCTTTGCGTAAGCGAAGCAGGCCGGCCTCGGGCCGCGCCTCATAGGGCACGCTGTCCCATTTCGGCCCGCCCACCGCGCCGAAGATGATGGCGTCCACGGCTTTCGCCTTCGCCATGGTGTCCTCGGTAATGGAGACCTTGTGCGCGTCATAGGCCGAGCCGCCGACCAGCCCCTGCTCGGTCTCGAACTGCGCGATGCCTTTCGCATTCAACCAATTGATCAGGCGTTTCACCTCCGCCATCACTTCGGGGCCGATGCCGTCGCCGGGGAGCAGCAGGAGCTTATGGGTCGCCATGGTCGGTATTTCCTCAAGATGCGGCTTTTGCGCGGAGTGCTAATGCGCCGGAAGCGGATTGGCAAGCTGGGCCGGTTGGGCGACAAATGGCGTCAAGAGCCAACCCGCGCGCCAGTGCCCACTGCAGGAACTTCAAATCGGCGGCACTGGCAGGCAAGAAGACGGACCTCATGACCCCGGCCATCCTGTTCGCCTTTGCGTCGGCCGCTTTCCTCGGCGCCGGCGTCGTCACGACACAGTTGGGGTTGCGCACCGTCGAACCGCTGTCGGGGGCCTCGATCAGCGTCCCCTGCTTCACGCTGTTGTTTCTGCTGCTGTCGCCGCTGATCCTGCACGGCGAACCCGTGGTCTGGCGCGGCCTACCGATCTTCGCCGCGATCGGGCTGTTTTTCCCGGCGATGCTGACGTTCCTGACCTTTGCCTCCAACCGCGCGCTCGGGCCGGTCATCACCTCAACGCTCGGCAATCTCGCACCCTTGTTCGCCGTGACGACGGCGGTCGTGCTGCTGCTTGAGCCGCTGCGGCTGGGGCAATCGATCGGGATGGTGATCGCGGTGATCGGCGCCGTCATCATCACCGTGACGCGTCCGCGCGATCTCGGCGATTGGCGAAGCTGGGCGCTGCTGCTGCCGCTCGGCAGCGCCTTGGTGCGCGGCGTGGTGCCGCCGATCGTCAAGCTCGGGCTCGAGATCTGGCCGAGCCCGCTCTGGGCCTGCTTGATCGGCTATATCATGTCATCGAGCGTGGTGCTGGCCGTGCAGCGCATCCGCAAAGGAAGCTATGTGCCGGAGGCGCCAAGCTCCGGGCGGTTCTGGTTCGCGGTCACCGGCATCAGCAATGGCCTGAGCACGCTGACGCTGTTTGTCGCCGTACGCAATGGACCGATCACGCTGGTGGCGCCGCTGGTTGCGATCTATCCGCTGGTCACCGTCATCCTGAGCGCGATCATGCTCCGGCATATCGCGATTACCGCGCGTATCGTCCTAGGGACGGTGCTGACGGTGGCCGGCGTCGCGCTGGTGCTGGCGGGTTAATCGGAGACGGCATTGCGGGATTGGCAAGACACCGTTGCGCACCGCGCGCCTGTGCAAGGACGTGCCGGCCTGTCAAAGTAGGGGTCTTGCCGGAGTATCAATGAAATCCCCCGATCGTCCGCGGGCTTACGCGCATCCTGCGCGGCTGAACCTTATTTTGTCGCTGGCGCCGACGATCGGCCTTGGGATCGGCCGCTTTGCCTATTCGCCGGTGCTGCCGGACATGCGGGATGCGCTTGGCTGGTCGTATTCGACCGCGGGCTTCATGAACACCATCAACGCCGTCGGTTATCTCGCAGGCGCTCGGCGCGATCGGCGCGGCGTTCCAGCGCAAGCTGACGAGACCGGCCAACTAGACTAATGGCGAGTATTGCTGCCGGCGAGCCTTGCGCAAATCACCTCGATCGCCGCCGCGGTCTCGTCGGGCTGCAATGTCGGATGAAGGTGAGTGCCCTTGATTCGCACCAGCGGCCAACCGCGCCGCGCCGCTTCGTCCGCCGCGTGATCGAAAAAAGCCGATGTCTGGATAAATCCAGAAGCAATGTGGGTCCAGGGCGCAAGATCGATCTTCTCGTCGAACCAAGTGACTGAAGCGCGAGGCTGGTCCCTCTCGAACGCGGCAAGAGCGTCGGCGTCGCGCGCGAGTTCGTCGATGCCGAGGAGCGAACGCCGGCGATGATCGCCCCAGTCCGACCATGGCGGCAAGCGCCCATCACGATCGGCGTGGTCCGCTACAAATTTGCGAAATGAATCGCTGCCCGGTGCGACGCGGCCGCTCGCGGGAGGTATTTCGCCGTCCACCATGATCAGGCCACACACGGGCATTCTCGCCGCCAGGTCTGCGATCACGACGGTTGCAAGGCTGTGGCCGACAAGGATCGGCGCCGCCTCAAGCGAAACAAGCCTCGCATAATGCACGGACAACTCGCTCCACGGCGGCAGCGTCCCGGATGCCGCGATGACATCGGGCACATGGACCCGCCAGCCCGACGCTCGAAGCCGATCCGCGGTCGGCCTCCAGCTTGAAGCGCCAACCATGGGCCCCGTCACCAGCACCAGATCAGGCCGAAAACTCATCGCGCGGCCTCCGCGATCGAGGATGACTTAGGGGTCGGTGGAAGGGTTGCGGGATTGATACGTAAAGGCTCTGTCATTGACTTTCTCGGTTTCGATAACGCTGGCGGAAGCCGCCGCGAACATCTGATCGAGGCTTTTCAATTCGTCCAATCGATTGATATGATGGCACTCATGAATACGGTGAATTTAGCCGCCGTCGATGTGAACTTGTTGGTCTTGCTTGAGGCGCTGCTCGACGAGGCGCATGTACGGCGCGCCGGCGAGCGCGTCGGCCTTTCTCAACCTGCGGCAAGCCATGCGCTGGCCCGCTTGCGCGATCTGTTCGGCGACCCGCTTCTCGTTCGCATCGGGACGGCGATGGTGCGCACCCCGAAGGCCGAAGCCCTACGTAAGCCGCTCGCAAAATTCGTGGCAAGCGCCAAGACCGTTCTGAGCATGGAAGAGTTCGTTGCGAGAACCAGCAGGCGCAGGTTCCGCGTCATGCTGCCCGATCTGGTCGCTCATCTGTTGATGCCCTCGGTCATGGAGCGCTTGTCCAGGGCTGCACCGGGCATCCGTATCGATCTAATTCCCTGGCGGGGACCTGCGCTATTGACCGAACGGGCGCTGAACGAGATCGATTTTTTCGTCACTTCATTTAACCGGGAATTTCCGGGTTTTGCGAAGTCGCCGCTTTACGAGGACACCGACACGCTGGCGGTCCGAGCGGGACATCCGGGGAAACGCCTGCTTTCAACGGTGAAGGGCTTTCAGGCGCATCAGCACGTATCCGTGGTCGGGGCCGGAGAAGCCCGCGATGAGCTTGATGAGTGGCTCGACAAGGTTGGCTTGCAACGGACCGTCGTCGCGGCTGCGCCGAGCCATTTGCTTGCGCTGCGCATTGCCGCAGCCACAGATCTCGTCGCCTTCGTCCCTAGGCGATTTGCAGCCGCGCGGAAGGTCGAGATGAACCTTGCGTTGGTGAAACCCCCGATCGACCCGGGTGTGGACGTGCTGAACCTGTTTACGCCGGTGAGAGCGGTCGCCGACGACGGTGCGATCTGGATGAAGCGGCTTATCACGAACACGGCGACGATGATCTGACGCGGGCGCGCCCCGCGAACCCCATCGACGGCAGGCCGCCTTCGCCCCCGCGACGCGTCAATCAATTCCCGCTGAACGAATTATAGCCCTGGTCTTCCCAATAGCCGCCCTTGTAGTCGTTGGTGACCTCCATCGAGATCACGTATTTCGGGTTCTTGAAACCGAGCTTTGTCGGCACCCGGATCTTCATCGGAAAACCATAGGCGCGGGGCAGGATCTCGTCGGCGAATTTGAACGTCATCTGGGTCTGCGGGTGCAGCGCGGTGCGCATGTCGAGCGGCGAGTTGTAGCCCTCCTTGTCGGCGCACTGGAACCAGACATATTTCGCGCCGGTGTCGGCGCCGATCATTTTCAGGAAATCACGCAGCGGCGTGCCGGTCCAGCTCCCGATCGCGCTCCAGCCCTCGACGCAGATATGGCGTGTGACCTGTTTGACCTGGGGCAGTTGATAGAGCTCCTCCAGCGTCCAGGGCTTCTTGTTGTCGACCAGGCCGCGCACCTCGAGCTTCCAGGACTTGCCATCGACCTCCGGCGCGTCGTCGACCTCGTAATAGGCGTTGAACGGGAACGGCTTTGTGATCGCGCTTTCCGGAAACGTCGGCGCCAGCGCATCGGGATTGAAGATCAACGCCTGCACGGCGTCATTGAATTTTGAAACTTTCTTCAGCATCTCCTCAGCGGAGTCACTGTCGAGGACATCGCAGCCGGTCAGAAGCGTCAGCGCGCCCAGGCTGGCGCCACCCGAGATGAAACGACGGCGCGTGAAGTCAGGCATCACCTTCGCTGCGTCCTTGACCAGCAGTTTCTTGTCGACCCCGGGGATCAGCAGCGAACGCATGCGGCCCATGAACGTATCCTCCTGTTATCGGCCGATGATCATGGCGCGCAGGCTCTTCGGCACCAGCACCGCGAGCGTGACGTGAACAGCGATGAACGCGACGATCAAAGACATGCAGATGAAGTGGACGTAGCGCGCGATGTCGTAACCGCCGAACAGCGCGGTCAGCCATTGCAACTGCACCGGCTTCCAGATCGACAGGCCCGACAGCACGATGACGATGCCGACGGCGATGATGCCGGCATAGAGCAGCTTCTGAATATAATTATACTTGGTCAGATCGTCATGCGCGAGCTTGAAGGTCAGCGCAGCCTTGACGTCCGAAATCACGCCCGTCGGCGTGATCGGCAGCAGTTTTTTGCGGAAGCGGCCGGTGGCAAGGCCTACGGCGAGATAGGCCAGGCCGTTGACCATCAGCAGCCACATCGCGGCGAAGTGCCACAGCAGCGCCCCGCCGAGCCAGTCGCCGAGGGTGATGCTCTTGGAAAATTTCAGGAAATCGAACAGCGGCGAGGCGTTATAGATCTGCCAGCCCGACATGATCATCAGGACCATCGCGAACGCATTGGTCCAATGCATGGCCCGGACCCAGGCGGGCTGAATGACTTTCCCGGTCGCGGGCGTCACATGCTGATCGCTGACGGTAAGGGTTGACATGGCGTTGAGTCCTTTGCGGCGATACCGGTTTATACGCCGGAAACCGGCCTTCCGTTACTGCACTGGACGCTATCAGAACCATAGATGATGGGCATGACGGTCACAAAAAAGCGAGCCGGGCTTCCCCGGCTCGCTGCCTCGCGCGTCCCGTTGGGGACCAAGTCCTTGAGGGACTAATGGGGCGCGCGCGGTGTTACGACGCCGGCATCAGAACGGTGTCGACCACGTGGATGACGCCGTTCGACTGATTGACGTTGGAGATCGTCACCGTCGAAGAGCCGCCCTTGGCGTCGACGATCATGACCTGGTCGCCCGAGCGCTTCACGGTCAGCTCTCCGCCTTCCGCAGTCTTGAGCACCTTGCCGTCGGTCAGGTCGGAGGCCTCGAGCTTGCCCGGAACCACATGGTAGGTGAGGATCTTGGTCAGGGTCGCCTTGTTCTCAGGCTTGACCAGCGTGTCGACGGTGCCGGCCGGCAGCTTGCCGAAGGCGGCGTTGGTCGGCGCGAACACGGTGAACGGGCCCTTGCCTTCCAGGGTAGTGACCAGGCCGGCGGCCTTCACGGCGGCAACCAGCGTGGTGTGGTCCTTGGAGTTCACGGCGTTCTGGATGATGTTCTTGGAGGGGAACATCGCGGCGCCGCCGACCATGACGGTCTTTTCCTGCGCGCTGACAGGTGCTGCGATGGTGGCCGTGAGGGCCAATGCGCCGAAGGCAACGGCGGACAGAAGGGCAATACGCTTGGACATGGATAGTCTCCCGATGATGAGGTTGACCGGCGGTGTGCGCCGGCGATGAAGGGGTCAACAACGGCGCCGTTGTTGCTTGTAGCTCTGCGCCGCCGTTGATCGGAATTACGGGAGGTTTTGGGGGTAGTTTCGAACAATAAATTTTCGCAGATTTGAAACTTTTCGAGGCAATGGCCGTGTAGGGGCGCTATTGCGCTCGTCGGGCGCGCATTCGCGCGACCCGTTGGCTCGCAATGACGGCCCACGCTAATCCCGGCTGTGCGGCGTCTGGATGAATCCGCGGTTCCAGGTGGGGCTGATCAGGATCTCGTTCATGCACACGCGAGGCGGCATGCCGGCCACGAACGCGATGGTGCGGCCGAGGTCCTCCGATTGCAGCATTTTGGCCTGCTCTTCTTCCGACGGCACGACGGGGCGCAACTTCAGGATCGGGGTTGCGACTTCGCCGGGCGACAGGCAGCAGGCGCGCAGGCCGTTGACGCATTCGTCCATGTTGAACGAATGGGTCAGTGCCAACACCGCATGTTTGGTAGTGGTGTAGGCAGGGCCCGGCATTTTGGACACGTGACGGCCGGCCCATGACGCGACGTTGATGATGCAGCCGTCCTTTTGCTTGCGCATCGCCGGCAGCACCGCGCGCATGCAATAGAGCACGCCGTTGAGATTGATATCGACCAGCCTGTCCCAGCCTTCCAGTTCCATGTCGGCCCAGCTTCGCTTCGGCACATTGACGCCGGCGCTGTTGACCAAGAGATCGATGCGGCCGTGACGTGAAAGGATTTGCTCGGCCACCTTGTTGACATCGGCCGCGATAGAGACGTCGAGCGGGATCGCTTCAGCCTTGCCGCCATTTTTCGTGATCTTCGCCACCACCATATCGAGCGCGTCCTTGCGGCGTCCCGAGACCACGACCGTCCAGCCGTCCGCCGCCAACGCTTCCGCGCCGGCCTCACCGATGCCGCTGCCGCCGCCCGTCACCCAGGCCACGCGCTTCCCGCCATTTGTCATGCAAACCGTCTCCGTTGCTTTGTGAGGGGCGTTCTTGTTATTGAACCCCTTTGGATATGCGGCCCTGGAGCCGCGCCCGCCCGCCGGAATGATGCATGAATGCGGCCCAGAAAACCATCATGAACGCCAATCCGTTTTCCGGCCTGTTTGAAATGCAAGTTGAGGCCGTGGTATTGGGGCCGGTCGAGTTTCCCGAAATTGCGTTCGCGGCAAAATGAGGCAAGAAGCGCATGCGCCCGCTTGAAGGACTACGTGTTGTCGATCTCACCCGCGTGTTGTCGGGACCATTCTGCACCATGCAGCTCGGCGATCTCGGCGCCGAGGTAATCAAGGTCGAGCGGCCGGTCGAAGGCGACGACACAAGAGCGTTCGCACCTCCGTATCAAGGCGACGAAGCGGCCTATTTTCTGTCGGTCAACCGCAACAAAAAAAGCATTACGCTCGACATGAAAAGCCAGCGCGGCCGCGAAGTGCTGTGGCGGCTGATCGATAACTCGGACGTGCTGGTCGAGAACTTTCGGCCTGGCGCGATGGACCGTCTCGGCTTCGGTTACGCCGCCGTCAGCGCGCGTCGTCCCACCATGGTGTATTGCTCGATTTCCGGATTCGGCAATACCGGTTTGATGAAAGACCGCCCCGGCTACGACGTCATCGTGCAGGGCGAAGCCGGCATTCAGGACATCACCGGTCCTGCCGACGGAGCGCCCTATAAGGTCGGCACCTCGATCGCCGATCTCATTTCCGGATTGAACGGATCGCAGGCCATTCTCGCGGCACTTTACGCCGCCAAGGCCACCGGGCGCGGCCAGCATGTTTCGGTCTCGATGTATGAGGCCGTCGCCTCGCTGCTCACCTTCAACGCCAGCATCTATTACGCGACGGGCGAATCGCCGAAGCGCCGCGGCAATGCGCACGCCACCATCGTGCCCTATGAGACGTTCGAAGCAAGCGATGGCTGGATCAGCCTCGGCGTCGCCAACGACGAATTGTGGAAACGTTTTTGCAAGGCCGTCGAGCGAACCGAACTGACCGACGATCCCCGTTTTGCCAAAGCGGCGGATCGCGTGCGCAACCGCGATATCCTGGTGCCGATCGTCAAGGACATCATCAAGCAGCGCAAACGCGATGACTGGCTGCCCCTGATGGAAGCCGCCGGCATTCCGAGCGGCGCGATCCGGACCGTCGGCGAAGTCTGCGAGAGCGAACTGTTGAAATCGCGCGACATGATCGCCGAGATGCCGCATGCTGGCGCCGGCGTCGGTGTTGTCAAAAACATCAAGAACCCGATGCATCTCAGCGATACGCCGCTCGATACCTACGTGGCTCCGCCCAGACTCGGCGAGCATACGCGCGAGATTTTGACAGGCCTGCTTGGCTACAGCGCGGGTGAGGTCGAGGAACTGGCGCGCAGCGGGACGATCTAGCTGTGTTGCGTTCGCGACGTCAACACCGCGCGCTTCTGGCCAACCCGGCAACTACAACAGACTTATCAAAAACCTTCCGCCGACGATGAACATGTAAATGCCGAACGCGATCTCCAGCATCCGCTTCGACATCGCATGCGCACACCGGACGCCAAGCGGCGCGGTCAGAAGGCTGCTCGGCATCACCAGCACCGCGCCGATCAGCGAGACATAGCCGAGCGCGAGCGGCAGCTGCAGCGCGGCGACATCGGGAAAGCGCGCCGCCACGGGCCAGCCGGCATAGACGTAACCGAGCGCGCCGGGGATCGAGATCAGCACGGCAAGCGCCGAGGAGGTCGCGACCGCCTGATGGATCGGGCGGCTATAGAACGTCATCAACAGGTTCGAGAACAATCCGCCGCCGACGCCCATCAAGGTCGCGAGAAGCCCGACAAGGAAACCGTAGAGCCTCATCAGCGGCCCCTTCGGCACGTCATCGCCGAATTTCCAGTGCTCCCGCGCCAGCAACAATCGCGCCGCGGCCGACCATGCCACCATGACGAAGACGTATTTGAACAGCCGCTCCGGTGCGTAGCGCGCGGTGATGCTCCCGGCGATCACGCCGGTCACGATCGGCAGCCACCAGATTTTGAGGATAGCCATGTCGACCGCGCCTCTGAGGTAATGGGCGCGAAACGAGCTGATCGAGGTCGGGATGATGACGGCGAGCGAGGTGCCGACGCAAAGCGGCATCCGCACCTCCAGGGGCACGCCGGCGAGCCGAAAGCATTCGTAAAATACCGGCACCAGCACCGCGCCGCCGCCGATTCCGAACACGCCGGCAAGGAAGCCAGCCAATGCCCCGACCGCGACCAGCATCAGCGCGAGTTCGATCAGCTGGGCGACATCAAACCCCGCGAATGTCACGTCAATTCCCTGCCACGCGCGTCCACGCAGACGCGTTCATGAATCGTGCTTCAGGTATACCAGCCATCAGCACCGACCTGTCGTTGTCAATGTGCGCAATTGCAGGGCTCATCTGTAGCGGTGAACCCTCTCAGCTCTAGGTATGAACGATCGTTCGAAATAGCCGATTTCGCCGTTGCGCTGGCTGTTTCGACTACGTAAATAGAACTCCAATCTTTCGCGACCGCCGAACCGCCCCTGCGGGTCCGCAAACCGTCAAAGCCGCCAATGACCGCCAGGATCGAACGACCGCTTTCGCCGCACTTACAGGCCTATCGCTTGACGCTGACGATGGCGCTGTCCATCGTCCATCGCGCCACCGGCTTGGCGCTTTATTTCGGCACGCTTTTGCTGGCTTGGTGGCTGATCTCGGCGGCCTCGGGACCCGGCGCCTATGCCAACGTGCAGGCTTTTACCGGAAGCTTCATCGGCCGTCTGATCGTGTTCGGCTACACTTGGGCATTGCTGCACCATCTGCTCAGCGGCATCCGGCATCTCGTCTGGGACTTGGGCTATGGCTTCAAGGCCTCGGAACGCGAGGCCCTGACCTGGGGCGCCCTGATCGGCGGCGTTTCGCTGACGGTACTGGTCTGGATTGCGGCTTACGCGATCGGAGGCGGACGATGAGCGCACAAGACCCGCCCGGCGCCGCCAGATCTATGCGAACGCCCTTGGCGCGGGTGCGTAATCTCGGCGCATCGCATTCGGGCACGTCCGACTTCTGGCGCCAGCGCCTCACCGCGGTCGCGATGACGCTCCTGATCCTGCCGGTGATCGTGATTGTGCTGATGCTGCTCGGCCGCAACCAGGCCGGGGCCGCGCAAATCCTGGGATCGCTGCCGATCGCGATCATCCTGCTGCTGTTCATCGTCGCCAGCGCCTGGCACATGAAGATCGGCATGCAGGTCGTGATCGAAGACTACGTTCACAACGAGAAGCTGAAGCTCGCCAGCATCATGGCCAACAATTTCTTCTCGTTCGCGGTGGCGCTGGCATCGATCTACGCCATCCTCAAACTGTCATCGGGAGTGTAACCCATGGCCGCGGACGGTAACGGCAAGGCCGCAAACGGCGGCGGTGGCCCGGCCACCAACGGAAAAGCCTATCCGATCGAGGACCACACCTATGATGTCGTCGTGGTCGGCGCCGGCGGCGCCGGCTTGCGCGCAGTCGTCGGCTGCTGCGAGGCGGGCCTGCGCACCGCCTGCATCACAAAAGTGTTTCCGACGCGCTCGCATACGGTGGCCGCCCAAGGCGGCATTTCCGCGGCACTCGGCAACATGCATCCGGACGACTGGCGCTGGCACATGTACGACACCGTCAAGGGGTCGGACTGGCTCGGCGACCAGGATTCGATCGAATATATGGTGCGCCATGCGCCCAAGGCGGTTTACGAGCTCGAACACTGGGGCGTGCCGTTCTCGCGCACCGAAGACGGCAAGATCTATCAGCGGCCGTTCGGCGGCATGACGCTGGACTACGGCAAGGGCCAGGCCCAGCGCACCTGCGCCGCCGCCGACCGCACCGGGCACGCCATGCTGCACACCATGTACGGCCAGGCGCTGCGGCATTCCGCGGAGTTTTTTATCGAATTCTTCGCCATCGACCTGATCATGGACGACCAAGGTACCTGCCGTGGCGTGATCGCGCTGAAGCTCGATGACGGCACGCTGCATCGTTTTCGCGCCCAGACCACGATTCTCGCCACCGGCGGCTATGGCCGCATCTATCATTCCTGCACCGGCGCCCATACCCAGACCGGCGACGGCAGCGCGATGGCGCTGCGCGCCGGCCTGCCGCTGCAAGACATGGAATTCGTCCAGTTCCACCCGACCGGCATCTACGGCGCCGGCTGCCTCGTCACCGAGGGCGCGCGCGGCGAGGGCGGCTATCTGGTCAATTCGGAAGGCGAGCGTTTCATGGAGCGCTACGCGCCGTCCGCCAAGGACCTCGCCTCGCGCGACGTGGTCTCGCGGGCGATGACCATCGAGATCCGCGAAGGCCGCGGCGTCGGCAAGAAAAAGGACCACATCTACCTGCACCTCGACCATCTCGACCCCAAGGTGCTGCACGAACGGCTGCCGGGCATTTCGGAAACGGTGCGGATCTTCTCCAATGTCGACGTGACGCGCGAGCCGATCCCGATCGTGCCAACCGCGCATTACAACATGGGCGGGATCCCGACCAACTTCCACGGCGAGGCGCTGACCAAGAAGAACGGCGACGACAATTTCGTGGTGCCCGGCCTGATGGCGGTGGGCGAAGCCGCCTGCGTTTCGGTGCATGGCGCCAACCGTCTCGGCTCCAACTCGCTGATCGACCTCGTGGTGTTCGGCCGCGCCGCGGCCTTGCGCTGCGCGGAAAAGCTTACCGCGAATGGCACCCAGCCGGAACTGCCTGCAGGCTCCGCCGACAAGGCGCTCGGCCGGCTCGACCATTACCGTTACGCCTCGGGCGGCACGCCGACGGCAAAACTGCGCGACGGCATGCAGCATGTGATGCAGACCAATTGTGCGGTGTTCCGCACCGGCGAGGTGCTGACCGAAGGCCACAATCTGATCCACAAGGTGCATGGCGGCATCAGCGACATCGCGGTGACCGACCGTTCGCTGATCTGGAATTCCGACCTGGTCGAGACGCTCGAGTTCGACAATCTGATCGTGCAGGCGGTGGTGACGATGGATTCCGCCGCCAACCGCTCGGAAAGCCGCGGCGCGCATGCGCGCGAGGATTTCCCGGATCGCGACGACAAGAACTGGATGAAGCACACGCTGGTGTGGATCGACGATCGCGGCAACACCTCGATCGATTATCGCCCGGTGCATGATTACACCATGACCAACGATGTTCAGTACATCCCGCCGAAGGCGCGGGTGTATTGATGCTTTACTCGTCGTGCGCGGGGCAAAAGGCGCGAAGCGCCGTCTTCGACCTGATGACCCGCGCATCCATCTTTCGTCGAAAGGTGATGGATTGCCGGGTCACGCCCGGCAATGACGATTGAACCAAAAAGGCGAGACTAATGGTTGAATTCGCGCTTCCGAAAAATTCGAGGATCAGCGGCGGCAAGATCTGGCCGAAGCCCGTGGGCGCGACCGAGACGCGCGAATTCAGTGTCTATCGCTGGAATCCGGACGACGGCAAAAACCCGAGCGTCGATACGTATTATATTGACACCAATGAATGCGGGCCGATGGTTCTCGACGGCCTGATCTGGATCAAGAACCACGTCGATCCGACGCTGACATTCCGCCGTTCCTGCCGCGAAGGCGTCTGCGGTTCCTGCGCCATGAACATCGACGGCCAGAACACGCTGGCCTGCACCAAATCGATGCACGACGTGAAGGACGGCGCGGTGAAGATCAACCCGTTGCCGCATCAGCCTGTGGTCAAGGACCTGGTGCCGGATCTGACCAATTTTTATGCGCAATATGCCTCGATCGAACCGTGGCTGAAAACGACCTCGCCGACCCCGCAGAAGGAATGGAAGCAGAGTCACGAGGACCGCGAAAAGCTCGACGGGCTCTACGAATGCATTCTTTGCGCGTGCTGCTCGACCTCGTGCCCGAGCTATTGGTGGAACAGCGATCGCTTCCTGGGGCCGGCCGCGCTGCTGCAGGCGACGCGATGGGTCAAGGATAGCCGCGATGAGGCCACCGGCGAACGGCTCGACAACCTCGAGGATCCGTTCCGGCTCTATCGCTGCCACACCATCATGAATTGCGCCAAGGCCTGCCCGAAGGGCCTCAATCCAGCGGAGGCGATCGCCGAGCTCAAACTGAAACTGGTCGAGCGGCAGATTTGATGCATTGGCGCGCAGCGCAACCCGGATGCTGACGCTCCTCGTCATTGCGCAATGACTGGTCAAACTGCATGACGACCGCTTCCCCCATCATCCTGCATCATTTCGAGAAGTCGCCGTTCTCGGAAAAGGTCCGTGTCGTCTTCGGCCTGAAGAACATCGAATGGACGTCCGTCCTGATCTCGCGAATCATGCCACGCCCCGATTTGATGCCGCTGACCGGAGGTTATCGGCGCACGCCGGTGATGCAGATCGGCGCCGACATCTACTGCGACACGCAATGCATCATTCGCGAGCTGGAGCGGCGTTTCCCGGAACCAACGCTGTTCCCGAACGGGTACGAGGGCCTCGCCTCGGCCACCGCGATGTGGACCGATCGGTCGTTCTTTCAGAACACCGTGAATCTCGTGTTCGGCTCGCTCGCCTATCAAGTCCCGCAGGATTTCATCGCCGACCGTGAAAAGCTGCGCGGCGCCAAGTTCGATGTCCCGGCCATGACTGCCGCCATCCCGCAAATGCGCGATCAGTTTCGCGCGCATCTGCAATGGATCGAGGCCCAGCTCGCCGATGGCCGGACCTGGATGAGCGGCGACAAGGCCAGTCTTTGCGACGTCAACGCCTATATGAACATCTGGTACGTACGCGCGCATCTTCCGAACGCCGACGAGATGCTGACCGAGTTCGCGAAGACACGGGCATGGGAAGACCGATTGCGCGTGGTTGGCCACGGTCACCGCAGCGAAATATCGACCTCCGCCGCGCTCGACATGGCGGCTGGCGCCACGCCGCAGACCGCTGAGCTGTCTGATCCCAACGACCCCAACGGCCGCAAGCCCGGCGACAGGGTCGAGGTCATGCCCGACGACTATGGCAAGATCAAAGTCAGCGGCGAGATCGTCGCGCTCTCGTCACAGCATATCGCGGTTCGAAGGCGCGATCCGCGCGCCGGCGAGGTGGTCGTGCACTTTCCGCGCGCCGGCTTCCTGGTGCTTCCGGCCTAAGCCGCCGCCTGCCGCACATTCGCAGGCGCGTCCGCTTTCTGCTTGCGGAACGCACCAGGCGCCATGCCGACGACGCGAGAGAAGGCCTTGCTCAGCGCCGCGTCGCTTTCGTAGCCCACTTCGTTCGCGATCGACGCCAACGAGCGCTCGGTGCTTCGCAGCAGCACGCCGACGCGGAACATGCGCCAGCGCGTCAGATATTCGAGCGGCGCTTCACCCAATTTTGCCTTGAACCGCGCGGCGAAGGCCGAGCGCGACATGTTCGCGACCATCGCCAGCCTCTCCACCGTCCAGGCCTCGGCAGGCGCCCCATGCAGCGCGCGCATCGCCGCGCCAATGCGCCGGTCGGACAACGCCGCGAGCCAGCCGACATCGCCTTCGTTTGCCTGATTGAGATGGCTGCGGATCGCCTGCACGAACAGGATATCGGCAAGGCCCGAGATGACGACACCGGTGCCGACGCCGGGGCGCTCGGTTTCCTTCGCCAGCAATTCGAGCGTCGCCTTCAGGATATCGGTCCGGTAGCGATCGGCGCGCGTGTGCAGCACGCGCGGCAACAACGCGGTCAACGGCCGCGCGCCGAGCTCGTCATAGACGAACCAGCCGGTCACGACGGTCGCGGCCGTACCGCCGCCACCGATGCTGACCGCGCCATCGACGAGTTTTGGCACGACATCGAAGCAGTTGAGCGCGTTCGAGCGCGGATCATCGCCCAGCGTGTAGGTCGATCCATCCAGGATCACGTAGCAATCGCCGGCTTCGAACCGGATCGATCGGGCCGGCGCTTCGGTGGTGAGCCAGCACGCGCCCGAGATCACCAGACCGAACCGCGCTGCCTTTCCCTCCCGAAACCGGACCGCCCAGGGCGCCGAGACATCGAGGCGCGCGTAGAGCGATTCGCGCACCCGCATGGCTGAAAAGGCATCGTCGAGGGGGTCCATCGGTCTTCCCACCTACTCCGGGTTTTGGACGTTCGGACAATAATCTAGGCCAAATGACCATTCACCGTCCAGAGGATCGCCCTATGATGGACAGCATAGCCGGTCCGCCGGCATCGAAACCCCGGAAGGTCCGCCATGTCCCACGCAGAGGATCTCGCCCGCCGTTACGTCCATATCTGGAACGAAGCCGACCCGGCCGCCCGCCGCGCCCAGGTCAAAGCACTTTGGATCGAGAACGGTACCCATTATGTGCGGACCCGCGAGGTACACGGCCATGCCGACCTGGAAGTGCGCGTCGCGACCTCGCACCAGACCAATGTCGCCGAGCGCAATTACTGGTTCGAGGTCGATGGTGGCGTCGAGCAATTGCGCGACATGGTCAAATTCAACTGGCGCATGGTGGGCAAAGGCGGCGGCGCGATCGCCGCGACCGGGTTGATCGTCGCACTGCTTGCAGACGACGGACGCATTCGAATTGACTATCAGTTCATCGATCCGGATTGACCTTTTACCCTCCCCCTCCCAGGGGGAGGGTAAAAAGTTCCGCACTACGCGCGCTTTGTCCCTCGCGAGAGTTTGAAGTAAGCTTTGCTCCCTAGTGTGGTGGTTCGGAAGTTCGCTCCAAGGTTGCCGCGAGTTCGCCAGGCGAAATTTTGAACCAAATCACACTACAATCATAGGTTTTCTAGTGTCCTCGGATTCGGGACAATAGTCGGAGCGGCCGTGCAGACCGAGCAAAGCAATTCGCTGAGACTTCTACAGTGGATGATGGCCGCGTCGCTGGCGCTGCCGGTTGCATTGTTCGGCCTTGCCGCGACGATCTCCTACTTCTCGACACACGACGCCGCGGACCAGCAAATCGAGCGCACGCTCGACGTCGCGCATGAGCACGCGCTGAAAGTGTTCGAGACCATCGACCGCAGCCTGTCGGAGATCAATGAGATTATCCGCGGCATCCCCGACGAAGGCATCATATCCCGCGAGCCGGCATTGCATTTCCGGCTGAAACAGCTCGTCGATTCGCTGCCGCAGATGAAGTCGGCGTGGATCTTCGATGCGCGGGGCCACGCGCTGGTCAATAGCCTGACGTCGCCGCCCCCCGTCGTCGACTTTTCGGATCGGAACTATTTCAAGGCCCATGTCGAGCGGGATATCGGGATTTTCATCGGCGACACCCTGACGCCGCGCGTGCCCTATCAAGGCGCGGCTTTCTTCAGTGTCAGCCGCCGGCGGCTAACCGACGACGGCAGTTTTGCGGGCGTGATCCAGGCCTCGGTACTTCCCGAATATTTCGAAAATTTCTACGCCAGGATCGGCCGCGATCCCGGCAGCTTTTTCGCGCTCGGCCTGACCGACGGCACGGTGCTGATCCGTTTCCCGGCGATCGATCGCGACCTTAATCTGGTCGGACAAAAGGTTACCGCAAACCCAAGGACCGGCCTCATGACCGTGACCTCGCCGTCCGACGGCATCGAGCGCCGGGTCGGATATCGGCGGCTGTCGGAATTTCCCGTCTATGTCAGCGCGGGCCTGGAAACCGCGGCAATCCGCGCGCGCTGGCTCACCACGATGGGCCAGCATCTGATTTTCGGCCTGCCGGCGACCGCCCTGCTGTTTCTGCTGCTCGCGATGGCACTGCGGCGAACGCAACGTCTGCACGCCGAGGCGGCGCGACGGATGGAAGCCGAAGAGGCGCTCAAGCACGGCCAGCGATTGGAGGCGCTGGGACAGCTCACCGGCGGCGTCGCGCATGACTTCAACAATCTGCTCACCGTGATCCGCTCCTCCGTCGACCTTTTGCAGCGGCCCAATCTTTCGGCGGAACGGCGGCAGCGCTATGTCGATGCGATCTCGAACACGGTAGACCGCGCCGCCAAGCTGACCGCCCAACTGCTCGCCTTTGCGCGGCGGCAAACCCTGAAACCGGAACTGTTCGACGTCGGCAAATGCGTGGAAGGCCTGCGCGACATGATCGGAACGCTGACGGGCTCGCCGATCGAGATCGTGATGCGCCTGCCTGAAGAGGCCTGCTTCATCTACAGCGACGCCGGCCAGTTCGAGACCGCGCTGATCAACATGGCCGTCAACGCCCGCGATGCCATGAACGGCGAAGGCCGGCTCACCATAGACGTCAACGGGGCGGCGGCCGTTCCCGGCCCGGCCGTGCAACCAAGGGCCCCGCACGGCTTTGTGGCAGTATCGGTTCAGGACACCGGCGTCGGAATCCCGCAGGAGCGGTTCGAGCGCATCTTCGAGCCGTTCTTTACCACCAAGGAAGTCGGGCAAGGCACCGGGCTTGGGCTGTCGCAGGTGTTCGGATTCGCAAAACAATCCGGCGGCGAAGTGATCGTCGCAAGCGAAGTCGGCAAGGGAAGCACCTTCACGCTGTATTTGCCGCGCGTCCCCGGCATCGATCGTCCGCAACGGCTGCATTCCGACGAATCGCCGCTGCTCGGCGGTGACGGCATGTCGGTGTTGGTGGTCGAAGACAATATCGAGGTGGGCCGGTTTGCGGCGGACGCGCTGACCGAGCTCGGCTATGCCACGACGCTCGTCGACAATGCGATGGATGCGCTGGCCGAGTTGACCCGCGACGCCAGTACGTTCGACGTTGTCTTCTCCGATGTGATGATGCCGGACATGACCGGCCTCGATCTCGCCCAGGAAATCCGCCGCCGCCAATTCGATGTGCCGATCGTGTTGACCAGCGGATATAGTCACATGCTGTCGCAGAGCGGCGCTTACGGCTTCGAGGTGCTGCAAAAGCCGTATTCCGCGGATCAGCTCTCGCGCGTCCTGCAAAAGATCGGCCGCGGCAGGAAGCTATCCGACAGCGCGGCCGAGTGAGCCGCACGTCAGCGTTGCAGCCTGTCCGCGTTGGAGTCATGGGCAAAACCGGCTATGCATGCGCCGTTTACGCCGCTTCACGAGGATGCCCGCTTGGTTCCCGACGATGATCCCTTGCCCGCGCCGTTTGGCGCGCTCGCGCCGAACGCGGCGCAAGCCGTTGTTATCTCGCTGGCGCAACGCACCCGCTTGAAGCGTGGCGCGTTCCGCCCGATGCTGTCGCGGCTGGTCAATCTGCTCCGCAACGGTCCGCTCGATGTGGCGTACCAGGGCGCCTCGTTCCGTTTCCATCATCAGGCCAGCGCCACCGAGCGCGGCGCCCTGTTCAATCCCGACTACAATCTCGAAGAGCTGGAATTCTTGCGCGCGCACACGCCCGCCGGCGGCGTGTTCGTCGACGTCGGCGCCAATGTCGGCACCTACGCGATGGTGCTGGCGCGTCACGTCGGCGCCAATGGCAGGGTGATTGCGATCGAGCCGCATCCCGTCACCTTCGCTCGGCTTTCGTTCAACAATGCCGCATCTGGCTTCACGCAGGTCAATCTTGTCGCCGCGGCCGCCGGGCCCGCCGACGGCGAATTGATGATCGAGACCGATGGCGACAATCTCGGCGCCAGCCGCATTGTCACGGGTGCCGCCGCGAGAGACGCCATCAGGGTGCCGTCATGGCGGCTGCAGCGCATCCTGGAGGAAGCCGGCGTATCGAAAATCGACGCGTTGAAGATCGACGTCGAGGGGTTTGAAGATCGCGTGCTGACCGGCTTCTTCAAGGAGGCGCCACCAACGCTGTGGCCCTACGCGGTCGTGATCGAACATCTGTCACGCGATCAGTGGCTGGAAGACTGCATCGCCGACATGCGGGCGCGTGGTTATGCAGAGACCGGCAAGACGCGCAGCAACACGCTGTTGTTGCGCGGCTAGAGGAGCTTTGGATTTGACGTTGGCATGAAGGAATCGCGGCAAAACGTTAGCGAACGTCAAATCCGCTTCACCAGATTTTTCTCCCAAACCTGGAGGTTTCGATGATCGACCATATCGGTTTTCCGGTCTCTGACTTTGAACGCTCGAAAGCTTTCTATCTGAAAGCGCTGGCGCCGCTCGACTATAGCCTCGTGATGGAAATGATGCAGGACCGGCCGCCCGGAGAGGCCCCCGCCGCTGGTTTTGGCGCCAAGGGCAAGCCGGATTTCTGGATCGGCGGCGAAGGCGGATTGGACAAACCGCTGCATGTGGCGATCGTGGCCAAGGATCGCGCCATCGTCGACGCCTTCTACAAGGCGGCTATCGCCGCGGGGGGCCGCGACAACGGCGCGCCGGGGATTCGCGCCCATTATCATGCCAACTATTACGGCGCCTTCGTGCTCGACCCCGACGGACACAACATCGAGGCCGTGTGCCACAAGCCGGAGTGATCCCGGCTCCAATATTTGCCGCGCAAGGAATGTATAAGGGAACATCGCAATCCCCACGCCGTTGTCGATTCCCGCAACTTGCGCCCGTAGCGCCGATTACCTTTCCTTGCTCAAGCTGCCGCAGGGGGACAATATGTACGTCGACTTGAAGCCCTCGCCTGAATGGGCAATGAACGGGGCGCATGCAACCCATTGCATGAACAAAATAGAAAGCGTTTTGCGTTGGTAACCCGCCACAATCCGGCCTAATGGCTGGCCGTTGATCGTGATGCCCACAGGTTCGGCAGAACGACTCTTTTTGCCAAGATTTTCCCCGGAGACCAAGACCATCATGACCAAACTTCGCCTCGCGCTGCTTGCCACGACAGCCCTCACAGCGATGCAATTCGCTTGCTCGCATCG
>Ga0210406_10002450_pt1 | contig 21169 bp, 17 predicted proteins | sample IncBWC30MmetaG_FD_155454 | JGI IMG/M metagenome (GOLD analysis project Ga0210406, IMG submission 155454) | Forest soil microbial communities from Barre Woods Harvard Forest LTER site, Petersham, Massachusetts, United States - Inc-BW-C-30-M | ecosystem: Environmental > Terrestrial > Soil >... | reverse complement strand
GCCTGGTGCCCTAGCTCGAGTCTGGCTACCCAGCGGGCTTTTGGTCATAGTTTTTCGCTGAGAGTGAAATAGAAAGTAGCGCCTTTCCCGCACTCCGCCTCGGCCCAAATTCTGCCTCCGTGCTTGCGGATAATGCGTTGAACAGTCGCCAGCCCGACTCCGGTGCCTTCAAATTCTTCAGCAGTGTGAAACCGCTGAAATGCTCCGAAAAGCTTGCCCGCGTATTTTGAGTCGAATCCGGCACCGTTGTCTCGAACATAGATCACGGCCTCACCGTCGACCGTCATCTGATCGACCTCGATCACAGCGTGCTCTCGGCGCCGGGTATATTTGACGGCATTGGACAGAAGGTTCGTGAAAGCCTGTTGCAGCAACCCTGGGTCGCAGTTGACGGTGGGCAGCGAACCAATATGCCAATCGATTTTTCGTCCATCGATTTCAGATTTAAGGTCCTTGAGAACGTCCTCTACGAGCGAATTCAGTGGCGTCATCTTCGAAACAGCCTCGCGGCGATCCAAACGGGCCAAGTTGAGCAGATCACCTATCATAAGGTTCATTTTCTGCGAACCCTCCTGAATGAATTTCAACAGTTCCTGAGCCTCTGGCCCCAACTGGGAACTGTGTTCCGCTACCAACACGTCCGTAAACCCGCTGATGTGGCGTAAAGGCGTTCGGAGGTCATGCGAAACTGAGTAGGAAAACGCATCCAATTCCTTATTGGCGGCTACGAGTTGGACAGTACGTTCAGCCACACGACGCTCCAGATCCTCATTCAGCTTCCTGACCTGTTCTTCAGCCCGCTTGCGCTCGGCCAGTTCAATTTGCAGTTGCTCGTTGGCCTGAGCCAGTTCCGAGGTGCGCTCTGCTACTCTGCTTTCTAGGTTCTCCTTCGCCAGTTGGAGTTCCTGCTCGGCGTGCTTGGACTCAGTGATGTCCCGGCTGACACCGAACGTGCCAATGATCTTTCCGTCCAAATCGCGAACCACCATTTTCGTGGTGGAAATCCATGCAGGCAATTTGTTGCGAAGGTGGATCTCTTCGACCTTGCCAACCAGCGGTTTACCAGTTCGGAGAACGTCCTGTTCGTCCGCGAGAGTCTGTTGCGCAAAGGCTTCCGTAAAATAGTCGAAATCGGTGTCTCCCAAGGCGTCCTCGGGCCTCGAAATCCCTAGCGTCCGCGCCAACGCTCCGTTGATGGTGGTAAAGCGGCCGGCGGTGTCCTTGAAGGAAATAAAATCAGGAACGTTATCCATCAAGGTGTGCAGAAGGTCGCGCTCGCGGGCGAGTTCCCGTTGCTTAGTCTCCAGTTCCTCATTGATCTGAACAGCGCCTTCATATGTCGAGATCAGAAGGTCCAGTATCTGTTGTTTCTCTGCCGTGATGAAGTGCGCTTGACCCCCAAATTGCAATTGCACGCCTGCTTTTAGTCGGTCAGTTTTCCGCAGCTCTTGATTTGCCAGGATGTATTCGACTCGCGAGACCAAGTATTTATCGTCGTAGGGCTTCCGGATGAAACTATCCGCACCGCACTCCAGACCTTTCAGGATGTCTTGCGGTCGGGACAGAGACGTTAGCAGGACTACTGGAACATCTTGGAGCGTTTTTGAAGACTTGACCTTGCTGCAAAGCGTGTAACCATCCATTTCCGGCATCACCACGTCCGTTATGAGCATGGCGGGCTTGTTTGCTAACGCCGCAGCGAGCGCTTGCTTTCCGTCGACAGCCAAACTCACGGAATATCCCCTGGCGCTCAGGTAATGTTTCAACTGCTCGGCCTGGGTCGGGCTGTCTTCTGCTATGAGTATCTCGATGCCATTGCTGACATTTGTCCTACGCTCGTCCATAGCTCATCTGACCTCGCAAGGGCTCCGCTGGAGAAGCGACCCCTCGATAGCGTTTCATGCGCGGACGCTTTCCGTGCTCGGTTCGCCGCATACTCCGCCTACTAAAGTTGCCAGCATTGTCGAAATCTTCTCCGGAGGAAGGACATAGGTTGCCCCACCCAGCCTTATCGCCTCGCCCGGCATGCCGTGTATTACGGAGCTCTCTTTGTCCTGCGCGATGGTTACCGCACCCTGATCCTTCATCAATTTCAATTCCAATGCTCCGTCTTTTCCCATCCCGGTGAGCAGCACACCGATCGCGCTCTGGCCATACGCCTTAGCAACGGAGCGAAACAGATACGAAACGGACGGACGGAGCCCATTCTCAGGCTCATCTGTGTTGAGCCAAATGCGTCCATCGTCAGCAACCCTCATATGAAATCCGTCCGGTGCGACGTACACCCGTCCCGGAACAACTTGTTGCCCATGCACGGACAACTGGACAGGGAGACTCGACGATTGCGCCAACCACTCCGCAAAGCCCTGAGTAAAGCCAGCCGCGATGTGCTGCACGATCAAAACAGGAAGGGGAAAGTCCTTGGGTAGCCCAGACAGAATGATTCGAAGTGCGGGTGGGCCACCGGTTGAAGCCCCGATCGCTACCAACTGACTCTCGGTCTGTGCAGTCCGACGCTGGATTTTCGCAGACAGCGAAGCCGCGGGAAGGGTCTTTCCCGGTCGAAGCTGCGGCCACCGCCTCACCACCTTCACTTCCGACATCAGCTTTACGGTCTGCACAAATTCCGCAGCACTCTGTTCATGTTCCGGATGGCCAAAGCCAGAAGGTCTCGGCAACACGGCGAGAGCACCCGCCTCGATGGCTCGAAAGACGCTGGCCGTTTCTGCAACGTCCAGCGTTCCACTCACGATGATAATCGGTGTGGGATGGGTCTCCATGATCCGCCGAGTCGTGTCAAATCCGTTCATCTTCGGCATGTGCACGTCCATGGTGATTATGTCGGGTCTGATCCGTTCCACTGCTTCGAGCGCTTCTTCTCCGGTTACCGCCATTCCGACAACCTCGATCTCCGGATCAGAGCCGAGAACATGCAGTAAGAACTCCCGCACTACTGGTGAATCCTCAACGACCAAAACTCTAACCATCCTTCGCTCCTGATCGCAGCTCCGATCCATTTCCTTCTAGATTAGTCTTCGCACAACCTCCAACAAGTTACCCTGATCGAAACTGCTCTTCACTATGTAAGCATTGGCTCCTACATCGGCCCCGCGCTCCCGATCTTGACGGGAATCCAGCGCGGTTACGAGCACAACCGGCAAGGAATTGAGTCTCTTATCGGCACGGATCTTAGCGGTGAGATCAAAGCCACTCATCCTGGGCATCTCTACGTCCGACACCACTAAGTCAAAACTCTCACTCCCGAGTACACGTAGGGCCTCGGAACCGTCGATAGCCGTCTGCACCCTGTACCCAGCGGACTCCAGAATATTTTTGAGAAGAGTTCGGGCAGTGATTGAGTCTTCCGCTATCAGGATCGACTTCGGCAGCTGTTCTGCCTCATGAATCGCAGTCACGGGAGTCATGCTGGCTGCGGACCGCATCAAGTCCGCGACGTTGAGCACCGGCAGCACCTTGCCGGTTCCAAGAAGCGTGGCGCCGGCTATGTTGTGCACGCGCAGCAGTTGTCTCCCCAAGCTCTTTACCAAGACTTCTCGTTCGTCCAGGATTTCGTCGACGAGAAACGCTATCTGCTCGCCGGCCCAGGCAAGAACAACCACGGGCACCTTGCGCTTCGGATCGGGTGCTGTATTTCCCGGAATGATCGCCAAGACATCGCCGAGCCGGACTGCGGAAGCTGCCTGCCCATCTACCTGGATGGTCTCCCGGTTTTCCGCGCTCCTTATTTCGTCCATGCCCACCCTGAGTACCCTCTGCACATGCCTGGTTGGAAGCACAAAGAGACTTTCGCCCACGCGAACCAGCACCCCTCGAAATCGAGCGAGGGTGAGGGGCAGAAGGAGCCGGAATGTGGTCCCAATTCCCAACTGCGTTTCAACCGAAACCGATCCGCCGACCTTTTCAGCTTTTTCCTGAACGATGGCCAGCCCAAGCCCGCGGCCCGAAACCTCTGTGATTATTGGGCTAGTGGAGATCCCAGACTTGAAGATGAGAGGTGTTGCTTGTTGCTCATCCATTTGCTGAGCACCATCTGGAGAGAACATACCGAGCTTGACGGCCGCCGCACGCACCTTAGGAACATCGATGCCCCCGCCATCATCCGCGACGACGATTTCGACCTTGTCTGCACTTTTGGGCAATATAGTGATGGTGATCGTCGCCCGCAGTGGTTTTCCTTCTGCTTTGCGCTGCTTCGGAGTCTCGATACCGTGATCGATGCAGTTTCTCACCAGATGAATTAAGGGATCTTTCATCTCCTCCAAAATTCGCCTATCGGTCTCGATCTCACTGCCCGCGATTGTCAAATCCGCGGCCTTGCCGCAGTCCCGGCAAAGGTCCCGAACAAGTTTGGGGAAGGATTCAAGGAGCGTGGAAAAGGGCACCGTGGTGATGTGCTTCATGTCTTCGACGAAATCGTCCACTCTTCGGTCAAGTACTCGGCGGTCGTTTTCGAGATGTGTGGCGAGAACCGTCAGCTTAGTCTCGACTGAGTGCAGGGAGTCCTCGTTTCGGTCGAGAAAGGCCAAAACCTTCGCAATCTGAGAGAGAGTAGCGGTGTGCCCACTCGACGAGCGACTCTCTCCGTTGGATCCACGTCCTGCATTGAGGGACTTCGGAATGGCCCGCGCCTGGGGGCGCACCCTCCTCCATTCTCTTTCCCACGAGACCAAGGATGCACCGATCTCGCGCAACTCCACGATACGTTGGATCGCTGTCGCTTTGGCCGGGCTGAATTCTTCAGCCTGGCGAAGTAGCGAGTCAACCTTCGATATTGGAACTCTCAGTGTCTGCGATAACCCGGTCGCGTCGGCGAAGTGCCGTGGATCACCGGCGTCCTCCGCAGGCAGGCGAGGTCCCGTCCCTGATTTAGCCAAGCTATCCCGTTCGATCAGTTGCGATCCTCGCTGTCCTGACTGCGGGAGAGGCGTCTTGGCGACTTCGGGAGTGTCTGGAGTTTGGGGTGGGCGGGATCCATCGCTTTGGGCAACTTCAGTAGCAGAGCCTGAAAGGAGAGCGCCCAGTCGATCGGCCATTTGGTGAAGCTGATCGAAGAGATCGGAGGAGAGCGATACTTCATGAGCCTTCAACCTAGCAAAGAGGCCTTCCAGAGACTGGCAAGCGCTTTCGATTCCAACCAGGTTCACCGAACGCGCCGCACCCTTCAAGCTGTGCGCCTCCCGGAAAACGGTTTCGATAATCTCCATCCGCCCTTCAGGCGAGGACACTTTTTCCAGTTCGATCAGCCCGGAAGAAATGGCGCTGACATGTTCTTCCGCTTCGACCCTGAAGGTCGCGAGAAGTCTCTTCAGAAACTCTTGATCCTTCTGTCCCATTTGCGGTTCTCAAACTCTGTAGTCCGCGCTCGCCAGGTCGCGTTAACCATTAAGGTCACGAGCCATTTTCTCAGGAGGCTTTCGCTGCCATGGTCTGCTCTCCAACCTTGTAGACAGCGACCAACTCTTTGAGCCTTCGTCCTAGTTCGTCAATGTTTCTTGCCGCACTCTCTGTTTGTTTCGTGCTGGCAACATTTTGCGTGCTCGCTGTCTTGATACTCTCCATCGCCAAAGCCACCTGGTCCATGCCAGCCATTTGCTGTTGGCTTGAGGCAGCAATCTGTGCGGCAGCTTGGGCCGCCTCCGCTATGCTCTCCGCCAGTTGCTGGACTGACTCGCCGGCCCTAGCAGCCTGTTGAACGCCTACTTCCACGGCTTTGCTGCCTTGTTCGGTTACCATCACGGCAGCATTTGTCGCTTTTTGAATCTCACCCAGGATGCTCCGGACCTGGGCCGTTGCCTGCTTGGATTGATCGGCGAGATTTCGCACTTCTTGCGCCACTACGGCAAACCCCTTTCCTTGCTCCCCTGCCTTCGCGGCCTCAATCGAAGCGTTGACCGCCAGCAGGTTCGATTGCTCCGCGAGATCGTTCACCGTCAGCATGATTTCTCCAATGGCCTGACTCTGTTCGCTCAGGCGCACGATGCTTTCCGCGATAGACTCCATTTGCTCGCGAATCTGCTTCATCGCATCGATTGACTCCGCAGTCGATTTCTTTCCGCCCTGGGACACCTGCGATACCTTCTGCGCGCTCTCGGACACATATTTGGCTTTCTGACTGGACAACTGTGCGGTTTGTTTGACTTGTTCGACGGTGGTTGTAGTTTCGGAAACAGCGGTTGCAGTCTCAGTCGCCGCGGCTGCCACTTGAGTGGTAGTCGCGACGATCTCCTGGGCCGAAGAGGAGAGAACACTGATCGATTCCTGTATCTCCCTCGTAACGCGCCGAAGATTCTCCCGCATGGTGGCAAAGGCCTTTCCCAGAGTGTCCTTGTCGGACTTCGGTTTCACCTCGACGGTGAGGTCGCCAGCAGAGATTTGTTCGGCCACTTTGGCCATTTGCCCGAGCGACTCCGCCATCTCCGCAAATGTCTTGGCCAAGACCCCGATCTCGTCTTTCCGACCGTTGGAAATCACCCCGACGGACAAGTCTCCCAGGGCAATCTTCTGTGCCGCAGCGGAGACTTCGCGGAGTGGTCCGACGATGTTCCGTGTCAGCCAGACACCAACGACGCCCAAGAGTACAAGTGAGATCACACAACCGAGTATGATGGTCAGCACTGTGCGGTGGGCACGGTCTTTTTCCTCCGCTGACCGCTTGTCTAGCAAGCCAGTTTCTTCGCTTACCATCGCACTGACCAACTTCCGGACCGCATCCATTGCCGTCTTGCCCTTGTCCGTGAGGATCTCCTGCGAGGCCGCCGCGAATCCTTTCATTTTCCGCAGGTCGATGACCGCTTGAAGCTCGGTGAACTTGCTGGCAACCAGAGGCTCAAGAGCCTGAAGACGCTGCTGCTGGATTGGATTGTCGGAGGTTAGGTCCCGCAATTGTTTCAGTTTCTGATCCACCATGTCACGCGCAGTGTTGTAGGGTTCCAGATAACCTGACTCACCGGTGATGACATAGCCGCGTTCACCAGTCTCCCCATCCTTCATCGCGGACAATAACTCGTCGAGATCGGTAAGGACCTGATGCGTATGTTGCACCCAGTCCGCGGAACTGCTGAGCTTGGTCGTACTGTCATAAGACGCCGCACCGACAACGAGAAGTACCGCTAGGGCGAGGCCGAAGCTACTTGCAATCTTGTTCCCAATCGACCATTTCATCCGGTTCTCCTTATCGGGACGGTTGATATTTAGGAAGCGTCCTTGCCACCATCGTTCACGACAATCCTCTCGTCGGAGAGGATTGTCGCGAGGTCGAGAACCACCAAAGGGTCTTTCGTGATTCCCTTCAGATACTCCGCCCGAATACCGGTCAGGGTGGGGAGAGAGGTTCGAAACTCGTTACGCGCTATGGCTCGCACTCCAAGGACAGCATCGGCGAGAATGCCGAGTTCCATTTGATGGGTTCGAACCACAATAACCTTGTTCAGGTCGGTCAAGCCTTTCTCGGGAAGATCAAAAAGCTTCTTTATGTCGATGACCGAAAGAATTTGCCCGCGCACATTGGTAAGGCCCAGGACAAACGCCGGTGTGCCCGGCAGTGGCGTAAACTCGGTAAGCGCATGGATTTCGCGTATATACGTCAATTCGATTCCATAGTGCTCAGACGCCAGGAGGAACTCCACAACCTCTAGTGGAGATTGCGAGAGTTCTTTCTCACCTTTCCGTTCCTGAGCCAGGAATCGGGCTCGCGCTCGCAGAATGGTCCGTCTTTCTTCGATACCGGGACTTAATCGTTGCTGCATCGCGGATCGAGACATCTCCAGGCGGCGATGTAACTCGGCCCAATCGGTTCCGCCGTTTTGCCCGCGGCCTTGATAAAAACCCGTCTTTTGTTCGGGCATCGCGCCTCCCTTTTCAATCGGCGGACTATTGCCTACTAAAGTTTGTGATCTCTGTCCCACCCGGCGTACGTGTGGCACTTGGGCTGCGACGGCTTGCTGCAGCTCTCTGACTACGTTGAAGAGTCACGATCTCTCTTAGTCGGCGAGCAGAAAGTCCTTCGGATTCCGGCACGGTTTCTTCTGGTCCGTAGCCCGCGAGGAGCAATAGAACATTCTCGAAATGTTTTTCGGATTCCTTGAGATCTCCCTGTCGCAAGGCAAGACTCCCCAAAGCAAAGTGGCCGAGCGTAAAACGGGGATCGACGTACACAGCTCGCCTGAGCGAACAGATGGCTTCTTCTGGCAAATCTTGTTCCTGTAAGATCGTGGCTCGGAGATAGTGAGCGCACGCAGTCATCTTGTCGGACGCGATGGCTTTTTCACACCAGATCATTGCCGCCGTAAGATTTCCTTGGTTGGCGTAAATCCGCGCCAACAACAACATCGCCCTGGCGTCATTCGCGTTCTGGGTTATGACCGCGATACCTATCAGGACCGCGTCCTCGTAGTGGCCTCGCTGATAGAGCTCCAAGGCTTGGTCATACAAAAGCGGTGCTTTCGGGGTGCCTGGGGGCCCATGATTGTCCGCCCGCGGAACGCTGACCTCCAGCTGGGAGGCTTTTGTTGATCCCGATTCCTGAATCGCACTTTCAGCGGCCCGAATGCCCAGCGGAACCTCATCCGGAGGGTAGGAAAACGACGCAGTCACCATTTGCGGCGGGGTGGCTCCTTTTCTGTAGAGCGTGACTCCAGCGACGCTGACGCTCGTGAACTCCGAGAACAGGGTCTGCGAGGTTTCAGCGGGGCCTACCATGAGCCAACTCTCGGCGGCTAGGGACCGGTGGAATTGATGGATCACCTTCTTGATAGCCTCCGGGGTGAAGTACATCAGCACATTCCGGCAGAGGATGACATCCATCGCGTTCGTACCGTTCAAGAGCGACGGATAAGCGTCCTCAACCAGGTTGAGATACGAGAAGGTCACCATCTTCTTGATGTCCGGAGAAATGGCCCAACGTCCACCTGGAGCGGCCTTGAAGTATGTGTTTTTGACCCATTGCGGAGTGTCCCGGAATGACCAGTTTGTGTAGATCCCTTCAGAAGCTTTGTGAAGCGACCGAGTATTCAAGTCCGTTGCCAGAATTGTTATCTTCCATTCCTTCAGATCGGCGATTATTCTGCTGAGAACGATTGCGAGAGAGTAAGGCTCCTCGCCCGAGGCGCAACCGGCACTCCAGATCCTCAGTTGGCCGCCGGAAGCGTGGCGAGAACGGATTAACTCTGGCACGATTTGTTGCTCAAAGACTTCTAGGCTGCTCTTTTCTCGAAAGAAGTAGGTTTCACCAACCGTCAAGTAGCTTGCCAGTGTTTCCAACTCGTTCTGCGTCAAGGCCGAAGACAGCACTCTTCCGATGAAGCGCTCGCAATCGTCCCGGAAGGCGCATTCTCGCGATGCGGCGCAGGCACCACGTTCCAGGTCATTCCACCGTTCTCGCGGAAAGTGCAGGCCAAGGCGCGAGCCGACAAAAGCACTGAGTTCAGCCAGCAGCGTTTCGGATACCTTCGCAGTCATTCTGCTCCTTGCCGCTTGGCCAAGGCGTCGTGAAGTTGGCTTTCTTCCGGCGGTGAGAGAAAGAGATCAAGGTCATGAATGAACAATATGTCCTTGTCAAGACTAGCTATACCTTCGACATATTGCGCGCCCGGCACGATTGTCTCGGCCTCCGTAATCTCCTCGGTCGGCCGCTCGACGACTCCAATAACTGCGTCGACGACCAGAGCAACGATTCTGCAGGCGCTATCCGCTACGATTAGCTGGTCACTTAAGTTTGCCTCTCTTTCCGTTAGTCCAAGCCGTCTTCGTATGCTTAAAACCGGGACAACCGCACCATGTAAGCTGACCACTCCGAGAACGATCTCCGGCGCCTTCGGCAGCGGGGTTACTTCCACCATACGCAACACTTGCCGGACACTTGCCAAGCGCAGAGCGTACGGTTGCCGGTTAAGGGTGAAGGCGACAAGTTGATTCAACATCCGAGGCTTCATGCTCGCAGTGAAAGAATCCCTTGGCCACGGGGAGGCACTCTAGCCAGATATCCCTACATTTAAGCAAATGAAACGATAACAGCGATGTGCAATATCGCTCATAACCTTCTCATGCCAGTGAGAAATTTGCTTAGCTTTAGGCCAGCTAGCTCCCAACGTCTTCGTTGCGGACCATCTCCGGCGGCACCTATGGGGGTGGGTGCAGATTCCCGATGGGTATTGCTTTCGCCTTCACAGCACGAGGCGTTGCTTCAGGCAATGGTTAGTAAATAGGGCAAGGTGGAACCGAGTAGCAATATGAACGCGAGTGAGCAACAACTGGTACGAGGGCCCGCCATCCAAAGCGTTGGTAGGGACTCTAATGCGTTTCGTTGATCCACCACCGCAGGGTTCTTACCCCAACCGCAGATTGATCCTTTTTGACCATCTTTGTGGATCGCCAGCTGCGACAATTTAGCAGAGGTCAGGCGTGGCATCGCGGAGCGGAAAGGACAAAAGTGAGGACAGCAAAGAGTGTCGCGGTCATTCTAGAGCGGGAACTCGCTTCCACGATACAGGAATGGCTGAAGCAGGTGAACCTGCTTCCAGAGCTGGCCAACATTCCACTCAGCGATTCGGACCGTACCGGCCATCTACCTCAGCTGTTCGACGACTTGCTTTGCCGCCTGCGACTTCCGAGGGATGCCCAGCCGCGCGCTTCCATCGCCGCAGCCGCTCACGGCGGGCAACGATTCGCGCAGGGCTACTCTCCTTCCATGCTAGTTGAGGAGTCGCGGATATTTCAGGTCACCACATTCGGCACATTGCATCTCAATCAGCGCGAACTGGACCAGAATCAGGTGCTGTTAGACGTGATGATTATTGCGGACGAAGCAGATCGTCAACTCACAGAAACCGTGCGTAGCTTTATGGCGGCTCAACAGGCCGCAGCAACAGCAGCCTAACTATCCATCGTAAGCTGCACAGATCCGCCAGAGCGGCTGGCGGCTTGGCAACCTGCCAGTCATGGGATTCGCTCTAGTGTACTTTAGCGATCATTGAACTTTGTCACTTGAGGGTGGCATTTCTGACATCGCGACGGCGACGCTCCCTCGCCGCTTGCTCGGCCAAAGGTCGTGGCACGTCAACCTGCTTTTGGAGCTTCGCAAAATCGGGATCGTCGGAAAGTTCGGGTTTCTTGGAATCCCCATTCCGCGTTCGCTCTGCCGCACGAGCATCTCCTCTACTCCACATACGACGCTCAGGTCGAAGCAAACCTGTGCGATCCCGTATCTGTCCAGTCGCCCTGCAGGACATGCTCCACGTCATAGTTGATCGGAACAGGGGGTTGCAGTTTGCAGGGCATTGGTTGCTGCGAGTGCGGGACAGGATCACGTACGGTCCCTTCAAACACCAACACGCGTTTCTAATGACGCGGAGACCTATGGTCACGCAAGTACCGAGAAATTCTCTTTTTCAGGTCCGCGTTTAGAAGGAATTGCGCTCTCGGCAAATTCGCTGCGGTTGCCGGGACGACTAACTGTTTCCGGCTGCCGCAGAGATCCGGCCGATAGAACATGGCCAACACCAACACATCGCCCTTGGTAAGAACGCGGCGCGTCTGATTTCGTACATCCCGGATATGTCACCTTCACTCGGCTGGGCGGAGCAAACCCGAACAGCACGGTGCTCACCGAATAAGTAATGTTCCGGGAGTAGGTCACCTTGCAGGCCACCGGTCCCAAATCCGCTTCCACGATCTGCCCCACAAAGAGTACTGGAGACTCGGTTTGTGGAAGGAATGCGTCCGCTGCTTGCGAATAGCCTACTACCGGTTGCTCGGATGCCGAAGCATTGCAAGCCGTAATCGCGACCAGGACAGGGTGGTCGGAATGCCTGGAAGACAACACCCCACCTCCGACTCAACAGCTTCGGGTTCAGGGACGGCAGCGATTTGTAGTCTGGCGGATCGATCATGAAGTGTCTGGGATGGCCGGGGGAGAACGAACCTTGGCCAATAACTTGACTGTGATCATTCGGCCGCGATGGCAAACCGGGCATTGCCGCAGAGAGTGGCCGGTGAGCTTCTCGTAGCGTTTCCGGTAGTCCTCATCTGGCTGGGGTTGGGAGCTTGGGTTGGGAGGAGTCATGCCCAGGAACTGGCGGCAATGCTCCAACTTCTTTCCAACCATACCATACGGGGTATGGTATTATAGAAATGATCTCATCTCCCGAGATCATTCCAGGATTACGCATGAGCAGCGACGAACAAAGGGCGCGTTGGGATCTGAAATACGAGCAAGGCCTGCCGTCCCTGACGGAACCAGATCCGTTCTTTATCTCAGCTTACGGGCAGTTTGTGGATCAATCCTTCCCCAACCCAGGCGTGGCATTGGATTTAGCGTGCGGCCTCGGGAGACATGCTCTATGGCTGGCCAGCAAGAACTGGCGGGTCAGTGCAGTGGACCTTTCAGCCGTGGCGATTGGAAAGCTCAGTCAGGCCGCTCTTGAACTTAATCTCAACCTCGACCTCCTTGTAGCAGACGCCGCCGAGTACAAATTTGAACCCAGACGGTTTGATCTGATCGTCCTGTTTTATCACCTGGACCGAGATCTTTTCCCCAAGATGGTTTCCGTATTGAAACCGGGCGGTCTGCTTATCTGCAAGATGGGCGTCGAGTGGGATCCTGACGGACGGTTAACCGGCGTAAGTGCCATTCCGTTGGGCAGAAATGAACTGCCGTTACTTGTTCCAGAACTGCATGTTCTATATCACGAGGAACGACCCGTACGGGGCCGGGGCGTTGTCGAGTTCATTGGAAGAAAATCTTGAGATGCGGCCGGAGACGAAGTACAGCGGCCATGACCAATGCAACGGGGCCGGGCTGACTCCACTTCCGTCTCCAGGCTCCGTCGGGTGAGACTATTTGAGGTACGCTCTGACCAGACCAATAAGATCCTCTGCCAGTTCTACAGTCGGCATTGAACTCTTTTCGTCGCTCAACATGTGGAGACGAATGTGGTCTTCGAGAACCTCGGCCATGAGACTGTTGATCCCTCCACGAACGTTGGCCAAGAGCATCAAGACGTCAGCACAGTCGTCGTCGGTCGTTAAGGAACGTTCGATGGAGTCAACCTGCCCACGAATGCGTTTAATGCGAGCGATCAGCTTCTGCTTTTCTTTTTCCAGATGCGACATTTTTCCTTGCCTATATGCTAGGGGGATATGATATAAGAACTGAGTCGAGATTCCCAAAGGAACACGACGGAGAATTATAGAACCACTATGAACATTGAATCTGCGCAAGAACCTCCGGGTAGCCGAAGGTTGAACTGTGCTGTGAAGAGCATTGTGGAAGAAGCACCTGGCGTTTCGTAGGCCCATCTCCTCCTCGCTCGCCACAGCACTTGACCTGTGACCTGAGCGAGCGAATCCCGCCATATCTGAACGGCTCGACTCACTCCTCGTAACCAAATTTATTGCCGAGACCGTTTCCGGACGCCGCTAAACATGCGTACGCCCAAACCGGATACGTGTCTCTACCGGGAGGAGACAATGACGAACACTTTTATTCCAACATTAAGTCGTAACCCACTGTATTGCGTTTGGATTGAAACGGGAAATCCAGCGCATCCACTTGATCGCGTGTGGATTGACCCCGAACTTCGCAGTTTCGTTGACGTGGAGACAGACGCACCAAATCGCCCGCTCAATGAAGAATGCGAACCTGAAGCCTCAGCGGAGCCCCTCCCTGAGAAATGGCTCGTCGCGGAGCAGTTGCCGATCACCCCGCCCAGGAGAGAAGAAATGAAAGTTAAGGCGGGATCAGTGATGAAGCGGCTTTCATGGGTGGTTGTTGTGCTTTGTTTTTTGCTCAGCACCGCATGGGCCGATGTGGCCGGAAGAATCTCCGGGATAATCAGCGATCCCAGTGGCGCATTCGTCGCTGGCGCCACCGTCACTCTCAACAACGTGGGCAACGGGATCAAACAGATAACAACGACCAACGACCAGGGGCAATATTCGTTCCCAGTCGTTCCCATTGGGCACTACGAACTTGAGGTCAATGCTCCGGGCTTCCAGCCATATACGAAGATGGGTGTCGTAATTGACGTAAACAGTGCATTACAAATCGACGCCGCCTTGCAGATCGGGCAAAACACGCAGACCGTCGAGGTCAACGACAGCGTTGTCACGATTCAGATGTCCGATACCGAGATCGGCGAGACCATTAGCAACCAGCATGTGGCGGAAGTGCCGCTGAACGGGCGTAGCTACACGGACCTTCTGGCCACGCAAGCGGGAGTGTCGCCGATCACCACCAGTGGCTCTGCGAACAGCAGTTCCGGCGGCGGGTTCGGAACCGTGCCAGTAGCGGGCAACGAGAACACCGGCCAATTCTCGATCAACGGACAGCGTGAATCGGCCAACGGCTTTTTCCTGAATGGTGCCAGCGTCCAGGAGTCGATTGGGCAACAAGCCGGCGTCATTCCGAACTTGGATTCCATCGCGGAGTTCCGAATCATCAGCAGCAATGCCGACGCCGAATACGGCGGCTACAGTGGTGGGTTGATTAACGTTGTCACCAAATCTGGCGGAGACCAATTTCACGGATCGGCATTTGAATTCCTTCGTAATACGAATCTGGACGCCCGCGGGTATTTTTCGCCGGAGCGCTCGGCCTTTCAGCAAAACCAATACGGCGGGACATTCGGTGGACCGATCAAGAAAAGCAAAATCTTTTTCTTCGGGGACTATCAGGGCCAACGCACGGTGGAAGGGATTGAGACCGGCCTCGTGAGTGTGCCTTCGCTGCTCAACCGCACCGGAAACTTTTCTGATTCGGCTAGTTCCCTTCCCGGCAAGGTTAACGGAGCCTCTTTGACCCAAACTCTTTCCGGTCGCCTGGGATATCAGGTGAATAACGGCGAGCCGTTTTACACACCCGGCTGCACTTCGAACACCCAGTGCGTGTTTCCCGACGCCATCATTCCTCAACAAGCATTCGCACTTCCGGCAACCAAAATGCTGCAGTTCATTCCTTCCCCCAATGTTGGGAGTAATCAGTTCTCCTCTGGCGCGGAAAAACGGCGGACGAATGACGACAAAGGCTCTGTCAGAGTCGACGCTGACAGCACGAAGTACGGGACCTTGTCCGCGTACTACTTCATCGACCGCTACAACCTTGACGATCCCTATCCGGTCGGCTTCGGCGGCGCCACCGTTCCCGGCCCCTCTGGCGCCTACGACGCACTCTCAAACGGTACGGATCAGGTCATCGTCCTGCGTGACACGAAGACTCTTGGCGCGAACATGGTCAACGAGGCTCACTTCAGCTACACGCGCTTGAACAACACTCTGGGTGTTCCCAAGGGGGGCGTGGGAGTCAGTCTGACGGACCAGGGCATCTCCAGCGGTCCGCAAGGCATTCAGCAGGGGTTCCCTCAAAATGCAGGTGTTGAGACTCTTTATTTCAATTCGTTCACCGTGGGAACCAATCCATTCTTCCTCGCTCAGGTCAACAATACCTACCAGGTTGCGGACAACTTTTCGAAGGTCGCCGGGAATCACACTTTGAAAATCGGCGGACAGTACATCTGGTACAAGGTCAAACAGTCACCCGATCTGGTTGCGAACGGGACGTTTTCATTTTTCGGCTCCGGAACTCAGTCCACCGGAAACGGATTCGCCGATTTTCTGTTGGGATTACCCGATTTCTATTCGCAGCAGTCTTCCCCAACCTTCTACGAGAGTGCCGCAGACGGAGGAATTTTTGCACAGGACAGTTGGCGCATTAAGACGAATCTGACTTTGAACTATGGCGTGCGCTGGGACTACGTAACTCCGTGGGCGGAGATGCATCATCAAACCACCACGCTCATTCCCGGGGTGGAATCTCAGACCTTTCCAGGTGCGCCGCTCGGATATCTCGTGCCGGGTGATCACTTGCCGAACGGCCAGGTGATCCCTGCGGGGATCGCGCCCACTCCAAAAGATAACTTCTCGCCTCGTATCGGTTTGGCATATTCCCCTAACTGGTCAGATGGTCTCCTGAACAAGTTGACGGGAGGACCCGGCAAAACGAGCATTCATTTCGGCGCCGGACGATTCTTCACGTCACCCGAGGGACTAACGGTCGCGTATCCTACCGGCAATCCACCCTACGGACTAACCTACACCAGCCCAGAACCACCTCTGATGTCCACGCCTTTCGTGGGTGCGCTCACGGGGACACAATACATTCAACAGTTCCCTGTCAACGTTCCCCCTTACAACGTGTCTCCAAAGAACCCCGATGCGAATGTGAACTGGAACCGGTACACCCCGATTAGCGGGGCCGGCAGTGTTTGGTATCAGAACAAGACGCCGTACACGATGTCACTAAATTTCAGCGTTGAACGGCAGATTGGGTCGAACATGCTGGCCAGCGCCAGCTATATCGGATCCGAGAGCAGGCACTTGCTGACCGTGGTCGCCGCGAATCCGGGAATTCCTTCTCTTTGTCTGGGCTTGAGCCAGCCGCAAGATGTAGCTCCCGGATCGCCAACCTGCGGGCCATTTCTGGAAAATGATGTATTCACGCGGGCTGACGGAACCGTCGTCAACGGCACCCGCGGACCTTTCCCCAACACGATCGGCACCGACGCCTGGTACAAGAATATGGGCAATGCGAACTACAACGCCCTGCAGCTGACTTTGAAGCGCACAACCGGACCTCTCACGCTTCTCGCCAGCTATACCTACGGCAAATCACTCGATCAGTCTTCCAGCATTCAGGAGCAGGTATATCCCTACAACTTTGGCGAGGAGTACGCGCCTTCGGCATTTGATATCAAGCACAACTTTGTGGTGAGCTACAACTATGAACTTCCATTCGCGAAGCTCCCTGGGAAAACGAACCGCCTGCGTGACGGATGGTCGCTCTCCGGTATCACTCGCTTTGCATCGGGGCTGCCGGTAACGTTCGCCAGCTTTGGCGACAACGCTTTGGTCTACGTCCAGAACAACGGCGTCAATTCCGTCAGCATCGATCTGCCGAATTACACTCCCGGCAACCTCGAGATCAACCACAACCCGCGAAACGGGCAGCCGTATTTCAACACGTCGCTATTCACTCCGAATGCTTTAGGGACGCAAGGAAACGCCAAGCGCCGCTTCTTCTACGGGCCGGGCATCAACAATTTCGACATGGCTCTGCACAAAATGACCAAACTCACGGAAACAAAATCACTCGAATTCCGCTTCGAAACCTTCAACACCTTCAACCACGCACAGTTCTATCCGAACGGTTCGGTGGATGGAAACATAAACGACCTGACGTTTGGTCATGTGCTGAAAGCCGCGCCACCACGCATCGGTCAGGTCGCTCTAAGGTTTAATTTCTAGAGGCCGACGAGGTTGTGCTTCAGGGCAGGAGCCTTAACCATGAGAACACTCGATGGCCACGGGCTGAAAACGCACCTGGTCCTACGCAGGAATAATTTGGTTGAGACTAATCGGAGAATCGCTAAAACGACTCTCCGACGAGTTCCTCACTTTTCTTCGGCATTGTTTGCATCGAGCGCATATCCAGGTACGCCTTCGCCAATCAACGCAGACGCTGGCGAGCAGTCTCGGCTCTGGCGGCCCCCAACGGCGGCTTCAACCCCCTGTACCAACTTGGTGGCCCGCGCCCGATCCAGCTGGCACTTAAACTTGTCTTCTGAGCAACGAACGTCGGACATACCTGTAGAAAGGGTTGGCTGGACAACGTCAGCACGCCTGATTTGAAGAAGCGGCTTTTGTGCCGTTGCCATTGAACGGTGCCCCAAACGGCCGGGCGTATGGCAGATGCGACTTGAAGCGTATAGAAAGTCTGGTCATTCGTTCGTTCAAAGTATCACTTGTTCTCTTGCGTCGCTATGGGAACGCGGGTGCTGTGCATGAAGACGATCTTCCAGATGCCGGCCTGTTTCTCCAAGAAGGCCGATTCCAACCAGTTCTGGTTCACGGTGCCGGAAGCGTCGGAGATGCTGCCTTTATTGACGTAGGCGATCCAAGCGGCGTTGCCGTTGATGTGAACCTCCGGTTCGGTCACGTTCCATTGATAGCGCTTGCCCGCGGCATGTTGTGCCTTGATGAAGGCCATGATGGTGTCTCCGTTGAATCGGGCGCCTCCATCAAATATGTAAAAGCCTAGGGCAATGACAGAGTCGAACTTCGCAACGTCGTCTGCACGGGCTGCGGTGAATATTGTGCTCACTGCGTCGACGACTTGCTTCTGGTCGGAGGTGATGCTCTTCTGCTGAGCTCTCGCGATAGTGACATTTGGAGAAAAGATTAGGGCGAAGGTAAGCGCCAAGGCGATTGGGAATTGTGATGACGTGAAAAAGCCTCCTAGTAGGTAAATTGAATAGATACGTGAGGGTTTTGTTTATTCCCGCACGTAAAGTTCTAAGCAACCACTTCCGCCGGAGAGAGCGGCGATCGTGCCTCTCATGGCAGCCCTGATCAGATCCACAGCCCTACTTGGGCGCCAACTCGTTTTGCTTCGAACCAAGGCTGCGCACGTAAGCAGATGTCCGCCTTCAAGCACCGTCGTTTTCTCGGTCGAGATCATCCTGCTCTGAGTGGGGCGGAAGTCGACGAAGCTGGAATCTGACTTCAACTCATTCCATGACCCACCTTCAGAATCTCCCCAGTGCGTTCACCGATGACGACGCAGAGACTAATCGGAGAATCTCTAAAACGACTCTCCGACGAGTTCCTCACTTTTCTTCCAGAGCGTTTCGGCTTTTTTTGCATCGAGCGCATATCCACGCACGCCTTCGCTGACGGCGGTGATGGTCGCGTCGTCCGGCACGACTTGGCCGACATGGCAGTTCTCGCAATAACGGCCGCCAATCTCGTCAGCCGGAGCGACCACGGCGGCCCACACCGATGTTGCGGCTCCCTGCGGGACGGTCTTGAACTGGAAGGACGCCTTACCCTGTGCGGCGAGTTGCTGATTGATCTCTTCGACGATTTTTTCGAGGCGGCTGGAGTCGATGTGGCGATCCAGTTCCGTTCGAATGCCTCCTGGATGCACCGCTGCGGCCCGCACACCGTGGGCCCGGTGCCGTTCGTCGAAGGCAACGGCGAAGAGTATGTTCGCCGTCTTCGATCGGCCATAGGCGACAAACGGCTCATATGATGTCCGCTCAAAGTTGGGATCGTCTAGGTCCACGTTCGCGTAGCGATGGCCGGAAGAGGACAAGTTGATGAGCCGCCCGCCATCGCGGATAAGAGACGCAATCCGGTTGACCAGGACAAAGTGGCCCAGGTGATTCGTGCCGAACTGTGTTTCGAAGCCATCGGCCGTGTGGCCGAACGGTGTGGCCATCACTCCGGCATTGGCGATGACCACATCCAACGGTTCCGCTTTCGCCAGCAACCAGTCGGCGCAGGCGCGCGCGCTTTTCAGGTTGGCAAGATCGAGTTCAACCAGTTCAAAACTTCCGCCGTTGGCCGCGGCGTCCTTTCGCACCTGCTCGGTTGCAGCTTTGGCCTTATTCAAATCCCGTGCCGTACCTACAACCTGAGCGCCGTGCGCGGCCAGGGAGCGCGCTGTTTCCACGCCAAGGCCGGCCGAAACACCGGTTACGAGAATTCGTTTGCCCTTCAGATTCACGCCGGACAAAACGTCATCTGTGGTCGAAGTTGCACCGAATGGCGTTGCCTCAACTATGTTCGTCATTTTCTGCCTCCTTAGTACTAACACGTTCGATGTGATGGTTCATGGTCCGGTCACGCGCTAACCGTGCAAAGGGACGGATTCCGCGATGTGTTCGAAGTAGTGCTCCGCATTCAGATCGGCAATGAGCCCAGGCTGAACCGCTTGCCATCCCAGCTGTTCCTGCGTCAGCGCGCTGGAAGCCGGGCCGTCCATACCAAAGAAGGGAGCGATCCAGCCAAAATGATCGGCTGCTTCCTCACGAGACTTGCTGACGACCGGTACGTTCAAATGCCGGCCGATGACCTCAGCGATCTCTCGAGTCGGTACGCCCCGGTCGGCCACGCCGTGATACCGTGCTCCGACGGAGCTTTTCTCAAGCACGAGCCTGTAGAGATGAGCGGCGTCCAGGCGATGCACCGCGGGCCAGCGGTTGAGCCCGTCGCCGATAAATGCGGAAACGCCCTTTTCCCGTGCGATGCTAATCAGGCGTGGCACAAAGCCGTGATCACCGATGCCGTGGACGGATGGGGGAAGCCGCAGTACCGATGCACGGACTCCGCGTGCCGCCAGCGCCAGCGCCGCCAACTCCGACTTGCGCGGTGAGTTGGGATTGGGTGCATCCTCTTCTGTGGCGAGCGAGCCTTGGCGTTGAGCAAGCAAGGTCCCGGAAGTGACGATCAACGGGCGATCAGAGCTCGCGAGCGCGCCGCCGAGAGTCTCGATGGCCCGTCTATCCGCCTCGACGGCAGGCCCATAGTTTGAGAAATCGTGGATAAAAGCGGTATGGATCACTCCATCCGCAGCCGCTGCGCCGCTGCGAAGGCTTTCGAAATCTTCGAGCGAACCGCGATGCACGGCGGCTCCCGCCGCAACAAGCGACTTGGCGCCCGCATTCGAGCGCGCGAGGCCGACCACCTGATGACCAGCGTCGATCAGTTCTCGGGCGACTGCAGTACCAATGAAGCCGGTAGCTCCGGTGACAAAAACCCGCATATTCTTTTCCTCCTAAGCATTTGTGAATTCGGTCGATCGAGACGAAGCGTTCACTCCACTTACGATCCGGGTCGAAACCTTCGCAGTGATCAATCTCCATTCGCGCGCTGAAGTGGGCAATCCATCGATCTGGATCAACTCCTGCAACCAGTCTTCTGCTGAGAGCTCCGCCTGTTCTGACCCGAACAACTGGGTGACGGCGTTGAAGAATGCTGACAACTCCCGCTCCGCCATCGTCATGAGGTCGGCGCAACGAGCGCTGGAATGTTGTGACGGTTTGTAACGAGCGATTGGATTCATAATTCCTCACCTCTCGAAGCCGGAGAATCCGGGAACCGCTATTGACAGGCCGCCGCGTTCCGGCTAAAACGGAGAATGTCTCCGAATCAGTAGATAAGATAACCGGAGACTATCTCCGGTTGCAACTTTTTTTTTTATGCCGACCAGGAATCGAAAAGCTGCTCCTCGCAAACCGCGCACAGATGCGCAGTTGAATCGTGAGCGCATTCTGGAGATTGCAAAGGAGGCGTTTACCCGGTCTGGAGCGAACGC